>LAZR01000990.1_pt1 | contig 19242 bp, 17 predicted proteins | sample 329461 | NCBI WGS metagenome assembly LAZR01 (sample SAMN03002196, study PRJNA259156) | marine sediment metagenome | biome: sea floor; feature: Hydrothermal impacted sediments; material: marine sediment; isolation source: Loki non-amplified sample from Loki's castle hydrothermal vent sediment ...
TTTATTACTGAGCAGCTCTTGCTTGTTCTTTCAGTATAGCCTTTATTTGCTTATTTAGAGCTTTAATTTCTCCATTAATTAGCTTAATTTTATTTTTCTTATCGCTCTGTATTTCTTTTAATTTCGTATTAAGAGCCTTTCCTTTATCACTCTTTAACTTAGACAATTCTTTACTGGCAATCTTTGCAGCGGCGGTCTTTTCCTTTTTCATGCTTGTCCATTCTGCTGCTTTTTCGATAGCCTCATCTCTTAATTTCTCTTCTTCAGTTAATGTTGAATTAGCAGCACTAATTTTTGGATTATATTCATCTTCAATTCCTTTTTCTGCGGAAGCTTCATTCTTTGTGGCCTCCTCTTCAATTCGAGTTATTTCATCTTGTTTTGCGCTTATTTGACTTCGATATTCTTCTTCAGACATAATTTTTCAAACTCTTATTATATATTTTGTTATTTTATTTTTTTTAGATGATTCTAAAAAAAAAATACTATTTTATAAATTATTAGCGTATTATAGTTGCTTTAAGAAGATTAGCTTTTTAAACTTTATAGAATATCATTTAGTAAAAATTAATCTAAAACATTATTTCAGTTAAGATTTAAGCGATTTTATAAACTAATGTTTTATTCTATACTAGACGCCCAAGCATAATAATAAGAACTATAATGTTTTTGCGGAGGACAACAGATACACTGGGTAATTATTCGCGGATCAATCGTTTTGCAAAGTTAATATACTCAATTAAGCCAACAGGCTTGCAAGGAGAATCAGAAAGTTCTTTTCTTTTTCTAGCAGACCGAATTCTACAATCGGGCATCTTAAAAATGCATTTTTTATCTGAAACCTCAATAATTTCTTGTTTATTAATATTAGCATAAACTCTATATTTCAGAGCTTTAATTAATGCAGGAATACCACAATTGTTAGGAATACTGAATCGTTTCATTATCCTTTTAGCTTCAATAACAGTAAATCTTTCCCATATCAAATATGTTCCAATTTCCAGGTGATCTTGCTTCTGAATTTGAAAAAGCAATATTCTATCTTTCGGGACTTGTATCTTCTTATGATTTATATATAGATAAACAAAATCATATAAGTATTCACGGTGTTTCTAAATCCAGTTGGGCTCCCAATATTCTTGATCCATCAGAATATAATGGATATCAAAAAACAGCCATACTCATAATTTTCTAAAAATATTTTTTTGAATTTAGAATTCTTATAGTGTACGAAATTTTATGAATTAAAAAACAAACAATTACTAAGGAAATTTCTTAAGAATTCCTTAATAGCATTACATTGAATCTATGAATCCCACCTAAATAATCAAGAAGTTACTTTTCTGAAATCGATTCCAAGCTAAACTCCCAAGCACAGTAATAAGCGGGGTGTTTTTCAGGTGGACAACATATACAGCGGGTCTTTATTCTTGGATCAATCGTTTTTGCAAAGTAAATATACTCAATTAAGCCGACAGGCTTGCAAGGAAAATCAGAAAGCTTTTTTCTTCTTCTAGTAGACTGAACTCTACAATCGACCATCCTAAATATACATTTTCCTTCTGAAGTCTCATCAATTTCTTGTTTATTAATATTAGCATAAACTCTATACTTCAGAGCTTTAATTAATGCGGGAATACCACCATATTCAGGAATACTGAACCGATTCATTATCCTTTTAGCTTCAATAACAGTAAATCTTTTCCACTGTTCAACATCAAGCTCTATAGCTTTTTCTAGTCCATATTGTTTCTCAACTGCTTGAAACCATGTTATAGGTGTGAAGGATCTCTTCAAAACTTTCCATCTATGGTCAACCAGTTCTTAGAGATATCTTCAATATAGTCCAACAACTCTTCTTTTGATAACTTTTCTAATTCTTCTTTCATGATAAAAATTATTATTTGGTTTATAATGTGAAAAAATATACGACACTTTAATATTATGGTTTTTAAAAAAAGAGAATTCTCTAACTGATTTGAAGTAAATAGTTTTAGTTATATAATATCAATTTACATAACATGATTCTTGTTGAGGTTAATCTTATTTAAATTTGATTTAAGATAAAGAGCATCCTGATTTTAATTGTATGATTTAAATTTTTTACGCTTTCTTTCGAGACTACTTGAATAATTATTTAATTTAAAAATAGTAAATCTTATGAAAAACGATTGTTAATTTATTTCAATTATAAAATTTTGCAGTAAAAATAAAAGAACTCTAAAAATGTAAAGAATCTCCAACATGTATTTCTCTAAATTCTTCTGGAAACCGTTTTTTTATTAAATCTAAATGTTGTGTACAATGACATGCCCCTATTATCTTCATTTCTGATAAACAAGAAAAATTTCTTTGATTGTGAAAGCCTCCAAATATACCTTTTATATTAGCTATGTTTTTCCCGATAGATATAATCTCCTCTAATCCAGGATGACAACACCCTACTATCACGATAAGTTCATTACTTTGAGTTTTTAAGAACAAAGCTTGTTCTTTTAAATAAGTTCCTAATTGTCCAGTTAAATATATATTTTTGTCAATTTCTTGTAACTCTGAAACTGCATAAACTATTGATTTGGAGTATTTTTTTCTAAATAAGTTTAAATTCTCTTTAGGAACATATATTTCTAGATTATTATTTTTATTATATAAGTCATTCAAGCCCCCAGAATGTTCGATATGATTATGAGAAATATTCACTTTTTTTATATCTAAGATATCAACTCCTAATTTTTCTATATTATGCAGTAAAACTTTACCATTACTACCTGTATCAAAAAGAAGAAAACTTTCGGATAAATAATTGAATATAAGGATTGAGAATCAAAAACTAGATAAAAATCCCTCTAAAGATTTATTATTATCAAAAACAATATTGGCCATAAAAGATTTCAATTGGATTTCCATTATTACGTATAAAGATAAACTGATTTAAATAATTTATTTACATTTTTGTATTTTTAAAAGAGATGTAAAATTGTAAAATTGTATATTTTAGAGTTGGAAATTACATTATTATACAAATGAGATTTACTATCTGTTAAGGGGCGATTTATCTATTTATGCGGTAAGTATGAAAGTGCAGTTAGGCTATTGACTTTTAATTCGATAAATAAAACATAGAATTGTGTTAACTGTTAAGAAATAAGGGATAATATTATAAAGTTCGAAGACCTATCTTTTCTCCTCAGCTTTGCTTAGTATTTATGTAAACTTAAAAAAAAATCTTTTTAAATTTAATAAAAATTTAATAAAATTATGTTTTAGATTTATGTAATTTCAAATGGATTTTACAAATTTTAATCCGATTATTATTAAAAATTAAAATGGTTAAAAGAAATGAGAAAAACATTAACGGAAAAAATATTGGAACACCATTTGGTTGGTGGAAAGCTAGAAAGAGGAAATGATATTAGCATAAAGATTGACCAAACATTAACTCAAGATGCTACTGGTACGATGGCATATTTACAATTTGAGGCTATAGGCATACCCCGTGTTCAAACAGAATTATCTGTAAGTTATGTAGACCATAATACTTTGCAAACTGATTTTAAAAACGCAGATGATCACCGATATCTACAAAGTATAGCAGCTAAATATGGTCTTTATTTCTCGCGCCCGGGTAATGGAATATGTCATCAGCTTCATTTAGAGAGATTTGCAAGACCGGGGAAAACATTATTAGGAAGTGATAGCCATACTCCTACAGGTGGAGGTGTAGGGATGATAGCAATAGGTGCTGGTGGATTAGATGTAGCCGCTGCGATGGCAGGAGAATTTTTTCATCTGAAAATGCCTAATGTGGTGAATGTGTATCTTACAGAAAAACTTCCCGAATTTGTCTCTGCTAAAGATGTCATTTTAGAAGTTTTAAGACGAATTGGAGTCAAAGGAGCAGTTAACAAAGTATTAGAATATACTGGGCCTGGAGTTAAAGCATTAACTGTTCCAGAAAGGGGAACTATCACAAATATGGGAACAGAAACGGGAGCAACAACATCTATATTTCCTTCTGATGACATAACTAAAGAATTTTTAGAAGCTCAGGAAAGAGGAAATCAATGGATTTCATTCGAAGCAGATGGGGATGCTATTTATGATGAGAAAATAGAGATTAACTTAAGCGAGATTGAACCTCTTATATCACTTCCGCATAGTCCTGGTAATGTAAAGACTGTAAAAGAGATTGAAGGATTATCAGTGGATCAGGTTTGTATTGGAAGTTGTACTAATTCTACTCTAAGAGATCTTAAAATAGTGGCGAATATTTTAAAAGGAAATACAATCAACAAAGATCTCAGCTTAACAATCTCTCCAGGATCTCGTCAAGTAGTTGAGCACCTAGTTAAATCTGGAGAATTAATTTTTATGGTGGAAGCTGGAGCAAGAATCCTTGAGAATACATGTGGTCCTTGCATTGGTATGGGACAAGCTCCTTCAACTGAGGCAGTAAGTTTAAGAACATTTAATAGAAATTTTCTTGGAAGATCAGGCACGAAGAGTGCTAATGCCTATCTTGTCAGTCCTGAAACTGCAGCAGTTTCTGCAATTTTTGGAAAATTAACAGATCCAAGAAAATTTGGAATAAAACCAAAAATAGAAATGCCAGAAAAATTCCTTGTAAATGACAATATGATTATATCACCAATTAAAGATACAGAATCAATTGAAATCATTCGTGGTCCAAATATTAAACCTTTACCAGAGTTTAATCCATTACCAAATAAATTAGAGGGAGAAGTGCTTCTTAAAGTAGAAGATGATATCACAACAGATCATATTATGCCTGCTGGCGCAAAGATTTTACCGTTAAGGAGCAATGTACCGGAAATTAGTAAATTTGTATTTAATGTAGTAGATCCAACTTTTCCAGAAAGGTCATTAGAGAAAAATGGGGGATTTATTGTTGGTGGAGAGAATTATGGCCAAGGTTCTAGTAGAGAACATGCAGCAATTGCTCCTAAATATCTTGGACTCAAAGCAGTGATTGTAAAATCGTTTGCACGAATTCACCTAGCCAATCTTGTTAATTTTGGTATAGTTCCATTAACTTTTGCCGATAAAAACGATTTTAACAAGATTGAACAAGGAGACAAGTTCGAAATTGATTTGACTACATTAGAATCAGGGAATATACCTTTAAAAAACCTAACAAAAGGGCTTAACATTCCCTTGACCCATTCATTAAGTGAAATAGAAATTGAGATTCTAAAAGTTGGGGGTAAGCTTCCTCACATTAAGCAAAAACACGCTAAATAAATCATTAAAATAAATTTCTTTTATTATTTTTATTTATATTAATTTAATGGTTGAAAATGAATTTAATTTAAAACCAAAAAAGCGATTTTCTTCAAGAGTAGAAAATTATATCAAATACCGGCCTAGCTATCCACAGGAGATAATTACTTTTTTAACAGAAAAAAAAATTTTATTAAAGAGTAATGTAATCGCTGATATCGGATCGGGGACTGGTATATTGAGCGAATTATTTTTGAAAAATAGTTATACTGTCTACGGGGTTGAACCTAATGTTGATATGAGGAATGCAGGGCAGAAAATGTTAAGTAAATACCCTAAATTTGTTAGTATTAAGGGTTCTGCAGAAGACACAACATTAAATAAGAATAGTATTGATATAATAACTGCTGGTCAATCCTTTCATTGGTTTGATTTAAAAAAAGCAAGAATCGAGTTTCTAAGAATACTTAAATCTGAAGGGTGGGTAATTTTAATTTGGAATCGACGGAAAAAGCGAAGTAATGAATTTTTAAAAGATTATGAGAAATTACTTATGAAGTATGGGACAGATTATATAGTTATCGAGAAAAAAAAGCTCAACTACGATAAATTTTTTGGAGTAAACAAATCAGATAACAAATTTCAGAAAAAAAAGTTTGATAATTCTCAAGAATTTAATTTTAAAGGATTGAAGGGTCGCTTACTGTCTACAAGTTACATTCCATTAAATGATCATCCAATGTTTAAAGAAATGATAAGTGATTTAAGGAAATTATTTAAAAAACATCAGCAAAATCGCTCTATCAGATTTGAATACAATACTGTAGTTATTTATGGTCAATTAGCATAAAATAAAATGGGGATAGATTTTATAGTAAATCAAAATAATTCCAGATATTGCGTTATTGATTCTTTTATCAGTTTAAACTTCTCAAGTGAAGATGATATTCCCCCCTTCTTCAATAAATCTATTCCATCCTTGTTTAATATCTGAACTTTATTCTTAAGTTCTTCAAATTTGAGAGCTTCTCGAAGTTGTGTTAAAATTTGTGAATATTCTTCTACCATTTTTGTTTTATTGATTGATTTTGCACTTTCAATCAATGCTTCACAATTAGATATAGCTTCTTGAAATTTCTTATTTTTTTTAAAATTTCTTATTTTATTTACTAAATCTTCAATTTTTTCAGATGTTTTTATGTATACCTTTTCAGCAGATAAAACATCTGCTTTTATTCCTTTTAATTTTTTTAAATAATCCGCAATTCCTTTCTCTTTTGTTTGTTGTATTAAATAACTTAATCTAAGCTTTAAATCATCAAATTGAAATTCTTTCTTTAATTCAGGACTTTCTTCAATCAATTCATCAGCGATTTTGACAATTTCTCTCCTGATTTTAGCATCTGAGCATTTCTTTTCCAAGTCATCCCAAATATTCTTTATTTTTTCATTATCGAGCTTAGAGAGGAGTATTTTAGCATTCTCTATGATCTCACTTGCTTTTAAGAAATCTTCAGTTTGAAATACCTCATTAAATTCACCTTCTAATTGTTGCAACTCTGTTTTTAACTTTTTTATTCTCTCAAGCTTTAATTTTATTTGCTCTTTTCGTAATCGTATTCGCTCTTTTTCTTCTCTTTCTTCTTGGATTCCTTTGATTTTAGCAATTAGATCTCTTTGTTCTCTAATAAATGATTGTAAATTTTCTGGTGTTGCCAAATCTATAATTTGTTCAGCATATTCTAAAGCTTCTTTCAATTGTCCTTTCATATATGCTTGACCTTGAATTCCAAGAAGATCATCAATTTCAGAAATTACTCTAATTTTTCTTTTTTCTTCCTTTTCTTTAACTTCAGCTGTTTCTCCTGATTGATCTTCAGTCAATTTATTCACCTATATTATACTTTTGCATTTGAGAAATAATCTGCTCAAAAAACTCTAGAGATTCAGGGCATGATCTATTGATTAAAGCTTCCATGCCATTTTTGCTTAATTCTTCAATATTATTGAGCAGTTGTTTAGCATCAACAAATTTTTTTTCCAAATAATTCCATTTCTTTTTAACTTGATCATCAATAAGCTCAGAAAGAATTTTTTTTCCTTTTTCGAGAATTTCTCTACTTTTTGAAAGTTTCATTGAGTTTAGAGCAGTAATCAAATTCTTCTCTAATTTAGAAAGTTCCTTTCTTAAATTCTCTTGTTCTTCTTCGAATTTTTTTTGTGCTTCAATCTCTTTTTCTGTTTCTTCTAAAATAATTTGATATCTTTCTATAGTTTTGAATGAATTTATTGATTTTGCATGGTTAATAAGTGTTAAACAATCCTTTACTACTTCATCTAAGTTCTTGTTTTTTTGATCAATAACAGTTCTTTTCTCTAATTCTTCTATTCCCGAAATGGTTGTCCTATAGAATCCTTCAGCAAGCTTAACATCTATTTGAAATTTATCTAATTTATTGTGATAATCTGGAAGATCTACTTCTAGGAATTCTTTTTTTATGTTCTCTATTTTCTGTTTCAATTCCTCATAGAGGTGTTTCTCCTTTAATACAATGCTTTCTTCAATTAAATTATCATATTTTTCTATAAATTCTACTTTCAACTTAGCATCTTGAAGTATCCTTTCAAATCCTTCCCACTTTTGCCTAGTATCATCATCTATTAGAGGAGAAATAAGATTTATACCGCGATCATGAAACTCAGTTGCGTTTTCAATTTCCATTTTTTTTATAGCGGAATTAAAGTTTTTCTCTAATTTGGAAAGATCAATTGCTAATTTCGTTTTTTCTGATTTCCATCTTTTCTTTTCTTTTAAAATTAATTCTTGTGCTGCTGGAATTAATAATAAATCATATATAGTTTCATGATTCTTTATAAACGTCTCAACGACCTCATGAGCACCTAAAATGTTTTTTGTTTTAATTAATTCATTATATTGTTTCTCAGCCTGGAGAATTTCTTCTTCAACTTTGGAGATAATCTTTTTATTTTCATGCTTTTGAGTTAAATCTGCTATTCTTCTCTTTTGTTCTATTATTGTCGCACCATCTTCAATTTTTCGTGCCAGTTCAATTATTTCTTCCAATGATGTGATTGCTTTTCCATAATCTTCAGATTTTATTAGTTTTTCTGAATTCTTTTTTAAACCATCAATCCTCTGTAAAATAGGAAGTGCAATTCTTTCTTGGTAGTTAATTTGCTCATACAATTCATCTTTTGTTATGTTTAAATTATCAAAAAAATCAAAAGGTTCTGATCTCATATCAAATGTAATATTTCTAAGAATCCTAAACTGAGGGAAGTCTTCTTTTAATGATACACGAATTCGAGAGATGTGGTTTTTTAGAGATTGAGTTGCATTCTTCCCAATCCAAATATACATTTTTTTTATCTTTTGAATGTAGATCGCTAAGATATTAACAATTGTAAAAACTTCTTTTACATTTTCATATGCTATCTCATCAAATGTTCCGTCAAAGTTTAGTTTGAAAGTTCTAATTATATCTCCAGACATAAACATGCATCTTAACTCTTTGTAATATTATAGTCAAATATTAGCCTTTTAAACATTTGCGATTAGAAAAGAGTCATTATCATAAAATTCTGATAATTTTTAGGCACAAGTAATAATTTATAATGTATAAGAAATGTTAATTCAATTTGAATTAAAAAATTTTAAACTAAATCTTTTTTAATGATACTAAAAATTATTCAATCTAAATTTAGGGATCTCATTTTTAGTAATTCTTAATTTCTTTAATTAATAGACATAAGATATAGAATTCTTGTTAAAAAAAAGGTATAATAAAAAAAAGGTAGGTAAAAAATGGCTGAAGAAAAAAAGTTTGAACATGTTAAAATTGAAAAGGTAGTTGATGGAAATTACGCTATTCTTTCAATAAATCGACCTGATAGGTTGAATGCGCTTCAAAACCAAACACTTAAAGAAATCGCAGAAGCATTAGAAACGGTAGAAGTTGATACAAGTGTCCGTTGTGTAGTTATACGTGGAACTAAGGATTATACTAAAAAACCAGCTTTCTCTGCAGGTGCTGACCTTTCAGCTCGAGGTAGCTCCGATCTAGATCCAAATATTTTCAGACATCAGAGCCGTGCAATGTATAGAAGACATAAATATTACAATTTAATTGAAGAATTTCCAAAACCATTAATTGCTGCTGTTGATGGTTTTGCTCTAGGTGGAGGATTGGAATTAGTTTTAGTATGCGATCTAGTTATTGCATCGAGGAGGTCTCAATTTGGTTTCCCTGAAATCAAACGAGGAATTTTTCCAGGCAATGGGGGGACTCAACGGATGATTAAAAGCCTAGGTAAAATGAGAGTTAACAGAATGATGTACTTTGGTGAACATTTTACTGCAGAACAAATGAATGAATGGGGATTTATTTCTTTTTTGGTTGATGATGAAAAATTTGAGGATTTTGTACATGAAAAGGCTTCTTGGTTAGGAAATGCCGCAACAAATAGTCTATTTGTCATTAAAAAATGTGTTCAATATGGAACTCAAATACCACTAAATGTAGGTCTACAATTTGAATATTTAAGCTACGCTCTCAATTCTAAATCTAAAGATGTAACTGAAGGAGTTTCTGCATTTTTAGAAAAACGAGCTCCCAAATTTCAAGGTAAATAACCATTTTTATAATTAAAATTTCTAACTTTTTTTATATTATGTATAATAGAAATGTCTTTTTAAGATTTAATAAAGAAAGAGAGTGAATGAATTGGTGTTTATTAATCAAGAAGGCAAGTTCAATGATAATAGTTTTTTAATTGATGGTTATTTGTATGGAAATAGAAGAATTCTTTCGATTTATCTTATTGAAAATGAAGGAAAACGAATGTTAATTGATACTTTTACTGAGGATATGGCTGTAAGAATTGTAGAAAAATTAAAACAATTAGAAATCTATCCAATTCATAAGATTCTTCTCACACATTCACATTGGGATCATATAGATGGTGTTAACAAGTTAAGAAATATAATAAAAGATGTTGATATAGAAGTGTTAGCATCTAAAAACGCGATTGGTAATTTAAAGGAACCAGCATCCATTAATAATGTATTTGAAGTAAAAATGAAGCCTATAGATAATGTTATACCTTTAAAGGACGGAGATCTAATTGATTTAAATGGGTTAAAGCTGAAAGTGATAAATTTCTTTGGACATACAATGGATTCTATTGCACTTTTTGATGAAAAAAATAAAAATATTTTTACTGGGGAGTAAAGCTGAAACTTTAGAGGAGCTCGAAGAAAATATTCTTATTTGCATATCGGGATCGGGGATTGTATCTCCATTTTGCTTATAATTATGAGCTAAGGCGATGATGACTCTACCTTTTTTTTTTTTTTTTTTTTTTAACCATTGTAAGAGAAATCGTAAAGAGTGTTCCTCGATCATTTGATTGAGTAATCTTGATCCTCCTTACCTTATTGAATTTATTTGTTATAGTTTTATTCACAATAAAGACCTCGTTTTAAATCTAATATAACAAGAGTTTTTCTACTATATGTTGATTTTGTACTCTTTTATTAACAGCTTAATATGAAACAAACAGAAAACTTCAGTTAAATTCGTCGTGAGTGTAACGATTTTTTGGTTTTTTTTTCCAGGGATTTATCATTAAAAACTTGAATCTACGTAATAAAGGTAACACTTTTGTCTATAAAGATTTTTGTTATCAATGGTTCAAGCGAAGGGATGTCTTTTAATTGAATTTCTTGGTTTAGTTGGTAAAACTTTTTGAATTTTTGCCAAATTTCCTCATCATTTTGAATTTTATCTATAAAATATCTAATCCTCTGTTGAGCTTGGTATGACTGCCCTTTAAATACATAACACATAAAAAAGGGAGACACAGAACTCATAAGGAGTGTGTGTTCACCAAATGTAGCTCGATCGAGCCTTTCTGAGAATTTTTCTTTTATGAATGAGTTGATGGCGGTAAAGAATCCTCCAAAAAGATGTTCTTCAAAAGATTGGTCCTTTACAAATAGTTGAGAGAATATTGGTATACCTCCTTCTGAAACAACTAAAAGGAGTACAGGATCTTCATCTGAAAGATTAGGTTGTTCTGATACTCGCTGTCGAATCATATTTTCCATTTGATCATTTAACTGGGCAAATTCCATCCGTTCTTTTAATGATGAGTTTGAATCTTTTAAGTTCTCCCATAAAGTTAATTGTTTAAGAAGTTCATCATGTTCTTCTGAAATTTTTATAGCTAACAATTTAAGACCGAATCTTTCAGCTAATTCCTGGGATTTTATTAAAAATTGCTGAGCTTTCTTTATATTAAACGTTAGGAGTGATAATTTGGCTTGGAATATGTAACTTTCGCATAGAATTGAGTATGAACCCGTTTTTTCGGCAATATCTGATAATCGATCAATAAGTGGATTGATCTCTTCCAACACTTCTAAGTCGTTAGTCATGCGTAACTCAGTAATAAGTAATTCACATAAGTTAGTTAGTGCTTTTAACATGAGTTCAAAATCTGAATCCTCATCTTCGAGGATTTGATTTAATATTTCCTCTGCTTTAGCCCGATTACGAGCTCGATTACTAGTTTTCAATAACAATGCTTTATCTAATTGATATATTAAATTATGGTGTTTGTCTTTTAGCTGAGTATTCAACTGTTCGTAGCGTTGAAGAAATTTCTGTGCTTTTTCAAGATCTCCCCTTTCAATTAATATTTGAATTAAATAATCATAATAGGATGCTATGCGTTTTAAATTTCCCGACGCATCATATAGTGCTAACCCTTGTTCTAAACACTCTAAAGCACGATCTAACTCTCCCTTCTGCCTATAGGCTTCTCCCAAATTATTAAGTATGTTTCCTACCCAGCGTTTAATGTTTAAGTCATTGAAAATTGTCAAACTTTGCTCATATAGCATAATTCCACGGTCTAAATCACCTTTAAATATATGTATTTGCGCCATACTAATAAAACAAAATCCGATAACCCATTTAATGCCACTTTCTTTGGCAATAGTCATTCCGAGCTCCACAGTTTTTAAAGCACGATCAATTTCTCCTCTCTGTAAATAAGCTCCTCCCATATTGGTAAGCATAAGCGCTTTTCTAAATTCATTATTAAGATCATTGAAAATTCTCATTCCCTGCTCAGCAAGTATAAAAGCACGATCCAACTCTCTTTTGAAAATATGCTCTATTGCCATATTATTAAGGCAATTAGCGAGAATCCATTTGTTTCCACTCTCCTCTGCAGCAATCATTGCTTTTTCAGAAAATTTTATGGCACGTTCAGAATCGAGTTTTAAAAAAAGAAATACCCAAGCAATTCCTATAAGGGAGAGGGCCATCTCCTTTTTAGCATAAAGTTCTTCTCGCAATTCTAAACTGTACTCAAAATTCTTTAATGCTTGCTCAGCCTCATCTATGAATATGTAATACCAACCTTTAAGATAAGCTATATAAGCCTCCCTTTCCTTGTATTCTGCGGGTAATTCTTGTGGCAAGGATTTTAGCAGTTCTTCTCCCTGCTTAATTGTGGCTAGAAGGTTATCCGATTGTTTATGATATACTAAAGAATGAGCCTTTATTAGCAAAATATCAACTAATATGAGTATTTTTCCTAATTTTAAACTCTCTTTATATGCTTGGTCGGCAAGCTTGACAACATCCTGGTGTAAACCTCTCAAAAATAAGAGCTCGCAATTGAGCAGGTGACCCAAAACTAAATCATGAAGAGTATGTCCTTCCTTTTCTTCAAATTTCTTAATTAATTGGTCCGCTTGATCGAGCTTACATTCGCTAAGGAGTTGTTTTATAAGAATTAATTCTTTCGCTGTATCTTTATTTGCGAGTAGCTCTTCATTCATAGACTTTTATTGGATCTGGAATATTATTCTTCGAATATAATATACAATATAATAAAATATTATATTATTTTTTAGGTAGCAATAGTTGTAAAACGCTAATTTTAATACCAAAAATTAAAATTTTAAAAATAGGGGTTAATTTTATAAACGAATTAACAATTATAAGTTAACCCCTTTTTTTATTTTCTTACATTATAATTTAAATGTCTTTTGGATAAAATTTGAAGCATTTCGACTAAAATCACCGCATTGAACAGTGATTAGTTCAAGACCGATAAAAAACTCAAGTATTCGAATTAATTCTTGGCGTTAATGAGGTGAAAGATAAAAAAAAGCGGGTAGAAAGATTTTACAAACGAATGGCGTTGAAAGACTTTATAATTCTTCATTCATTTATAAAAATACCCAAAATAGGTTTTTTGGTTTTTTTTCCAGTTTATTTTTCAAAAAAATTAGATAAAATTGATTTTATGCTAGTTTGGAGACGAGATTTTTCCAGTTTATTTTTCAAAGTTACAACTCCTTTCTACCCTCGTCTTACTTCCGGCTACCGCAGCAGCTACGAGCTGTTGTACTAGGTAATGCTTATGTTATTATAGAATAAATAATACGATAGATTTTTTTTTTTAAATTAAAAAAAAATTATTAGTTATTTTTTCGTGGGGGTATCATTCTGACGAGTCTTTGACCCTCTATAAGCGAAATAGCATTTTCGGAGCAATGATAAGCACAAACTCCGCATCCTACACAGTATTCTTCTGTTCTTTCCGCTTTATCATCATCATTTAACTCAATAGCTTTATTGTAGCATTTTTCTACACAAGTACCACATCCTGTGCATAAATCTTCATCGATGCTAGCCAAGTAGTTAGTAGCATTAACAACAGGAAAAATCAAACAGTCTCTTGCAGTCATGCAACAACAGTTACAACAATTACAAATCGCTACTTCTCCCTGTCCAATATCACCATGTCGATGATAGGCTTTATGGACTAATCCTGCATCTTCACATTTTTTAAGAATTTTCAAAGCTTCTTCCTTAGACACCAATTTAGAGAAACCGTGATTAGAAGTGTGCCTTGCAGATTTACCTAAGGTCATACAACTTGGCGTAAGTTCGATTTGCTTACAAGGATTATCTAAAAATTCTTGATGTTGACGACAGTAGCAATTACCTACGGCAATATCATCATACTTTTCAATTAATTCTCTAATTTTTTGAGTCGGTAATATTTGTTCTGTTGGGACCTCTAATTCTTCATCTACGAGAATGTTAATTTCTTCACCTGTTTCCAAATTTTCTAATATTGGGACTGTACGATCCATCGGTGGCATACGCTTCAATGCAGCACTCATTCCATCATATTGAGATTGCACAATATCACTGTGTTCTTCATTAATTTTTTTGAATAACTGTGCTATCTTATAATTTTCCTCCGTTTTTTCAAGGTTTTTCATAAAAATATATTCAAATTGCCTATGAAACGGAAACATTTGATACACCATTACCCCATGACGATTAGGTTGGTTAATTATTACACCTGTTTTTGCTAAAGCATCCGCCTTTTTTAAGATCTCTTCTTTAGATAATCCACTGCTCTCCTTTAATTGTTCTATTGTTTGAGAAATAGCATTTTCAAAAGCCAAGACAAAATCTAGGTTTTCATCTTTGATAGTAATTTTTAGAATATTATGTAGAGTTTCTGAAAATGGAAATTGGAACCCCCCTGCTTTAAATAAAACCTTAATAGCTTTTTTATAGTCAGCTTCACTCATTTTAATCATATCATAATGTTTTTTTAAAATATCATTAATGTTTATTATTTTATTGCAAAATGAAATGAAAAAAAAGATTTATTATTTATCTTGATTGTTTTATTACTATTTATTTTAAATTTATTTGAATGGTAAAAGAATTAAATAGTACAATAATCAAATTTAATTTATAAAATTAGGAAGAGAGAATAAAAAGTTATTGAAAAATCTCTATGGAAATTTAAGTGAGGTTTTTAGAATTCGTTATTTTCATTGCTTTAGATAGATGTTAGTGATTCACGCTCACATTTTACACCATTTTATTAGGATCTAATAATTTATCCAATTCTTTTTCATCAATGTCAACCCCCATTTCTTTAATAACTTTTCTGATTGTTTTCTTTTCATTATATGCCTTTTGTGCAATTTCAGAACATTTATCATATCCAATTATAGGTGTTAGATTGGTTATAATCATAAGCATTCTTTCTAATTGAGAATTAATCTGATCTTCATTAGCCTTCAAATCAATTAAACAGTGGTTTATAAAAGAGTTAATGCCATTCGAGAGAATTTCAACCGATTCCAGGAAGTTAAAAATTATAATAGGCTTACAAATATTTAGATCTAAAATACTTCCATATACTTCTCCTGATGAAATTATGTGATCATTCCCTAATACTTGTAAACACACTTGAATTAAAGCTTCAGATTGGGTAGGGTTAACCTTTCCGGGCATGATTGAAGACCCCGGTTCATTTTGAGGCAATACTAGTTCTGCGAGTCCTGCTCGTGGACCACTTCCCATCCATCGAATATCATTAGCTATTTTTAAAATTGACAATGTTAATTGGCGCAAAGCACCACTAGCATTAACAATGGAATTATGAGAAGATATTCCCTCTGCTTTTACTGGATTCACTTTGAATGAGAGACCAGTGATACTAGATAAATAAGAAACAGTAAGTTTTCCAAAATCTTTATGAGTATTTAATCCAGTTCCTAAGACTGTCCCACCGATGGGAATATAATATAATTCATCACTGGCGTTATTTAATCTTGTTTCATTTATTTCGATCTGCTTTTTATAAACTTCAAATTCTAAAGATAATGGTATTGGTACAGCGTCTTGGAGATGAGTTCTTCCTACTTTAATTATTTTATTAAATTCTTCAATTTTTCGTTCTAATATATCCTTTAATCTTGTTATAGCAGGGAAAAGTTTTTGTTTAATTACTTGGAGAGCAGATAAATGCATAGTACTAGGTATAATATCATTAGAGGATTGCCCTTTATTCACATGATCATTAGGATGTATCGGAGATTTTTTACCTATTTGAAATCCTAAGATTTCATTAGCCCGATTGGCTAAAACCTCATTCATATTCATATTAGTTTGAGTTCCAGAGCCAGATTGGTAGATATCAATTGGAAATTGATTGAGATATTTGTTTTCTTCTAAAATCTCATTAACCGCTTTAAGAATTGCTTCACTTTTCTCTTTATCAATTAATCCTAATTTACAATTTGCCAATAAACATGCCTTTTTTAATTGCGCTAATGAAATAATAAATATTTGAGGAAAGATCTTCCCGCTTATTTTAAAGTGTTGAATTGCTCGTTGAGTGTTCACACCCCAATAAACATTACTAGGAACTTCAACTTCACCAAGGATATCCTTTTCAATGCGGAAATTCATAATTTGTTTCATCTTAAAATTGAATTTTTATAAGGATATTAGAAAGGCAACAATAAAAAAAGTTTATATTAATATCCAATAAATTTAAATTAAAATCCTTAAATTAAGCTATGTAATTTTGATGAAATCCCTAATTAAACTATTTACCTTTTCTGATTGCTCATTTATAACCCAATGAGAACCGTTAGGGATTCTTTTAATCGTTAACTCAGGTATGAATTCGTCCAGACCCTCAAGATTGTGAACTGTTAATGCAGTATCTCTTTCAGCCCAAATTACTAACGTTGGAACATTTATTAATATAGGGCTTATTTTAAATGGTTCAATCATCACTTGTGATATTTTCCCTCCTAGTGAGGGGGGAACCAATCTACTCGCACGATAATAATTTAAACCACCAGTTAAAGCTCCCGGTTGGGACCATGCTTCTATATAGATCTGTCGATCATCATCGGTGAATTTCATCTCACTAGTAGTGATTATATTTAGTAATAAAGAGTAATTGTCTGCAGATAAGGAATTCTCTGCTTTATTTGATCTAAAATTTAAAAAATATTGACTTGAAGATTGCTGAGATTTGTTTTGTGCTATTAATTTAGCAAAGACGTTTGGATGTGGAGCATTTATGATAATTAATTTTTTAACTAGATTTGGATATACACTAGCAAATGGGTAAGCAACTACACCCCCCCAATCATGCCCAACTAAGATAAATTTGTTACGACCTAAATAATCTTCAACTAGTGCTCTGAGATCTTCAATTATGTATTTGAGGTGATATTGTTTAATTTCCTTTGGTTTAGAGGAGAGATTATATCCTCTCATATCAGGAGCAACAACTAAATAATCCTTTGAAAATTCTAAAAGCTGTTCTCTCCACATATACCAGAATTGGGGGAAGCCGTGTAAAAAAACAATTAAATCTCCTTCTTCTGGACCTGCTTTAACATAATGAAGTTTAATGTTATTAACATCTGCAAATTCCATTTTAAATTGAGGAAACTTTTTCTTAATAATTCTTTCAGACATTATACTATCCTAATTTTAATTTTTTGGTCATTTATATGGAAAAATTTATACTAAATAATCTTTAGGTAAAATTCTAATTTTAATTAATATACTTACTAAAATACTCCTAACTAAATAAAATTCGTGAAACTCAGCTTTCACGATCAGTTATATTACGTAGGTGATATGTCCAGTTCACTTTAGGCTGGACAGTATATTTATTCATTTTTTTTATTAATAGTTACTAAATGGTTCCTAAAGTAATAAGTATGTGCGCGAGAAGTAGAATTATTTTTTTTTTACTTTATCAAAAAAATCATCTGGATCATCTATTCCAGATTTTAATAATCTATATTCTTGATGTATATCAAGTTGTTTGCTAACTAATTCTAAATAATCTTTATCTAATTCATTGATAAAACGCAACCAACACCCCAGAGCATCAGAATAGTCTTGCCATCCTCCAAAGACTAATTTACTCATTATATAATTCTTCCTGCTCCTAAATCATCTAACCTTACTTATGTTATACCTTTTCTTTTAAATTGTCGGATATCCTCATCTGAATAATTAAGAGATTTTAAAATCTCTTTTGTATGTTGTCCTACTTTCGGAGCTAGACTTCTAATTACTAATGGTGTTCGAGACATTTTAATTGGTGAAGCGATATTTTGAATTTCACCGAACTTTGGATGATTCAATTTAACAACCATATTGCGTGCTTTAATTTGAGGATCTTCACATGCTTCAGCAAAAGTTTTTACAGGCATAACGCAGGCATCTTGATTCTTAAAAATTTCAAACCATTCATCTTGAGTCTTTTTTAAAAATTCATTTTGAATTTCTCGAAAAACTTTCTCTTTTTCCTCGCCTGTTGCGTTTCCTTTTGTTTTTAAATCATCCCGACCAAGAGTTTCACATAATCCATGCCAAAATTTTGCTTCAATAGCTCCAAGAGATAGATATTTATTATCCTTAGTTTTATAGACTGAATAAAATGGGACCTCCCCGTGAAGAGGATTTTTAGGTTTTGATATACTATCATTTAAATTCTTAGAAAAATGGAAAGCAGCTGCCATTGGCATGAAAGAAAATACTGAATCAGTCATCGAAATATCTAAATATTGACCTCTTCTATCAGGATGCTTGTCTCTTTCAATTATAGCACCTAAAATTGCGATTGTAGTTATTAGGGCCCCACCAATATCTGCTGCTTGAATTCCAGGGACATTAGGCTTTCTTTCTTGCTCATTTTTTCCTAAAACCAATCTATCTTTATTTAAATCCAACATTCCGCAAATACTAATATAATTAATGTCGTGTCCTGCTATTTGTTCATATGGACCATCCTGACCGTATCCTGTTAAAGAACAACAAACAATATTAGGATTTATTGATGACAGGGTATCATAATCGATTTTTAGTTTATTTGTAACTTTTGGACGATATGTATCCAGTACCACATCAGCTTGTTTGACTAATTCATAAAAAATATCTCTTGCTTTATCTTTTTTCAGGTTAAGTGTAATTGATTTTTTATTTCTCATAATAATAGAATTGAAAGCACTTTCACGATACCTTCCTTTTTGAAAGAATGGAGGAGGATTTGCATAAAAATATGAAGGATCTTCGACACGTATTATATTTGCCCCTAAATCTGCTA
>LAZR01000991.1_pt1 | contig 19239 bp, 17 predicted proteins | sample 329461 | NCBI WGS metagenome assembly LAZR01 (sample SAMN03002196, study PRJNA259156) | marine sediment metagenome | biome: sea floor; feature: Hydrothermal impacted sediments; material: marine sediment; isolation source: Loki non-amplified sample from Loki's castle hydrothermal vent sediment ...
CTTCCAAAAGCTCTCGCATTTTTATCATCTGGAGCTCGAAAGAAATCATTGACATTGCCTGAGATTTTTCCAAATTTTTTGCTGAAAGTAGCAATTCTCGGATTATGTGATATAACAAGACCAATGGCACCTGAGCCTTGAGTAGGTTCACCAGGGGATCCTAAATGGTATTGAGAAATGTCTGAACTAATAATAAGCGCTTTGGTTACCAGCCCATTTTGAATCATTGAGATGGAATTTAATAGCGCGAGAGTCCCGCCAGCACACGCGTTGTACGTGTCTTGAGTAAATGCGTTGGGCGATATCTCTAACATCTCGGCAAAGATATTCGAGATGCTTTTAGCCGCATATACTTCCGTCTCTGTCCCGACAAATAAAGCATCTATGCTCTTAGGATCGATACAACCTCTTTGAAGAGCATTATATCCAGCCTTCAATCCAAGAGAAATAATATCTTCATCAACTTCAGCAACTCGCATTTCCTTAGAAAGCAGTCCTTTTTCATACTTCGCGGGATCAACTTTTCTCTCTCGAGCGAGTTCTTCAAGCTTTACAAAATGCCGAGGTGCATGAAAACCGATCGAATCTATCCCGATATTCCAAATAAATGTTCATCAGAAATCATAATTGGTGTACCATGAAAAAATAATAATTTAGTTTAGTGTTTATTTATTCAAAAACTTATCTAATCAAAGATATTCTAATTAGAAGTTGTGAATATATAAATCTACTGATATTTTTACGACGATGAAAGTTTATGAAATTTAAGATCTCCAGTGTTAAATTCTACGATTCCGAGTATGAAAAGTGAAATTGTTAGTAAATATCTTTAGGAAAATTTTTATTTATCCTCATATTTTGGTTTTCCTCATTTTTAGAAATAATGTTAAGAACAATTTTCATAATTTTAAGACAATTAAAGTTCATGAAACAAGAATGATCAGTATTTTAATTTAAATATGCAAGGAAATATTATATTATTGAAAATCGAAAATAAACAAAACATGCAAGAATTTAGGGTAAACAAGTATTTATCACTACGCCTTGAAAAAGAAGAAACCATAATTTACGTTGCACACACGCCTTTCATGCAGTGTGCGTTCTTACTGCTGAACATCAACATCGAGGAGGCGAGCACTTTCGATGATATTGAATCTATCGATGAGGCAGCAGAAAAGCTAAACGCCTCAATGGGAGATCCAATGGAAGAGTATAAATTCAACATCCGCCCGGAGGTCGAATTCTGGGGGCATTGTTCAAATCTACAAGTATGGTATGAGCATGATTATGATGCGCGACTAATACACATTAATTTAGCGTTCCCGTTACTGAGGAGGCTAACAGAAGAGGGAGACCCTTTAGCTAAAGCAGTATTCAAAAAAGAAATAATTAAGAGATATGAACACGGGACAAATAATACAAGAATATTTTTGGAAGCGGAAGGCTTTTTGGGTTATTTAACAGTGGACGAAAAGTTAAACCTCCTTTTGGATGAAGAGAATTTCAAAGCATTAGTTGATTTATCAGAAGAAATCCCCCCTTTTGAAGAGGAGGAAGACTCCCCAATTATCGAATTTTTGGCGGGTTGTATTGATAGCGAAGATATTATAATTGAGGAAGGTCAAATCATTAAGCTTAAGTTGTGGAATCTTAAGTTACAAGAATTTCCAAGATCTATTTTAAAATTTAAATCCCTAAAATTCTTGAGTCTTAGAAATAATAAATTAAAGGAATTGCCCGATGACTTAAATAAATTGAGTAATCTTGAAGAATTGTGGTTAAATAATAATAAGTTAGTTAATCTTCCTGACTCATTATGTGATGTAGAAAACTTAACAAAACTATGGGCTAGCCAAAATTATCTTACAAAACTCCCAAATAATTTAGGAAAGCTTCTGAACTTAAAGAAATTGCAACTTTCTAAAAATTCTCTAAAAAAGCTTCCAAGATCAATATGTAAATTAAAAAAACTTGAAGAATTAATTTTATACAATAATTGTCTAGAAGAAATTCCGGAGTGTTTCTCAGAACTCATATCACTAAAATATATCGATTTTGAAAAAAATTATTTCAAGAAATATCCTGAAGTGTTAAAAAAAATAGAAAATATTATCAATGAAAATATAGAAAATTAAACTTCTAAATTATTTAACTTGGAAACTACACCGAACTTCCTTCTTATTAATTCCTTTGCATCATTTAAAAGATAAATTGGTCAGCAATCTCCGTAATTCCATACGATCTTATCTTCCTCGTTTTTATTCCATTCTGACTGATACATGTTTAAAATTTGGTGCCCTGTTTCACTCAATTGAGGATTATTGAGTTGAAAGATATAATCAGCAGTAAACAATTCCCGTTGTGAAGCGATTAGGCCGTAATTTCCATCAATCTCCTGAATCAGAGCTATTGAGTTAAACATGACCAAATAAAATACAATATCGGAAATAAAATGTTGAAATTCTTCTTCATTCAATAGTTTGCCGCTCCCACTTTCCTTTTGAATTACGATAGAGAGAGAATTGGCATCTTTACCAAGTAGATCATTAAATTTTTCAGATATTTCTTCTGGAAGAGCCTTACTTAATAGTGAATTTTCATGGATTCCGTGAGAGGTATCTTGATGAAAGGTTACAGTAAGCTTTTCCCCGTCAGTATAAGTAGATAAAGCGTTATAGAATTTACCGTATAGATGGTCGATCCCCGCAATAAACTCAGAAGTCAATATATCGGAAAGTAAGGGTTTCCTATAACCAGTATGAGCAACGTTATCCTGCAGATTACGTTCAGTGTAGTATAAAGCCGGCTGAATTGTACTAAAATCGTTTCCGAAAAACTGAGTCAAAATCGTATTATCAAGTGTTATTGTATTCAGCCTATCTGGTCTCGGATTAGTGCTCCATATAGTATCCCAACCATGCGCACCCTTAATAATGAACGAAGATGTCTGACTAGCTCCCCTATAGATATTGCGAAATGTTCCTATTGGGTCAATAGTCCTCGTGGGGCGAATTAATAACTCAAAAGTCTTAAGAATAGCATAATTAATACTGCTCTTACTCACGGTGTTTGGGTTATTCCGGAATTCTTTTATATTACTCTGAACTCCAAGCAAGCGAATGGTTGAAGGGTTGAATCGAGCTTGAAACAATCTAGCAAAACCATTCATAATTGCAGTCTTACCGTCACTATTCCTTTTTGCCTCTAAGCTTGGTAAAATTAAACTTCTAAAATTGCTTAAAAGTGCCTGAGTTAATGATCCATAATCCTTAAATCTGGAAGCGGGATTGTAAGGCCTACGGAATGTTCCATCAACTAGTTCTGCTATAAATGAATTATAATCGGCAGCAAAAGTTGATATTGTCCGAACTCCTAATCCAGTAACATAGAACGTGGTTGTATGCCCAAAGGCAATAAGGCACGCTAATATCGTCTCAAAGTTGCTAGCGATATTATCTTTCTGGTAGACTTTAACTACCTCTCTTACTGAATTAATCCTTCTATCATTTAAAATATCTTGTGAAAGCCAACGCGAAAAAGCTATAGGCTGAAATTTAACCTTTCCATCTTCTTTAGAAAAGGATAATGCTCCTAATTTCAATAGGGTCACAAACCTGTAGCCAAAAAGTTGAGGTAGAATTTCCTCTATCATTTCTATGGCTCTGAACTCATTCTTTGTGTAATCTTTTGATTGTAGAGCTCCGAATGTCAAATAATCATGAAGCTTCTTATAATCATTAATAATTTTATTGCTACCAGAATACCCTTTCAAGATCTCATGGAATGTATGATAAAGAAGTTTTTGGTCTGAGTATTTGCTTTGCCTTGAGTTTGATAAGTCTGATAGCTGAACTGAAGTAGGATCCAACTCATTAAGAAGTGATTCTATTATATTAAAATCTTTGTCATAAAATGCCTTTGAGATTATTAAATCTGAAATTGCATTAAATCTATATTTTTTACTCGAGAGCCTAAAGTTGACGAATTGGTTGATTGAGTTAAACACTTCAATTACCTCCTTTTTAATTTTAGGTATTAATGTGCTAAAATCTTTAAACACTGGAACTTTGTAATCAGGAAGAGTATCTTTCATTTTAGAAACCGATTTTGATACAATGTAATTGGGCAGAGGTTCTTTGTAAGGGTCCATATGTTCGAATAATACTGTTGTATCCTGCAAAGCAGTGATGAGATCATTACCTGTACCAAAAGTATAAACTGCATAAAAATTAGATTCATAACTTATAATTACACCGTTTTCCATTGATACTTCATATTCATAGAATTTCTCAAACCAGTTAGGATTACGAAGTTTGATACCACTGCTAGAAAAATCTAATGTGCTTATTAATCTAGTCCCCATATTATCACATGGTTAAACCTAATAGGTTTATTCACTTCAAAAAAAGTAAAAATACAAGATTTTGAATCTGAAATCCCTCTTTCAACAACACAAAAGAAATTTCAAGAATTTGCAAAAGAACCAAGATTATATTTGGGAGATCTATATGATTTAGAAGAAATTAAATCTTCTATTGCTAATGTTACAGAATGTTTACAAAACTTAGGTACAAAACAAAAATCATCACCAATTAGAAATCTAGCTGTCGAATTTGAATACATCTGCCAAGAAGCCTTAAAAAAACGAGAAAAGTCAATATTTGATGTTTTAAGGGATGATAATAATTTAGTGATTTCCGAGATTCTAATGGCACTTTATAGAAATAACTACCTACGAAAATCAATATATAATGAATTAAATGGTGACCATCGAAGCTTAAGAAACGCTATCGTTCATTGTAAAAAAGAAAATGTAAATTATTCGAAAGCTATAGGATATTGTCAAGAATTAAAGGATGGAATTCATATGTTTCTTAAGGAAGTTTACTTTTCAGACTTATTAAGGAATTTTAAAGAATTAATTAATGAATTTAAAAAAATACCAAAATACAAATATTTAAGTGATAAAGAGATGCAAAGTAAAATTCTTAAATTTTGGAAGAGTGAAAAATTATTATTTATTCCAACCATCGAAGATTCTAAAGAATTGACTTCCTATTCTGGATTAATTGAGATTTTTGTGGCGGGCACTAAACACTCTATTGATTTCGACTCAACATTGTAAATCTTTTTATTATTGTTGATTTGAAGACCTTTTCAAACAAAATAAATATCAAGAGATGTTAATGTTCCTACATTAGTAATGCATGGTATGAATGACGTTGCTCTCACTCCCAAAATTCTTAACGGTTTAAAAAAATATGTAAAGGACTAAAAAATCGTTAAGATTGAAGGTTTTGCAGAAAGAAAATTTTGATCATGGGAGTAAAACGCTTGATGTTGAGAACAAAATTATATTTAAAGATGAATCATCTCTTTATCTTCTCTACATTCATGTTAAAAAACATAGTGTTTTAGTTCAGAAGCTAGGTTCAACTAAACCTCCAATAGTCATTGATGCGGGGAGTATGCAACACTTTTCCTCTAGCAGAACACACAAGATGCGTGGGTTCAGTGTTAAAAACCCTTTAAAAGCTACGGAGTTTTACTATCGGTTCATTCACTATAAAGTTTCTATTAACTTAACTTAAAAAATTAATTAAGAAATTATCAATTAAATTTTTTTTAATGAGGAAAGATCTTTATTTAACATGTTGTTATAACGCATGTGATTCCTTATAAGAAGTGCCAGGTGGCAATGATATGACCTGCGTACCACGGTTTATATGTAAATGGCCCTCATTTCCTCTTTCTGATTTAATTTTAATTTTTTTGGGCAATTCGCTTGTTTTCGTATATTTCTTATATAAAGTAATTACAACATCAATTTAACTAGTGTCGTGTGAGGTATCTTTGTGCATATCTATTTAATCTTTCGTTATTGTAATTTCAAATGGAGTATGTCCATGAATACCTATTTTCTTATCATTTAATTTGAAATGTAGGTCAAAATCGTTTGATTCCATGACTTCGATTAAAGTTATTCTAAACCAATCAGTTGTGGAGTCAATTTTCCATTCAGTATCTTGTTCTATAATAAATGACATAAAATTAGTTTAGCGGGATTTAATTTAAATGTATTCAAAATAATCTTTTCGATTAAGATATCTAATATCTCTATTACATTTAAAGCGTTAAATCTTTTTTTCTATGAATATTAAGAGCTAAAAAAGGAGAAAAGATAATTAAAGAGTTTTAAAACTTTTCTTTTATCTCCAACCATAAAAAGATAAAAGGTTGGTGTTCACTACCCGACGGTCCATTAAAGACCAACCCATTAATAAAAATAGTAAAATTAACAGGGTAATCGCTTACACTACCAAAAGACAAATTGAAAATAAAATAGATGAAAATAATATTGACGAAATAGATTATTTATTAGACTCTATATGATTAAATCTAGAAAGTTTCCAATTACCCAATGAACTACTTTCTTTATATTTTCTTTTGTCAATGTAATAAAGGTAGGTAAATACAATCGCATCACATACTTGCCCACTTCTCATAAGAATGTAAAATTATTTTTAAAAACCAAAATGATTTTTTATTCTATCTATTAAATCTCGCTTAATAAAAGGATTATCTTTCATTTTATCTTCTAATTTTTCCAAAGGAATCGAAATCTTAAATTTATTTTCTAATTCTTTAATTATTAAGGGTCTTATTTCTTTACCAGGAATAATTTTCCATATATCATGCTTATCAATATTTTTGTAATACGATTTTCTTTCTTCAAATAAGTTTTTGTAATTATCTTTATTAAAACCCTCAATCCAGTATTTAGTTTGAAAATGAGTAAAAAAATCATTTAACCAATCATCATCATTCTTACTTAGGCTTAAAATTTTATTTCTATCATCATAATGGTACGGAAATGGAATTTTATCTAAAAAGGATTTTCTAATTATTTTCGTGGTAAGGTCTTTCGTAATTACATTGTTAATTATTTCAAAGATACTTTCCTCTAATTGATATTCAGATCCTTTTTTGGGTGAATGTTCTTCAATAAAATCTTTAATCAACTTCGGGTTTAAATAAAGATTTTCGATTTCTCTGACTGGTAAAAGCAGAATATGTTTCTTTACCTCAGGATCAGAAATTGTATCAAGAATTTTTTGATTTCTCTCATCAAAATCAAGAATAATTAGAAATTTAAAGCCCATCCTAATTAAGTTTGATAGGATTTTATGATCTGCAAAAAAGTGTAGTTTATATTTTCCTTCAATAGAAATTATTTCAAGATGATTATTAATTAAAAAGTCTGGGATTAATTTTTTTAATAATCGTATATCCGTTTTCCCTTCTACCAGAATAAGACCGTTATACATCAATAAATCAGATGGTTCGATCCCTAATCGACTAAAAACATCGGAAATATTTTCACTATCTACATTTTTGACACTAGATACGCCATTAACTTTCTGTATCTCATGGATGCTTTGCGTTTCATCAAATGAATTAATATAGAATGGTGAATGGCTGGTGATAAAAACTTGGTGCAGAGGCAAAAACTTTTTTATTATATCTAATAATTTTTTCTGTAATTCTGGATGAATATATAATTCTGGTTCTTCGATAAATAATGTAGAGTTTTCTTTTAGTTGAATTAAGTGAGTAAGAATAATTAAGATTTGATGCATTCCTTTCCCCACATTATTGAAAGTCCTTTTCATATTATTAAATTCGAAAATAAAAGGTTTTTTACTTTTTCCTCTATATTCTGTCCACAAATTTATTACATCAGGATAGAGTTTATTTAACAAAAATTGAATAAAATCCCGATTTTTTTGTATATTGTAGCAGTAATCAGTTATTATTATAGGAAAATTACCACCATTACTTAATATCTCTTGAGGATTTAAGTCTCCATCAGTATCTTCTTGAAAATTTCTAAATTCACTGATATATCTAATTTTTTCATAAAATTCAATAAACTCTCTTAAAAAAAAAGAAACTGAAAAATTTGTTGGATGTTGTTTAATTTGTTCTTTGATTCCATCACCAGAATCTATGTTATAAACTCTTTGTTGAACCTCATTTAAGTTTTCTCTAAATATATTCAAAAAAGCCTTTCCATGCTTGAATTTTATTATATTCCACACTATATTTAGGTTTTTTACATCTGTATTAACATCTTTAATTTCATTCTTATAAGAAATTAAATTTAAGAAGTTATTCTCAGTTTGAAAACCAAATTGATCAACATAGGCTATTTGATCATTGAATTTTAATTTTACAATCAAATTTTTAAGAAAAGTCTTCCAATATATATTCTTATTATCAAACACTATGTATAGATGATCTAAATTAACAAATCTTAATTTTGGGTAAAAATTTTTCATGGTTTCAATATAGTTATACAAGAATTCATCAGAAAATTTAAAAATTAATTTAATTTCTGCTCGTTCCAAGCTTGTATTTGAAAATAGTGCTTCTTCTGGAACTGAATTAAACGGTTTTATGTTTAAAAATGTTTTGAATAGATTTGACTTGCCCGAATTATTAGTACCAATTAAAACGGCTAAAATTTTAAAATCTTTAAATATTGTATGTTTAAAACTATATATATTATCTAAATGAGCTTCTGTTAAACTCATTTTTTTCTCAAAATTTAAATTTAGATAAAAAATTTCATAAAAATCTTCAATTGGGTTATCTGAGATATATAACCTCTTAACATTTTTTAAAGATTTAAATACTTGGGGAAATATTTCCAGTTTATTATTCGTTAAAATTAAGGATTCTAATTTAATTAATCTTTTAAAGGATTCAGGTAAAGATTTTAAACGATTATTTGTTATTGAGAAACTTCTAAGATCTTCCAAGTTAGAAATTGATTTAGGTAAAGATGAAATATTATTAAAATTAAGATTTATGTATTTTAATTTTTTTAGTTTTGAGATATCCTCGGAAAGGGATGATATTCTATTGTTAGATAAATCTAAATAAGTTAAGTTAATCAAATTATAAAAATAAGAAGTCAAATTTTCAATTTTATTATGAGACATGTCTAATTTCCTTAGTTTTGTTAAATTTAAAATTGAGTCTGGTATATTAGTTAAAGTGAGACTAGATATATTGAGACACACCAAATCTTTTAATAATTCAAAATTAAGAGATCCAGAGTCCAATTTTGTATAAGCTAAGTTTAACGTTTTTAATTTTGTAAATGTGAAAATATAGTTCTGAATTGATAGATCAGGATTATTAGATAAGTCTAAATTCTCAAGGTTAATTAGCTTTCTTATAGTCTGGGGGATCTGTTTAATTCGAACATTATTAAATTTTAAAGACAAAATTTCATTGGAAGATGCTTCAAATGTTATATTTTGTTCAAAATCACAATTTGATAAATCCAAATATTTTAATTTTTGAAGAGCAAAGTTAATATTAGTGTTGTATCTATTTTTTTGAAAATTACAAGAGGAAAGATCGAGATACTCCAGATTTTTTATTGAATTTATTAAATCAGGAGTATACTCTCTTAGGAATTGAAAACCATTTACCCTTAATTTTGTTAGGAATTTTAATCCATCTAATTGAAACGGAAAAGGTTTTATTTGAAATGAAAATATAAAAAACTCTTCTACATGATTATCATCTAATTTGATATAAATAGAGAACTCGCTTTTTTCATGAATTTCTACTTCACAAATATCTTTAACCAAATATAATTCACCTTTTAAGTTTGTTTTCAAATTCACCAAATATTTCTTTTCATCATCTGTTATTGAAATCTTGTTTATATCAACTTTTTTCAACTATTACACCTTAATTTTAATCAGTCAACTTTATTACCGAATTTGAAGAAAATCCTTGCTTATTCAAACCCTAGGTAGATCTTTTGTTAGTTTGAGTGAAAAACTCTTTAAATTCAATGTGAACTCACCCAATCAAATTCACGGCTAAATGTATAATCAGGAATATTAATTTGTATAATATATCCTACCATTACTACATCTCTAATGGCTGTATGAATGATTTTCTCATTTAAAATAATTTGTTTATAGAGAGTCTTACTAATTCCTCCATGTATGAAATTATGGCGTATAGTCATATAACCTGTTACTTTGTTTTTGGAATCAAGCTCACCTTTTGAGAAAATTCTTTTCCATATTTCGTTTCCTATTAATTCAAATAAATTTATATCAATAGAAGAATAAGCTTGTTTTAGAGAAGATTTTTCTTGAAAAATGGGCTTATTAGCCTTTACTTTTTCGAACAGATTTCTTAGGGTAGTATCTTCTCTTAGCTTAGTTTTGTAATTTTTAATATTTGAGATGATTGCGACGAAAGTATCCCGTAAAAATGCTTCTAAAGAACCCATAAGGAGAATTATTACAACTTCACTATAGAGTTGGAATTTAATATTGAAATCCTCCTCATTTTTTATAGGAATTTTTATTAAATCTTCGACTATTAGCATTACTCTCATTAAATTTAGATTAAACTCTTCATAATATCCATAAAAATCATGATTCATATTGTCTCTACCTTGTTTTATAGTAAAAAAACCTGAATCATGGACTTTAATCTCACTAACTTTAGAAATTCCATGTTTGTTTAAAAAAACCCAGAGGTCATCTACATCTGTCCTATCCATTATTAATATGTAAGGTCTCCTATTTTGCTATGCTCTTTCAAATTTTCTGGAATATAACTTCAACAAAGAAACAATGGGTAGTTTTGTTTTATCGTATAACATTAGTCCATAAATTCTTTAAACATTTCGTTATCAGGATAAATAAACTCCTTAAATTCTTCATACTATTCTTCTTTCTTTTTCCTTTTGTGTCCAGTCATTCATTTTTTTTTCTTTTTATTCCATTTGAACCATAAAATTCTCAGTTGTAATTAGATATTTAAAAAATTAAGAATAATTCCGGTTACCAATACAAATCCAGAAAAAATAATAACAATAAAACCAAATAAAAGAGCTGTACTTTTTACTTTTGTCTTTTTAGCAATTTCTGTAACATATTCTTTAAGCTCAAGATTAGTAAGGTCTTTAAGGGCTTTTTCAAATTTATTGCTTTTATATTCGTCTATTAACTTTGCTATATCAAAAGTAATGCTTGTGTACGGTTTCATACAGATTATTAAAGGTATCCAAGAAATTATAAATGAAATGTAACAAATTAAAAACACTACTTTAAACACTTTAAAAGAAGTTGTAAACCATTCTATAAATTCTGAAGACGGATCAAACAAAAAGTATGTTGTAAGAATTGAAAACAATATTCCACCAATCGTAATATATGCCAAAGCTTTAGTTTCTAAATTTGTTGCACGATTTCTTTCATATTCTAATTCTTTATAGGCTATATCAAATAAAAGATTAGAAGTTTTTTCATCTGTCTTTTCACTTGGGTTTTTATCTACCAATTTAAGAACCTATTTTTCACTTTTTGAATCTTTTTCATTCCTAATTTTCCTTGAAACACTTTTACGTTCTTTTTTTCCTCTACTTGTACTTGGTGTCTTTTCTTTCTTAGAACTTTTGCCATTTTTAGAATTTTTATTTGTCATAATTTTAATCGTTTTATTTTTAATCTACAAAATCTCTAATCTTTCTTGATACAGATTTTCTTTTATTCTGCTTGAATTCACTTTCTGGGTTGATTTCTTGTTCCTTAGATTTTTTTTTCTATCATTTTCTTTCATTAAGACTCATCGATTTACAATCTAATATTAATTTATTACCGCTTTAAAATTATCAAGATTATTCACTCTAATAAATATATGGTTCATTTAATGTGAGATTTCTTAATTGTTAAGAGTTTAATAAATTGATTTAAATCCTTAATTTACGAATTATTTTTTTATCTTTCACTTCCTTTTGTTTATTCAAAAAATTTGCAGCATAATAAGAAATGCAATAGAAAAGATTGCTGAAAATATTGACGTTTCAAAATGGAGTGAAGAAGATATTATGGACTTTATTCAAAATTCGAATTTAAGTGGAGCTGTTGCTGTCTCAATGTTACGTAAGAAAAGATACCAAAATTCAATTTCTCATTCTCTCCAAACTCATTAAAAAAAAATAAAAAAGTCTTTCCCACCCGTTTTTTAAATAGACTTAATATTTCTTATGTTATGATAGGGGAAGATAAGATTCTAGAAGAGTTTTTACACAAATTTAAAGATAAAAGAAAATTGCTCAAAAAATCGGTTCAGACAAAATTTACACGTAGCTTGAACATGATTACGCCAAATTAAAAAATATGAGAGAGATATAATACAACAAAAAAGAAGTTCCGAAAGTTTTAGCCATCAAGATAGAATTAGACTCTATTAATGAATTTAAAACAGTAATTCCTAAGGCCCTTTTGATTAATATTGAATTACTCCAACTACAAACTTAATGACAATTTTGAGTAAAGAAACTGAACGTAAAAGAGCTCAGTTTACCCAGGAAATTATAGATTCGATCCGCAATGCTCCCGCATATTGTTCATTTTATTCCCATGTTTTTAACAGGCTTGCTGCTTTAGGGTTGCAACGTAAGGCGAAGAAGGAAGGGCTCTTTGGAAATGAGGATTGGTCTAACCTTGAGAACAGAGACATGTTATTGAGGAAGATTGAGAAATTTATTGTTAAGCAATTATTCAAATTATGATATTTCGCTTTGCTTAATTTAACCTTTATGGAAAATAGAATGTTTTAAGAATTCCAGCCATGCACACCCTTAATATTTCTATCTCTCTACAGAAGATGCCTTGGATGATCTATTTTAATTTGAACTATGGAATTCTTGTATTATTTGTTCAAATTCGGGTGAATTTCTAGAATTTTCCAAATAAGGATCTGTTAGAATTTTGCTTAGATCTTTATCATCTAATTCTAATATCCTTCTTATTAGAGTTAGAGAACCTTCAATCTCATTCTCAATAGATAAAATGCTTGCCTTGTTAAAAAGTGCTATCAAAAAGTTTGGATCATTGTTTAATGCCTTGTCAATCCAGCTTAAAGCCTTATCCCGACCTTCCCCTTTTTTGAAAAGTAACCAACCTTTATTAACTAGTGCTTCATTGTGATTTTCTTCAATAGTTAGCATTTTTTCTATCAAATCAAGTGCTTCATCCAATCTGTTAAGTGCCATTAATAATGTGGCCTTATTATTTAATGCCTTTGTGTAACTCCCATCAATTTCTAAAGATCTATTAAGAAACCGTTCGCTTTCTTGCAGATCTTGTTTTAATAAGTAATATGCACCCAATAAGGCCAATGCTTCTTTATCGTTAGGATCTATTTCAATAACTTTTCTGAGATTTTCAATTGCTTGATCGATAAACCCCATATGGAATAATAAGTTTCCCTTATCAAAGAGCGCATCTGTATCGCTTGAATTTATATTTATTATTTTATCATAGACCTCTATTGCTTGCTCGTGCTTCCCTAATTCCTTTAATATGCCTGTTTTTTGTTTCCAAGCAGATAAATTTGATGGGTCTCTTTCAATTGCCTCATTATAACAATGTAATGCAACATGTTTTTCATTCAATTTGTATTTAGTTATTCCTTTATTGATCCATATACTAGGTTCTGAATCATCAATTCTTAGTGCTTTATCGAAATAGGGAATCGCCTTACGATAATAACCATCATTACTTAGAGCAGCCCCTATTCCATTAAGGATATCTATAGATTTTCCGTTAGAGCTTAACGCATCAAGCCAGTAAGACACAGCAGTTCCGTTGTCACCTTCCTTGAATTTTTGTAAACCTAAGTAAAAATTTTCTTTATAGATTAAAGCATCCAATCTCTCTTTTACATTCTTCTCTTTCTTTCGAATTGTGGAATATCGTACTACAACAAGAATAAAACCTATTATTAAAACAATAAACCCCACAATTAGATTTACGGGGTATTGTAAATCCAATGCATCTATCACTAAAAAAATTCCTGACACGATCAAACCTCCAATTAAGAAATCTCCCCAAAAGGATTCTTGAAGTTGTTCTTTTATACTATTCTTTTTAGAAGCAATAATTTCTAACTCATTAGAGATAATCTCCTTTTTTATTCTTATATCATCGATTTTTTTTGTTAAAGAATAGTTTTCTACTTCTTTAATTCTAGGTTCTGATTCTAAATTCATAATTTCATTAGTAGGATTAAATTTCCTTTAGTCTAAATCTGAATAGTATTATCTTAATTAATTAAGATAAATTAGAAAATTTAATTTAATAAATTTAAGCTAAATTCCGGTAAAATTATTAACTGTTTAATTCATTTGGAAGAATAAATGAAAAATTATTAATTTGAAAGGATTTAGTATATAAGAAAAAATATAATTTAATCAAATTTTGGAATATTGAAAACTAATTGCAATAGTAAGAATTACAATCTATGGACTTCTATTTATATGTGTTTCTAGTATTATATTATATTAAAGAAATTTAAAGGAAGATAAATTGAGATTTCATGTTTGTCAAAAGTTTAAATATCAAGGAATTTAGAGGAATAAAAGCTTGTGATAAAGCTTTAAAATTTAGCAATTTTACAATTTTAATTGGAAAAAATAACGCTGGAAAATCATCTATATTAGAAGCCTTATCCTTATTGCCTGATCCAAAATATAACGATTATATAACCCGTAAAAAAAAAATCAATAATTTAAAAGATCTACACCAAGGTTCAATTAAAGATCTTCTCTATCTTTATGCAGGAACTTCAACTTTACAATTTGGGATTGAATACTTACAAGCGATTATAAGCATAAATGAAACTGAGACCAAGGCATCATGGAATAACGAAGAAGCGTCAATTGGTAAAAAAATCTCTGAATTGTTTCAAGTACCTCAAACAAAAATGTCTGAAATGGTCTTATTTATCCCATTTACTACGTCTATACTAAGTGATCTAGAAATTAGAATGAAAGTTCTTAAAGAATTGATAATGAAAAAAGGATATCATATTAAACTAGCAAAATTTCTGAGTGAATGTGTCAATGATGTATATAGCGAACTTGTTTTTCTTGAGCCAATTAGTTTGAGAAAAGTTTATCCAGATAACAATGTGTATCTCAAATTGAAAGATCTTGGATCAGGAGCAGAAAAATTGATAAAAATCATGTCATTATTTGAAGTTTTATCTCCTAAACTTATAATTATTGATGATTTTGAAGCTGGATTTCACCCGACAATGATAAAATTATTTCTAAAATGGTTGAAGGATAAAAAATGGCAAACCATAATTTCAACCCATAGTATCGATGTGTTATATCATCTGGTCGATATTAAACCACCGGATACTACAATTCTCCAATTGAATAAATCAAATGAGGATATTTTAAGCCATGAAGTTATAACTTTAGAAGAATTGGAAGATTTATTAGATGCGAATACTGACCCACGATTATTATTAGATGCACTTCGATTATAATCCCTCAAGGTAACTTTAATGAAAGTAGTAGATAATCTTAAGGGGATTGAGTCTTATTTCTTATTAGTTTCAGGTAATGGTACATTTCCAGAAAGAGTTTTATTTAAAAGCCTTTGTAGAAAATTTGATGGGGAAGATAAAACTGTATTCTATATTGATCACCCGATTAAAAAACAGACAGGACTGAATGCTCTTAATGCTATTCCACTATATTCTAAAAAATATCAAATCAGTTCAATAATTTTCATTGTAGATGGTGAACATATTAAGGAGAATGCAGCAATGGAGATTAAGAAGCAATTAGAATCTAAAGGTATAGGTATTAACGAAATTCTACCTCTCCAAGGAGCATTTTTAATCAAATGTAAATCAGGACCATATGATATTCTTTTATTTTGTATTATATTAGGTCCAGAAGTTTTTATTGAAGAGGAAGTTGCTAGATTGATAGAACTCAAATTGGGAGTAAAAATTGACATTTCAAGGAAAGGAGAGCCTACTGGGCGAAAAGCAATAAAAAGTCAAATAAGACAAATTCTAAGAAAGAAAGGGATTGATATTGAAGAACTGGTGATGAATACTGGTAAATCAAAGCTTGAAAAAGCTTTTCCTAACATTTGCGCTGTACTAAAAAAGATAGAGGGAAATACTTAAAAAATTTGATTATCCTCGGGAGTTAATTTGGACTTTTTTTTTCAAAGTATTTTAAATCTTTTCTGAATTATCCTTGAATAATGCGAGAAGTTAAGTCTAACATCTGGAAAATTTATCTATTACAATTTTTGCAAGGGTTTTGGTTTGTTCTCCCAATTTTTATTTTATACTTTAAAATCTTTAGTCTATCCTACACTCAGATAAGCTCTTTAGAAGCGTCCTATTCGATAATACTTTTCCTTGTAACAATACCATGTGGAGCCTTTAGCGATTTAGTAAACCGAAATTTAAGTATTATTATTGGAACAGTTTTAGTAGCTGTAGGAATGGTTATCCTGGGGATCGGAAACTCATATTTCATTTTTTTAGTAGGTAATTCTATCTGGGCTATTGGGGATGGATTCCTCTCCACTGCGAGAATAGCTTTAATGTATGATTCTGTAAAACAGATTGGCCAAGAACAAGATTATTTAAAAATATCGGGAAGAACTAACATTTTTAGCGTAATTTCCTTGGTAGTGAGTGGTTTTTTGGGGCCCATTATGTTTTTGTATAATCCACGATTGCCATGGTTATTAATGGCTGTATTATGGGCACTTTCAATCATAGTTGTTCTTTCTCTTGTTGAACCTGATAAAGATAATATAGAAATGAGTTTAAAGAATTACGTAAACAAGATTAGGGATGGTTTCAAATTTATTCTTTATGAAAAACATGTTTTTTGGATTATGATGTTTTCTATAGCTATGGCTATACCTTTAAGTTTTTTTAATGAAGTTGTGTCTCAAACTTACTATTTAGAAATAGGATTTTCGATAAGTGTCTTCAGTATAATTTTCCCGGTTATATATGGTGTAGCAAGTTTGACTGCTTCTCAATCACACAGAATGGCCAAATTTTTGGGAGAACAGGGATCATTTATTTTCATTCTTACAATTCATTCAGTAGGATTGATATTAATGGGATTGTTACATACACCTTATGTACTAATTGTGGTAATCATTACTTACATTTCCCGTGATTTTCGTTGGGTCTACAACGATACATATGTTAACAAATATGCTAATTCAAAAATTCGTGCGACCGTTCTGTCTGTTATTTCTATGACTATGAATTTATTGTTATCTATATTTTATGTATTAGGGGGTTACCTGACTGATTTTTTTGGTATTTTTCAAGTATTGTTTATGTTTGGGATTTTTACAGCGATATGTTCTTTAATATTGATTTTAACAAAACCAATGAATTCAGCGGTAATATATTAAAAATATGATATAGGGCTAAGAGAGCGAGCTACTTTACCTTCTAAGATATATGCTACCAAAATCTTTTAAGTAAAACTAACTTCATTTTTTTTAATCCAAAAATAACTAATTACCCTATAATGACTAAAACTACTCCAGAAGCATTAATTCCTTAAACTCAGACTGAAGACTTCTAAGAGATCCTAATTATTTCTAAATCAGAATCTTTTATCAAATCTTTTTTTATTGTATTTTCCATGTTATACTCTTCCTTATAGATAAGTTGTTTAACCCTTGCATTGATCAAGAGCTTTAAACAGCTCATACAAGGAAATATTGTAGTGTAAAGAGAAGTGTTCCCATCAATAGCCGTACCATGAATCGCTGCTTGAATAATGCAATTAATTTCAGCATGTACACCTTGACATAACTCAGGTTTTTCTCCAGGAGACAGTGATTTTCGAACACAAGTATCGTGTGTGCAATGAGAAAATCCCGATGGCGCCCCATTATAGCCAGTCGATAAAATGTGATCATCTTTAACAAGCACGGCTCCTACTTTTCTCTTAATGCATGTAGAACGGAGAGATGCAACTTTAGCCATCCTCATAAAATATTCGTTCTTAGAAATTCTCTTTTCCAAATTATTCCCACCTATTAATAAATTGAGATTTCACCATCTATCAAATTTGGGTTCTCTTTTTTCAAAGAACGCTCTACTAGCTTCCATTGTATCCTTAGATTGACTGCACACATTTTGGGTCCTATTCTCTAGCTCTATCGCTGATTCTAATGATGGAGCATCAATATTAATATTCAAGGCTTCTTTAGTTAATCGAAGACCCAAAACACTTTTAGCTAGCATATTATTAGCTATTTTTAGAGCTTCATCCAGTATTGTATTATCCGGAACTACTCTTGAAACAAGTCTAATACGTTCAGCTTCTTTTGCATCAACATTTTTTCCAGTGTAAATAATTTCTGCAGCGTCTGAGAACCCTATTACTCTTGGAAGCCAATATGTACTTCCACAATCTGCACCAGAAACACCAATCTTTATAAAGTCATTACAGAAGATTGAACTCTCTCCCGCAATTCGGATATCCGCAGCAAGTGAAAGTGCGAGGCCTCCTCCATAAGCAGGACCTTTGACTGCTGCAATTACTGGTTGTGGGATCTTTCTAAGTTTTATCATTATCTGAGTTATTCTTCGTTGGAGGATCAAGGAAACCTTTATAGGATCTTCAGTCTTAAGATATCTGAATCTAGGATCTTTTTTATAGAGCTCATTGCTAGCTAGGGAACTCATATCCTTTAAATCGAGTCCGGCGGAGAACGCTCGACCTTCACCGGTCAATATAACAACGTGGATATCATAGTTGTCTTCTAAACGATTTAAATAGTGAAGGAACTCTTCTATCTCTCAAAATTAATAGCGTTTAATCTTTCAGGTCTATTAAGAGTAATAATAGAGATTCCCTCTTCTCGTTCATCTATTTTTAGAGTTTTATATTCTTTCATGGCCACCATAAAATGGATGTAATAAAATACTGTAATTAATAGTGTATAGAAAAGGTTTAACTTTTAATAATCACAATCTCCTCTTTTTCAATACCCTTTTTTTATATTCATCCTCGCAGTAGTACATTTTCAATAAATTTAAATTAAAAATGTATTATTATTGGAATGTTGTATTAACTTCATGCGTGCTTTGAAGATATAACCTAAATACAAAATATGTGAAAGATTTGGGAGAAAAAAAAAAATTTATTTTGGTTGTTGACGATATTCCATTTACCCGAAATTCTTTAAAAGAACTTATTAATATGACAGATTATGCTGAAGTTTTGGCTGAGGCCTCAAATGGAGTGGATGCAATAAATCTATATAAGGAATTAAAACCTGATCTGGTGATTATGGATATTTTAATGTCGGATATGGGAGGTATTGTAGC
>LAZR01000992.1_pt1 | contig 19233 bp, 21 predicted proteins | sample 329461 | NCBI WGS metagenome assembly LAZR01 (sample SAMN03002196, study PRJNA259156) | marine sediment metagenome | biome: sea floor; feature: Hydrothermal impacted sediments; material: marine sediment; isolation source: Loki non-amplified sample from Loki's castle hydrothermal vent sediment ...
TAACTTCTTGTAAGTGTAGTGGAAATATGAAGCCGATAGTATTCAAACTATCCCACTCTACTTCTGGGCGCTGCCAAGAATCGGCATTTTCTTTTAGGTACTCAAACAGGCTCACATAGCCAAATAATTGATGATATTCGTTCTCTATATACCATAAGGGCCTTGTTACGGTTTTAATTTCATAAATTGTTGAATCGATAAAGAGATCAGCGTCAGCACTCAAAGTTCTTTCATGACCTAAAATTGGATTAGGATATATTGCTTTAGATTTAGTAAACTTAAATTTTAACCAGTGTTCTATATGTTTGAAGAATGGAATGCATTCCCTGATTTCTTTTTTCAAAAATCTTGGCATTTCAAGTTTATCATTTCTGACGATTTTATCCAAACATGACATTTTATAAATTTCATAAATAGACTTTTTCCAATTAATTTTTGGATTGTAGAAATTCACGATAGCATCTTCAGTTTCTTTACTAAACTCGAAAAGAACCTTTTTTGGAACATTTGGTAAAGGAAGATCAAGAAATGGATTAGCATCTGAATTTATTGTAGCTGTAAGAGTTTCCCATCCATCTTCGGCTATAATTCGAGCATTCTTTATTTTAGGGGGAAATAGATTCAACAATATCTTTCGGATTATATAGTCTGAAAAGGTTCCGAACTCTCCCCAACCTTTAAGAGAATTTACCCAATCAGGATAAGTGTTTATCAATGGATGGCTAAGTATAGAAAAATCGGGAGTTGGAATAAGTTTTGAAAGATTCGACATATCAGATATCTGCTTTAACAAATTAGTGAGTGAGACTATAGGCTTCTTCACCTCCTAGTTAAGAATTCTTTGAATTGAAGGAAAAGCATAATCTTACTTGTTAAGAAGGTTTCTGAGTCTATTATATAAATCAATAGCTAGATGCCCAGCATATAAATCCTTTTCTAAAAAAGAAGTTCCGATTTCGAGTAGAGTATTGGCAAATTTCTCGTCTAATAATTCAGAATCCGGTATCATAATCTGTTCAGACAGTTTGTGGAATAAATATTCGATTTCAGATTCACTTAAATAATCTAAATATCCCTCTTTTAACAAATAAATGGTTACAGGAGGATAACGATCTAATATGCGCTTTGCTATTTCTTCATTGAACACTTTTTTAGCTTTAGGATCTCCAACGTCAACCAATTTCTTTAAAAGTGGAAAAGATAAATTGCTGTGAAGGATTCTGGAATCATATCCTAACTCATTCCATGCTTGGAGATTAGAACTGTGAGCCCAAAACATAGATTCAGGGGAGATAGGGGAGGGAGGATCAAGGAACAATTCTAATCTACTATCTAACTTTTCGGAAGCTTCATCAATGGAATCTATTTCTGATTGAAGGGGATTGTTTTGAGGATTGTATAATAATATATAAGCACATTGCAAGAAAGGGATGTTATTATAATTCTTATTTGGATACATCATTCTTTTACGGTTATGATATCCGGTTTAAAACCCCGGATGAAGTTATAGGTATCGAAATAAAACTAACTAAGAAAGCTATCTCACTTGTACTTAAAGCTGAACTTCTAAAAGGATTCTTAAAACAAAAAGAATTATCTAAATTAATGCTTATAATTTTCTCTTATAGTGAATTCCTTAAAATTAAACCTAGTGTCTTCGGGATTAAAATTGATTTTATTGTTGAAGAATTTCAAGATGAGGATCTAAAATTAAATCCAAATATAAGAAAATATTCAATAAAATATAAGGAAATCAGTAAGATATTAATAATTATCTGGAGGAAAATTACCCCATACAATAAATATCACCGATTCATAATACAATAGTATCATAATTTCAAATAATATTTTCTTAAAATTCTATAACTAAATCCATACTTTAGCCTTTTAATTTTTTTCAAATGTTTCCTTATAGAGATTTAATTAACTTTAGGGTTAAGAACGCCATAACATGTTATAATGAATTCTTTTGATCTTTAACTAAACCATCAAGTATTATAGGTATTTCTTTATAATAATCAACCCATATAACATAAATACCGAATTGTGAATAAGCGAATTGTTTAAATGCGTGATACATTGTTAAAACTTCCTCTGTTTCTGATTTAGCCATATATTTAGGTTTACCTCTTTTCTTTAAAAAATCATCTTTTGAAGTTCTTGGAATAAATGCAAAATGAGGTAAAAAGTACTCCAACTATAGCTTTTTAAATGTGTTTAAATGGAGAATAAATACTTTTTTCATTGGAATTAAGTGAAATTTTTTTGATAATCATCCAAACTGCTATAAATAAAGAATTTAACTTTTTTTTCTAATTTTTTAATTTCTCTTTTTTTAAGGTCTAATTCAAAATTATAGCTTAGTTCGAGCGTCTCTAAAGATTTGAGGTTGTAAAGTAAAGAAATAGGTAATTTCTTTAAGGTTGTCTTAAACAAATTTAGCCAATTAAGCTTTGTTAAATTTAAAATTGAGTTGGGAATTTTCTCTAACCTAACTAACTTCAAATCCAACTCTTCCAGTTTAGCTAATTTCTTAAAAGAATTCTCAAAAGATACATAAGGTCTGTTATAGAGGCTAAAACCGCTGATTTCTAAACGTCTTAGATTAGGGAAATAATCAAACGAATCGGAAATGGTCACAGGAACTGTACAAAATATATAGAGGTTTCTTACAGATGGCAAACAAAACTTTTCTTTAAATAAATTTCCCTTGCAATCTTCTTCTATGAATATATCCAAACTATATAAGTTTTGTAAAGCTTCTATTTCCTTTGGAACACTCTGCCTCAAACTATCAATTACGATTTCAAGATGCATGATTTTCCTATCCTCAAGACTCAGATATAATTCATTCCCACGATTTTTTTTCCGCAAGAAACCAAAATGTGGGACTAATGAATACGGTTCCCAATATCCCATGACTTTCTCCATAATCTTAACAAAATAATAGAATACCGATTAATTTTTAATTAGTTTATGGTTGTAATTTAAAATAGTGAGTGCTAAAACAACATCAGCATCGATGGACATTTTCAATAATAGTGTACATGTAAATTTTTTGATAACAAATTTCAAAATCTTGAATTTTATAAAGGCTCTAAACATATATATTAACGATTCTTAATCATTAATTATTTTAGGGGTACTACTTCATAACTAAAGTTAGGTGTTGATATGAAATTAACTAATTTTTTTAAGGATATTTCACAAGATAATCTCCAAGAAAGATTGAGCCCTTTAGTTGAGACTCTTATAAACACAATATCCGAGTTTTTAGAGTTACAATTAGTTAATAAGAGATATACCTTTTTATTGACAAATCACACAGCCTCTGGGTTTAGACCTGACAGCATTTTTGATTATGGTGTAGAGAGGAGTATTCTTGATAATAAACTGGAAATTAAGATCTATACAAACTATATTGAATTCTTTCCGTTCATTTTATTACGTGAAATCTATAACTTATTCATTCTGAGAGAAATTAGGGACTAAGAATGGGTACAGCTCACAGTTAACCAAATGATTTTAACAGATTTATCTAGTCATTATAAAGTAATAGAATGGAGTGCGCTTGTAAGAGAAAACGTAAAGATTTTGATGGAGGTATTCCCTTCCTTTATTTAGTTTATCCGGGAAACATCCAGGATGCCAAACATTTCAAGGTTGCTCTAGAAAAGTTGAAAATGCGATTGAACACGTTAAATGTACCCTCAACAGAAATAACGCTTACCTTTGACAAAGGAAACCTTTCAGAAGAGGCTTTTAATTTCATTGACGAAGAAGGCATCGATTACATTGCTTCTATTCGACCTTCCACTCAAAAAGATCTTTTAACAATTTTACCAAATGAATTCGATATTGATGTTCTGCCCAATGGAAAAGAAGTGGGTGTGAAAGAATTCGAGAGAGTGGTTTATGGGAAATCCCGCAGGATTATTGCGATATATAACCCCGGGCAAGCAAAATGGTTGATAGAGAACTTCAAGACAAAAGTAGATGATAAGATTAAGGCAATTAATCGTTTCTTCCTGGAACGCCTTAATAATGAGCGTTGGGCTCAAGCGGAAAAGGTGTTTAAGAAGTGTCAAGACGTATTGGGTTCTAAAAAATTTAAAAACGTGGTAAATGTCGAACTCTCTGGAGAAAAAGGAAATTTGACCTTGGTTCTTTCCATAAATCAAGATACTCTTGATAAGCACACCTCAACGTTGGGAAAATCGTTCCTCATAACAAGTAGAACTGATTTCCATTCCCAAGAAGTTGTCTGGGCATATCGACAGCAATATATCGTAGAATGTGCCTTTAAATATCTGAAAAATCCTAAATTCTTGAGTGTCCGACCCTTATTCCATCGCGTAGATTCGAGCGTGCGAGGACACTTATTTGTATGTTTTCTCGGCTTATTATTACTCACATTATTAGTTCGTTATTTAATTAATCGAAACATTTCTTTAAGCATTCCTAAAGCAATTAGGACTTTGAATAAATTAAAGCTCACCAAAATCACGGTACCAGGTAGAAAAAAGAGCTTGTATAAGGTGAATAAAATGAACTCCGAAACAAATTCTATATTCAAAGTGCTAAATTTGCATCAATTCGTTTAAATTTCGATTTTAAGATAGACTAATTTTTCTATCCCCCCATTTTTTGAACACTTTCATTCAAATAAGAGGACAATCTTTCTAAACGATAAAAAATCTTATAAAAAGAATAACTTAGTAACTCAAGAATTTAAATATTAAAAATTAGTGATAGATATGTTATCAACCGAAAAAGAGAAGTTATTAGATAAATTGAGAGAATACATAACATTTAATCAATTTTCGGACGATAATAATTTAAAAGGACAATTTGGTACCAATACTGATTTTGAAAGTCGAGTAAAGTATCGTCCTGATACAAAAGAAAATGTTCAATTAACACCTCAATTATTTTTAACTTATATGGGTTTATTTGCTTTAAAATCCCTTGTTCATCCTGAAATTAATAAAAGATTAAAATGGATTAAACAATTTACATTGAGATGTCTTATAGATAATTTTACTTGGCTTCCATCTCCTTTTGAAGAAAATCCTACAATCAATTTTAGACATTCGGCAATGGCTCATGCGATTTTAATAGATTTAGGTGTGTCAAATAATAGAGAAGAAGATTTTATACAATATCTTCTAAAAGAAAAAATACAGCTAGAATCAGGAGGCTGGCCTGAATCTGCTTATAAAATTGATAATGAAAGTATAGTTTCAACTGTATATATGGCGCATTTCTTATTTAAATTCTTAATAAAATACCCCGAACATTTTCTAGCAAACGAAATAAAAGAGGCGATCCGAAAAACTCTTAGATATTTGATTTCTATACATAAAGATGGTCTATGGTATTTAAATGATTATGATGCTACACTTCGATTTTATCCCACTTTATATATATTAGTTTTTCCAGTTCTACTATACTTCGAAGGAGAAAATTGTTCTATTATAAAATCATATAATTCCTTAATTAAAGAGAATTTTAAAGGAGATTTTATCAATTTAAGAAACAAAAAAAAAGAGTTTAGAGCTAGTATACGATATTTAGCAAATCTGTATTTTCACAAATTTTTTGATAAATCCGCTTTTAAGATGCTCAACCATTTAAAGAAGCCTATTTTCGAAAATCTTTCACAACATTATCCTGAACTTAATTCACATGAGATTTTTGGATTAGTTTTACTTATGGATGATCGCAAAATTCTTAAGAATGATTTTTTTAGAATATTTTTTAATAGAAAGACATTAACTAACAGTAAAATTTTATCTACAACGAAAAATCGTCTATATGGGATATTAGAAAACCTTCAGAATAATTTAAATATTATAGATTTAGATAAAACTATTAAGGATCTTTTTAAAATAGAGTTTTCTCAAGCTTTTATTAAAAGCCTCGAAAAAGAGGATATTGAGAATATATTACATAGATTAAATAATGTGGGTATCTCATGTGTAGAAAAGGGAGATAATAAAAAATCCATTGAATTTTTTAAACTTATTATAAAAATAAATGAGTTATATAATAATCTACTAATGAATAGGAAATGGAATAATTTAGAACCCGGGCAAATTATTAAAATGGGTCTAATTCAATTAGACATTGAAGATCACTCTGGATTAGTAAGGATTTTTAATGAAAATAGCATCTCGATAGATCGGTTGATGCAACTTAAAGTTGATTTTGCGAACCTTATTGAAGGAGGATTACGAGATCTAAAAATTAGAAAAGTTTTTTGGGCCGGAGATGGTGGTCTATTTGCTAATAAATGTGAAAATATTCAAGATTATGACAATTTAATTTATGCGGCTGATAGAATCTATATTTATCTTCAAACTATTAATTTTCTTTATAAACAAGAACTTAAAAAATCTAAAAGAAATCTTATAAAAATTAGAGTCTCTGCTCATGTAGCAGGAGAAGTATGGGGGCATCCTAACTCTGAATATTGGCATAGTCATCATATAAATTTCTTTGTAAAAAATGAAAAAAATTTATCTTTTGCAGATGCTTTTTCCATTACTGACAAACTCTACCTTGGGTTATCAAATAAGACGAAAAATAGGTTTTCTGTTGGTAACTCATCAATAATAGAAGAAGAAAGAACTTTTCCGGAAGAAAAAAAGGTAATAAAATATTACTTTGATAGTACACATAAATTACCACCAGAAAAAACATAAAAAGTAATAAGTATCACCAAAGAAGCAATTTCGTTTCACTAGAAAGTTAAGTCTATTGAGTTCACTATGTTAGATTGATTTTGAATTATTTCGACGTATTAAGTAACCGAAAGGGTAAATGCTTCCCCAATGATTATTGATGATAGGAAATGAGCAGTTTCATTAAATTTATTCATAACTTTCTATTTTTCTTAAATCTTTCTGACTGAACTAATGGTTTATAGGGTAGTTTATAGAGATTTTCTTAAATAACATAATAAAAATTTCCTATTACAAAATGTAATTATTGGCAGAATTAAAATGGCTAAAAGCGAAATGATGGAAATATTCCGAGGATCAAAAGAGATCTTGTCTTCTTTACAAAATAATCTAATTAAAAGACTACGAATGTATGCATTACTCTTCTTACTAACTTAATATAATTAGAAATTTCAGATAGAAAAGTAATGAAATATAATAACGGTATTCTCTCTGGTGATCTTTTTGTTTAAATCCAATCAACTGAAGTGGCACGTTTAGGATACGGTTTAATAACTATTTTAGGTATATTTTAGGAAGATTTAGGATTTAGAGGGATTTTTGACGAATCTTTATTAAATATACAACCATCAAAATAAATAGTAATAACACCTCGAGTTTTAGAGTTATTTTATTCTTTATATCGAAATTTTCATGATGCTAAGGATTATTCTCAAAATTTGGGATATGATAAAAATAAGTATCCTCAAAATCACTATCATGAGTCTTTCCAAATTTAAAGTTTTCTTTAAGATGCTGTAAGGTTTTTAATTCATCAAGAGCTAATGATGAAATATTTTTACCCGTCAAATGATTTAAAGGGGGAAGAACATCAGATTGAACTTGAAGTTTTATGATGATTTTACTTGAATTAGGGATCTTAATCTTTTTTAAATAAGTAAAGCAATATATTTTTGACATTTGATAGATTGTCCTTTAGAATTTCAACCAAATGAATAATTAAAAAGTTAATTCTGCTAGACTTATTTCTTGAACAAACGATATAAAAGTTATTGAAAATAAATTTCAGTTATAAACTTGAAAAATTTCAAAACAACTTTATCTTTCATTAATTTTCTCTCCTAAACTATTGATTAGTGCATTTTCCTCTTATGGATATAGTAGAGAAGAATCCTAAGAAATATTTACAATTCCCCCTTTTTCAATATTTTCAGAATTTTTTCTAAGAATAGTATTTAGACTAGCTTTTTGTATAGATCTTCAAAAAAAAAAAGAGAAAAGTTTAAAGAATGTTATAATTAACCCAAATAATAAAAGATTCTACCTCTAGCACTTATCTTGTTAATTTTTTGTTTTTTCACTAAATTATCTAAGACTTCATTTAGAGTTTTACTACCAATAAATATCAAAAAATAATCTTTAGGTGATTTAATTTGCTCTGGGATCCACTCAAGAACTAGCTCAGCTAATTCAGATAAATCATAAGCTAGCTTTTTGTTTTCACTCAGGATTTCAACAATCTTAGACTCAATCTCATTTAAATTTTCATCTTTTCTTAAATCATCTATATTTTCTGGCATAATTATTCTCTATTAACAATTAATTTAATTTAAACAGATAGACTCCTAACAATAATTTATTTTAATATTGGGGAAATTAACCTTTTTTTTCTTTAAATTAATTAAATTCTATACCAGAAATGGAAAAATAGATTTTAATCCAGGAAGTATTAATTGATCATTACTTAATAAGACTGATATATCTGAAATGGAAGCAACTTAATTTACTGAAGAATTAAGAAAAGATCTGTGATCTTGAAAATTCTTTCAGCTCAAGCATAAATCTTCGTCAATAAGCTTTATAGACGAGGATCTTAGTGATGTTATTATGAATCAAAATTATAATTTAAGAGAAGATATTTGGAATAAATTTTACTCTCGAGAATCAATTGAAAAGTTTGAAAATTACATTAATCATTTCGTTCTTTAAGAATTCCTCAACCATTTTAATTTAGCAAAAAAGGACATATTAGCCCCCCCTTTAACTACAAATTATAGTTTAGTTGGAATAGCATTCGATTATCTTTTACGTTTCTATTTAAAGTATCTAAATCCTCAAGCTATTACTCGCAGATGGGTAGCAGAGACTTCACTTGAAGAATTGAAAAAAATAGTGGAAATGAAGAAAAGTAACCTAACAGAAGAAGAGAGACTCGTATTACCACTTTGGGAAGATTGGCGTACAAAAGGAACAGTCGAAATAAAACTTGCAGAAGAAAGATATACTCATTTCTTAGAGACGGGACAATTAACTGATGACTTAATAAAATCTGCTTTATATCTCAGTAAATTAGAGGCTATTTTTAGAGCAGGTTATATAGTAGATGATATAGAGTTTATCGATGATGAGGATGTCGAAGATTTAAGAAAACTTATCTCTCTTGTGGATTTAGAATTTTTTAAAGCAAATAAAGTGTGCATCTTAAATCCAACATTTGGGGGAGGTTCAAAATTAGTTGGGGGCGCTGATGCGGATTTAGTTGTTGATGATATGTTAATTGATATAAAAACAGTAAAAAAACTTACATTTAGTAGAGAATATTTGGATCAATTGATTGGGTATTATACTCTCTATAAAATCGGGGTGTATTTTTCTAGGTATAGATATCTTTATTGGAAATTAAAAAAAATATATAGGATGAGCTCGTAAGGTAAGAAAGATAAAAAAAAAAGGGAAAATATAATATAAAAACCTTTTGAGAAAAAATCAAATGATATAAATCTTTTATCGTGAATTTGTGCTTTTTCTAATCTTTCAATAATAAATTTACTAGAAGCAGTCCTCTTTTTTCCTTTTATACTTAAGAATGAAATAAATTCCTTAATATCTTCTTTATAAAAATTCTTCCAAGTCATTGAAAACTTACGGTAAAAGGTGAGATGAGAGATGACCAGAACAACAACTAGTCCGAAAATGAAACTTGATAGATATAAATTGTAGCTCAATAAAGCTCTAAAACTAAAACCTATAAAGAACAACAAAGAAATAGAATAATATTTCTTGATTTTATTGAATTCAATCTCAAATACTGTAAAGAAATTTGCTAATTCTGCTTTTGTGGGTCTTTTTTTAGTATTATTCAATATGTTTGCCTTTTTCATAAAATTTCTTCTCTGGTGCATTATAATAAATCAATTTTAGATCTTGTCTTCGATTTATTAAAGAGGGTTGAATTTTATAAGTTTTGTTATTCTTTAGATTTTAATTTAATTCTTGAAACATTTTTGAATTTTGAGTTATTAGACACTACTTCTAATCAAGAAGAGTTAGATAGAAAACAGAGAGAGTATATTAAGAAATACAATTCACTTGAGCTGCATGGATATAATTTAACAGAAGAATAAAAAACAAATCTTGAGGACTTGTCTACTTTAAATTGATAGAATAAAATTTAAAATGTAAATGAGTAGCTTAATCTTAATCAATATTTAGATTCACCTAACACTGTTAATATAAATATTAATAATAAAGAATTGACCAAACGCGAATTATTAGATACACTAATGTATGGGATGATTGTCCACTCTAATAAAGTAAAAAGAAAATTAGTTAGACAATGGATGAAAGATCCAATTTTATTTTCAATGATAAAGCAAGAATTTTCTGCAATCCTGGCTGATTTATTGAAAATAATTCGATATGTTAAGAACTTAAATGATGAGGTTATAAAGGTATTAGAGTAATTTAAATTTCTTTTCCATATAGGGAGAGAGAAATGAAAATTTTAAAAAAACCCTCATCTATTTAAGTACTTTCATTAGGATGATATTTAGCCGAAAAAAATACGATTTAAATAAGTTGAAGCCGATCATATTATCATGGCTTTACTAAAGGACATAGAATTCGATACTAGCCAAATTAAACGAGCTTCAAATGAATATCAGATTGAACATTGGTTTAGTAGTTTGTTCGACAAATTAGAATTGAATTACCAATCACAGCACCGGTTATTAAGGGGTAAGCCGGATTGTCTCATTGGAGATATTATTATTGATTTTAAATTTAACCTTAAAAAAAGTGATATATCCAATTGGGTTTCAACTAAGGGAAAGCAGTATATTAATGTATATTTATGTAATTCTATCGATCCTATTGAATTTTCGTCTTATGCGGATAAAGAATCTCGGTAGAGGGAAATATAATTGGTGCAATATTCCGTCTTCCTGAATAAAATGTCCCTGGAATTATTATTCTATTTTTTACAAATGAGTCTTCAATAAAAAGACTCCTTAAGGGGCTTGAGTGTTTGTAAAAATAATACTTAGATTTAGGATTAAACGAGATTACCAGTTCTGGAAAAACAATTATATGGATAGTTAATTTTTTAAGTTTATCAATGATTTTTTTAATATATGAAAAGATCTCTTCTTCCTTCTCTTCTTTAATAAAGAACTCATTACTGTCTTTTGATTTCTCAAAATAATCGTCATTAACATGAATTTGGACCATAGCAACGCTTATTTGAGTTTCGGGATGAGGATAGAGATCCAGTATTATTGGAACTGTTCTTCTTTGGGTTTTATTAAAATCTTCGTTTATGTTAAATCCTAGACCTCTTCCTTCTCTATAAATCATCCCATATGAATAAGAATTCATTCTTTTTTGTTTATATAAATCTGCTCCTATTAAATAATTCTTGGAGATAATAGAATAAGCAATCGCATCGTTAGTCCTACCTATAAATGCGTTATAATTAATAATTTCATTGGAAATATTTCTTATGACAGCCTCACATTCTTGAAAATCCATATAAGGAAATATATCATGGAAGAATTTCTTAATATTTCTTTTTAAACTATTAATTTCTTCTCTATTATGGATTCGAAAAAAATACGAGCCAGGATTATTATTAATTTTTTCAGTTAAATCACGATATTCTTTTCGTTGTTTTTCAGTTATTGTATTATGCTTTTTTCTTTCTTTAATTAATTCTTTAGCATCTGTAATTAATTGTTTAATTTGTTCTAACAACTGTTCTAGTGGTGTAATCTTCAATTCTTCTTGTAATGCGAGCCAATCCATGATATATTTTCCAATTGTTGAGTAGAATTGTCGTAAATCATTCTTAAAATCTTCCCGAATTTCCAAATAAGAAAATTTATTAAAAATAAGGGAATTTAACTTCATTAAATCTTTTCTAACGTCTGGTGATATAATTTGAAATCCATTTTTCCAGGAAGTAGAGATTTTTATTTCTTTAATAGAGTTTATCTCTGTAATTGAAGGAAGATCATAAATAATACCTTCATGTTCTAAATTTTGTAAAATATCATTTTCTTCATATTCCCAGTCATTTGGAAATATATAAATGTCCAGAAAGTTGAGTCTTTCATCTTGGTTCTCACAGCAAGATATCGAGATTAAAAGAAGGAAACTAAAAAACTCTTGAGGTAAGGATAACTCAAAATTTTCATCATTATAAATAAATTCTGCCTTAGAATCCAGTTTTAATAATTTCCCAATTTCTACTCCTATTAACGGTGAAAACAAAACTAACGGATTATCACTCCGAAAAAGATCAAAAATATTCGAATTTTTATGGAAGACTATTACACCATCTATTGGACTAACTGAATGCTGATATAGATCTGATAATCTTTTAATTTTTTCTTCATTGAAGAGTGAGTTCTCCTCCCAATAATCTTTAAAAACATCTTCAAAAATTTTCTTATAATCTATCCCATTTTCTATGATATAATTTTGAATTATCTCAAAATCAGTTTTGTTGACATTGGGACTTAATTTCTCCGATAATTCGGGATATTTATTTTCTAATTCATAGTTTAAGGATAAAAAAAAATCATAGATTGGAATTTTTTCTTGGATATCTTCATAGAAACCTTCAAAATCACCGTAGTAATCTCCCTCAGAAGAATCAACTTCCAAACCTTTTTTTATAGATATAATTTTCATATAATCACCATAATTTTAAAGAACTAATAATATATCATTTTTTCTTCAGATTTAAATTGCATTAATTCCATTTTGAAATTCAAGAAAATTAGAAAGAAACTTATTAATAAAGCTAAATTTGTAGATTTTTTTTTCATTCTCTGAAACCCTAAGATTTTGTATCAAAAGTAAATTAAAATTATTTAAATTTTCCGAGTTATTGATTTAAATTTTTAATAATTTATTCTTACCTGTTTAAAATTCAACCTTTTGTAAAATGATAATTTAGAGTTTATTTCCCCTTTTTAATTAATTTTTGAACATTTATAGTTAATTCATCAAATTTATAAATGTTAATGACAAATATGGTTAATATCATAGAAGAGTTTAAATAATTGATTTAATTAACGAAGACTATAATTAAAAATTGTTAGAGATATGTAAAATGAGAAGAATCTACAAATGGAGATGGTCAATAGTTATATTACTTACTATAATAACTATTACTGGAACTGTAATTACTTTTTATTACCCTATTGCCATTTTTATAGCTATTGGCTTAGATGAACTTGTCTCACAGATTTACAGGCTTATATTTGTTCCAAGACTAAAGGAAATTGAAGATAAGGAAAAGGAGAAAAAATCCAAACAGAAAAAATACGATCCAATAAAAAAAATAATAGAATTACTCGAAAATTATGAAAATATAAAGAACGATGAAATAACTGAGAAGAAATACACTATGGAGTTGTTAGAACTATTTGAGAAATTAATTTTAATAGGATTTGGAAAAACAGAACCTCAAACATTTGAAGATAATAACTATAGCATTCATATCACAACCGCCAAGAATAAACAGTTCTACATTAAGGACCAAACTAATAAAAACATGTATTACTCGAAACAATATGAACAAGAGACGATTGTCCATGTTTTATCAGCATTCATAATTTACATGAAAAATGAATTAAATAGATGGATTAATTCTAGCAATAAATAATTTAAAAGGGTTCTATTTATTGTCAATCTGTACCTTGAGAACAGAGATGGGTTAATGAGAAAGATTGAGAAGTCTCTTGATGACCATACCTAATAGGTTATTACCAGAACTACTAAACTCTTCCTAAAAATTAGTTTTGCTTTTATTAGAATTTCTCTTCTGCCAAATAGAATTTAGGTGGCCCAAATAAAACTACTACCAAAAATAAAAATTGTTCATCGATTCTTAATTTGTTCAGGTGTTTTTAGAAAGATTTTTTACATGAGCTTGCGACTCTTCCAAAAAATAAGAATAGACCATGGTAAGATTTTTGATAAAAAATCAGAGTACTGATACAGAATCAGATTGTATAAAAAAAGTTTTTGATTATTATCACAATGTGATATTAAACCACCAGAATCAAGAAATCCCAATTAGTCTTCTAATGATTAAATTAATGAAGATAATAGGAAAAACTGAGGATAAATCACTCATAACAAAAGCCCTAATTATAACTATTCAATTTTTCGAGCAAATCCCTGCTGACTTATACGATAATCAAGGGATTGAAATAGATCTATTACCATTAAAATACAAGAAAAAGGCAATAACTCAATTAAGGCAAGAATTTTTGTTAAATTAATGGAAAGGTAAAAAAAAAAAAAATGGGAAAAGCCAATAACTCAAGACAGGAGTTGCTCTTCGATAATATTGCTAAATGTGAAATTTCAAGAATTTTAAAAAATCTTTCCCTTCCTGATACGCATAAGAAGGAAATTTATGACAAATATATAAAAAAATTCTTCCGCATATCAATCCGGAAAAGATGTATAATGACCCTGAAATCCTCGTACCCCTTATTATATATTTATATTGTAGGTTACATAATATTGTACTGAATAGGTATGATCTAATTGAGAATTCAAGACTTACCGAGAAAATATTGGATGATTTTGTATCAAGTCTCTTGGATGCTGATTTAGATGACTTCCATTTTTTAAATTAACCACTGGATTAAATAGATTTCCGAATAGTTGTCAGGTTTGAGGATGTTACCGATTGTACAAAACTTCAGTATAAATTTTCAATTTCAGCCCAGTGAGACTCAATTCCTGTGGTAGAAATGAATTATGTGAGGATTTAAATTCTGGTGAATATCGTGATTTATTCAATAAAATAGAAAGAGAAAGCAAAAGTCCACAAATATCTGAATGAGGGAAGAGGACATTAAAATAAAAAAATGAAAGAGATCAGAAAATAGTTTTTAAATCTGGAAATAAACTATTAACATTTAAGGAAACGGAATAAAGAAACTGGATGAGAAAATAAAACCGCTTGATTACTCTATCGGTGCGATATATTTTTATATCTGTTTATCACATTTTTATATTAATGACACCTAAATTAATGGATGTGTGCCCAATTAATTTTGATACTTGTCCGATTAATGATTCAAGTTTATGGGCTAAAAAAGAATCTTGTTTAACTCCTGGAACCCTTCATGTCCGTGTTTCAAAAAAAGCTATAGATCTTTTTCCAGAGTATTCTAATTTAAGAGAAAAATTATCTAAACTTCAAAAATTAAAGGATTGTGAGATTAAGAGATTATTAATTGAAGATAAATGCGTACACAGCCGTTTTTATTTAAATCATCAAAAAGAAGATGTTTTTGTTAAATCAGCTACAATTTTATACGATGTAGCTGAAAATGAGGCAAAGTTTTTTAATCGGCTTCACAACTTTACTGATAAAAATGGCGATTTAGGTAATTGTGATGAGGAAGATATCGTGAAGGATTTTACAATAATTTTTAATGATAATGAAGCAGCTGATTACAGGGATTTTGTCCTTAAAAAGTATGATGATGCTGATGATCAAAAAAGGGAATTATTTGAATCTATTCAGGAATTTAAAAAGTATTCGAGTTTAAAGTTTAAAGCTATTAACTAGTAATTTTTTTATTGTCAAATATGAAGATAATCCTAAGCCAATAACTTGATTATATCTTAGATTCATTTAAAAATAAATTGAAGGGTTGTATTATTTCAATAAGAGGAGAAAAAAGGTTGACTATCCACTCCATTCATTCAAATTTTTTATGCTTGGAAGTAAGTATGTAAAAATTCAAGTTTGATTAAGTCAATTGCAGGTAATCGAGGTAGATTACCTTTATTATTAATAGTTAACTCCCAAGTTCCTGTAATTGATCTTGCAAAAAGATCATTCCATTCATAATCTTCCCAATTAATACCCAGTGGAGGTTGTAGTGGTGTAAATGAAACAGTATCGGGATATAACGTAATTGGCATCTCTTTTGTTACTTTTCCTTGTTGGGTTCGATAAATATCTTCAGATATCTTCTTCAATTTTAATTAGGAAATTCATATTTGATCAATATAGATGAAATAGGTAAAGATTTTAATGGTAATCTTTTATGGAATTGCTTTACCTTCTAGGGGAAAATACACAAGCATAATTTGGAGATCAGAATTAAAAAATAAGTATTGCTCAATTGTGAGAAACGAAGCTGTCCAATAATTAAAAACATCATGAAAAATTAGATTCATTTTCACAAGAAAAATATTACTTAGCATAATAGTGGAGGAATCATTAAGAGCAAAGGGGATTTGAGTAAAATTTAAATACCAATTTCCTATCCAATTTGGAGGATTGTCTTCCCATCGAACCCACCTAGCTGTAAATATATTTGTGTGGTCTGCATGCTCCGCTTTAATAATTGAATTATTGTTATATGTGAGATATATCAAAGATTCATTAGAGACTTCTAATGAATAGATTAAATAAAGCTCATGGAAGGGGAAGATCTGAAATTTCTTTTTATCTTCTTCAATTTCCATCTTTATGGATTCCAGGAAAACTCTGTCAATATGATAATAAGAATCAGATCTGCTTAGGTTTTGAATTTCACCTCTTTTATCAAGACCGCGATATTTACAGTATTTTAAATAATCAAATAATTCACTTTTTTCGATTAGATTCTCATAACTTTGATTGTTTATTTTATAGTTTACTTTATAGTATATCCTTGTTAATATTGTGAAGTGATTAATAATTAACGAGGATGGTATGATTATTCCAATTATAACCATTATTATAAGTACATTTTTCTGTTTTCTTCTTATTTTTCTCACTTCTCTTTTTGGGATTAAAAAAAAAGAATTTAAGATTTTAAAATATTTATTATTTAATTATTAAATTGTTACCTTCAATAATCAAGCGGAACTCTAAAAAGGTAATTTCTCCATCCGTAACAAATTCTAAATCGATCGTTTCAGAAACCCCATTGTTGTGGTCTGCACCCAGTTCTTTTATTTTGAGATCATCACTAAACCATAATAATTTTCTTACTTCTCCAGTAGCAGAATGAATTGCTGATTTAAGATGTAAAGATACCCACTGGCCATTTTCTAATCTGCCATATAATCTTACATTATCAATGTGTGAAATTGTTTTCGGATGCTCAGTAAGTCGAATATGAATTTTATTATTTATTTGACTTGGGGTAGTTTGCAATGTATGAATTATAACCTTATCCACTCCAGTTGCGTCATGAATATCTAACAATCCTTCTCCTATATATTCAATTCCGTCAAAGACAGACAAGAACGGACACCCTCCACCACCTGGAGGGGGAGGGGGTGGCGGAGGTGCGCCATGATAGTCTCGATCGATTAAATTCCGACAATGTGTGCTAAAACCTGTCATAAATATTGTTACAACGCTATTCATATAACAATTAGATACAGCACAATGTCCCCCGGGAACTACGATATTGTAAAGATGAGCAGTCTCGTGAGCAATTAAGATATAATCCAGAAAACCTTGTGTTGGAAATATTATCACATGTCTTGCAAAACCGCCCGGAGCTAATCCGATCCATGGAGGCCAATGTGGTGCAAAGGAAATTCCAATTACGATTCGCGCACCAACTCTATCTCTCTCTTGCCACGTTTTAGTATATAGATCAGCTAACAATGCTGAAGGACTAGAGCCTTGTGAACCATAATTATAATCGCCTTTACTAGATACAAGTATATTCAGTTGTGCTTCATATACTGCTTCAAATAGATCAAAATTCCAATTAATTGGCCAATAACCCGACAATATATACCATGCTGAAGCCCAATGATCAAAAGCTCGTAAGTATGTCAAAGTTCCCAAATAAGGATCCAAGATAAATAATCGATCTCCCTGTCTATCCAACTTTCCATAATCTAATTGATTTAGAATTTTATTAGTTTCTAATAATTGTTCTTTCTTCTCGAAAAGTCCTTCTTGATTGAATTTGAAATAAAATAGCTTATTTTCAAAACCAAAATCATCCCCTAAATTATTAGTCTCTAATATAACTAATTCATCAACATCACCTATTTTTCTATCCCACGCAATTATATCTCTAATCTTTGAGTAATTACCAATATTAGTATCCTCCATAAGTAATTCGTTATCAGAATTTATTATTCTTATAAATGCTTGTCTAATTACTGAACCTATAACCTCATAACGATACAATAGAATTTGATTCTTATCAGATTCTTGCTCAATGAATTGCCCAATTGTAAATAAGTTCCAGTATATTTTTGGTTCAGAATAAATTATTTTGGATACATAACGTCCACCGTTTCCACGAGTTATACTCATAACATTAGTTTCAAACTGTTCTGTGGAATCTACATTATCACAAAACAGTAAATAAACACTGTCAGAAGATTTACCCTCATTAAAATGTACTTCAAGATCACTTATGTATATATTTAACTCATAGATTATTTCTATGTCAAATTCATTTTGTTTCGAGTTAAAATCAAATAGATAAATTTTAGAAGAGTTTCCTTTCCATGAAGCAATAATTATCTCTTGAGTGACATCATTGTCAAAATTTCCGATATCTACTTTATGAATAAATCCAGATATATCTTCAGAGTAAATCTTAGACATGACGGGGAACCAGATGTCGTTATCTTTATGATAAGTATTTATTATCCATTGCATACCAGAATCTTTATTATCTGATTTAAACGTAATTACTTCAGATATACCATCTCCGTCAATATCTCCAATTGTAAAAAGTTGAGAATCATCTACATTAATTTTTGAGTTGTCAAGAATAATTATTTCTTCTTGATTATCGTCTTTCTTAGCCTTAACATCTTCATTAGCATTGTCGTCTTTGTTAGCCTTAATAAGAAAGAAATTGGGATTAATCAGTAAACCAATTAGAACGACTGATACAAATAAAACTATTTTCATTTTTAATCTTCTCATTTTATTTTGCCCTCTGTTTTTTTAAACAATTTGTAATTAAATTTTGTCATTTTCACTAAATTAAGCAAAAAATTGAAAACATGAGTTCCCAATTTTTATCTTATATTATTATAAGGTACTTTCGTATATTTAAACTAAATGATTTTTTTTTGAATTTAAAAAGAATTGAATATAATCTCGATACAAGTAAAAGTAAAATTTAAACTAATAAATTTTTTTAATCCATAAATTCTTTAAACTCTTCATTATCCTTATCAATAAACTCCTATAATTTTTTAAAGGCAAAGTCATATTTGTGTATTAATTAAACTTCGATCATATTTCTTCCTT
>LAZR01000993.1_pt1 | contig 19220 bp, 9 predicted proteins | sample 329461 | NCBI WGS metagenome assembly LAZR01 (sample SAMN03002196, study PRJNA259156) | marine sediment metagenome | biome: sea floor; feature: Hydrothermal impacted sediments; material: marine sediment; isolation source: Loki non-amplified sample from Loki's castle hydrothermal vent sediment ...
GAAACAATATTAGCAACATTTCTAAACACGTATCCTATTAAATTAGTAAATTTGAATCAATCTCTCATAATTAAAGCAGGTATATTAAAATGTCAACACGCTAAGATTCTGTCATATAATGATTGTTTCATCATAGCATACGCTTTAAATAAAAAACTAATATTCCATACTACTGAAAAAACCATAGGAAAAATCTTCCCTACATTGAAGTTGAAAACTTACTCTTTTTAAATGAATTATTAAGGGTTCCTAAAATTTAATAACTGTCATTTCCTATATTATAATGACTAATAAAAAGTACGTATGAGGTTGAGATGGAATTGAGGGAAAATAAAACTATTTTAATCAAAAAAAAGATCCATCCCCTAGAGATTGAAGATAATTTATTTGAAGGAGTTACACCGTTTACAGAGGACGAGCTAGATCAAGCAAAAAAATCATTATTTCAGAAAATATAATTATCGATAGTTTTAATTTAGAAATTATTAAACTGATGGGTGATTTAAACTATGGATGCAAAGTTTATATTGTTAAAGATTAGAACGGTTTTAGGAAAGTTTTCAAAAAATCAAAAATTTTTAAAAAAAAGGAGGGTCAATTAAAGACCAATAGGATAATCTGGTCCTCTAATTTTAATACGGATTACTTTCATTCTTTCTATTTCATTCTTTTTATTTGGGGTTTTCATTTTCTTATTCACTTTTTTTTTTATTTTTTATTATTTTTATTATGTATTTAGTCCCTATTATAGTTTATTTTACAAAACTCTATTTGGAGTCTTAGATTAGTTCTCAGATCGATAACTATAAATTAGACTTAATGCTATAATTAATTAAAAAGTCTTAAAAACACGTAAGATAATCAATGGCTACTAAAATCAATAAAAATAGCAAGACTAAAATCAATTATCCACCAAATGAATTATTGCATCCTAATTTTGGAAAACCTAACTATGAATTAATAATTCTTTGGATTTTAAATAATAATGAATCTTGTTTATGGGCAAATTTAGAAGAAAAAATTAAACGTTCAACTCTTTCATTATATTTAAGGAAGTTAAGAGAGAATAAATATATAAAAAAGAAAGATAAACAATATAAAATTAGCCCAGAAGGAGAAGATCGATTTTATGAATTATCACAAGATAAGAAGAAAAAAATGAATTTTCCTCCAGATGCTTTGTTAAATAGGAGGAATTATGATCATTGGATTCTCTGGATGGTTTATAATAACAATTATTGTAAATGGAGAGATTTTCTTGAGGAGCCACTTAGAATAAACCAATCGTCTCTTTCTAAAAATATGAATAATCTTATAGAATCTAAATTAATAAAAAAAGAAAATAAAAAATATCGAATTACGACAAAAGGATGGGAAAAATACACTAAAATCTTAAAGCAGTATGACTTAGATAAACAGTCGATTTTAGTTAAAGAAAGCAAACGTATCAAAGAAATTACAAAGAAAACTATTAAGTTCTTTAAGAAGTACGAAATAAAAAATGATGAGATAAGATTTCGATTCCTCAATCTTGTACTAAAACTACCGGTTGCAGGGTTGGAACATATGGATGATGAGGATGATTACAATAAGATTATGTTGTTTTTATCAATAAATCATCCAAATCAATATCCAGAATATATTTCCTTAAAATCTTTTGCTAAAAAATATGATATTGAACAAATTATACTGGATTTTCATATTCTCCATATTGTAGATAAGAATAAGTATCCCGTAAAATTTTTTAAATTGGAGTTAGATGATGGAAAGACATATTACTTTCAAGTAAATGAAAAATTAGAACGGATGCTTAATGTAATAGTTGAAGATCATGTTACTAAATTCACATACTTAAAAAATCTGTATGTGGAAACGTCTGAAGGAGCCCCTCTGTTAACAATGGAAGGCATAGTTGAGGCAATATTAGAGGAGATAGTTGATAGTCTGTTTGACAAAGGATTAATAGAAGTGTTAAGAAGTTTCCTACCAGATTATATCACCTATTTAGCATACAAAATTGAGAAAGAAAGAAAACTTATAGGCACATTTGATAAATTAGAGGGACTAATTTGGCGAGAAATTCAAGATTACCATTTTGCTGATATAGCGGCACACTCAGGTGGTAATGAATTTAGCTATGACTTTAATCCTAAGAAGGGTCTCGAGCAATCTTTAGAAGGAGTCAATAAAGCTATTGAACAAGGTCCTAGGAATATTGATCTTTACTATTTCAAAAGCAAGGTTTTAGTTTACTTTGACCAGCACAGTGAAGTCTTAACCCTCTTAAATAGAATGCTGATTGATTTTCCTGATCATGAGAAAGACCTCAAGATGAAAAAAGCCTCTATTCTAAAGAGAATGAGAGATCTTGAAGGAGGATTTGAAATTGTTGATGAGTTAACAGCTAATTATCCAGAAGATAATGATCTTCTTAATTATAAAGCGCTTTGGTATCAATATTTAGATAAAGAGGAAGAAGCTTTAACAATTATCAAAGATCTTATAAGGCAAGAGCCAGAGAATGGAATTTATCAAGATTCGCATGGAGAAATTCTCATGGCTTTTAAAAAGTACGAAGTAGCTATAGAAAAATTTCAAAACGCAATAGAACTGAATCCAGATAGTTGGTATAGTTATCAAACTTATATTAAACTTGGAATTTGTTATAGAGCACTGGAAGATTATGATTTAGCTCTTGAGCATCTAATAAAAGGAAGAGATCTTATAGATCAATCTCCAAGTGATCTTGATACTAAACAGATGTGGCACTCTTATGCTGAACCCTTTATCGAAGAATGTAAGGTGTTAATGGAAGATTTTTAACATTAGAGTTTAAATCTTTAGCGTATAAATTGGATACAAAAATCTTCCCATGCTAAGATCATCATTTTTTTCAGCCACGATATCCTAATAGATTTGCAAGTGGTTATCCGGCTGAGTATTATAATCAAAAATCTGCGAATAAGAGCATAACTTATGCAAAAAGCATCATAAATTATGTTAAGAAAACCCTTGTACAGATAACGAGTTTGGATGCATAAAGATAAAATAACAAGATTGTTTATGTTATAAAAAGTGGCACGCTCATATATTCACTTAATATATGCTAAATCCAATTTTAAATATCCTTAAAAATTCAACTTTAGATATAAAATAAATATGAGGAAGGGGATTTTATATATTAAACACGGAAACGAAAACGAGAAAATTTTGGAAGGAATTTATATGGATGAAATGAGACTCAAACGATATCGCGACAAAATAAATCATACCACAGATTATTTAAAGGATTTGCCGTTAGAACCTAAGAATGAGTTGGAAAAACGAGGGATCTTTTATTCACTTCAAACTTCAATCGAAGCAATAATTGATTTAGTTGCGATGCTTGTAAAAGATTTAGGAATCCCAGTCAAAGATGACTTCACAAATATCTCAGAAATCGTTAAAATTAAAAAGTTAAAACCAGAATTAGGAGAAAAGCTAAAAAAAGCTAATGGATTGCGAAATATGATAGTGCATAGATACAATTCTTTTGAAGAACAAATAATTCTAAATTCAGTAAAAGAAATTAAAGATCTTTTATATGAATGGATAGAAATCATGGAGGAAATTTTAAATGAATTCAAATGAGCTTACGAAATTAAGAAAGGATCTAATATACTTGAAGGATAAACATGATGTAGTACTGTTTGGATCTCATGTGGAAGGAGGAATACGTCCCATCTCTGATATAGATATCGCAATACTTTCTTTGGATAAAGATAGAGATAAAAATTTGAAGTTGTATGAGGAACTACTGGGGAAGTTTCCATTAAAATTTGACATTCACGTTTTTGAATTATTTCCTATCTACATCCAAATTTCTATAATTGAGAATTACTTAGTAGTCTTTGGAGATCTGTTAGAAATTTCAGAGTATTTTTATGAATTTCGCAAAATTTGGGACGATTGTAAGTATCGTATACTATCCAACCAATTTTCAAGTAATAAAGAACGCCTATCTTTATTAAAATGATAAGTCAAAGAAAGAACACTACTTAACCACTTATATAGCTTGATTTATGTCCGTGGGTTCAAAGTGAGGAGTATATTGTCCCATAATTTCGAGGATATATAGTTAAGTTATTGGATAAACGAAAACCATAAATTTTCAATTACAATTAACAATCTATACTTTTAATTTTAAATATGCTTAACATTCCAACTTTAATTATTATAAATTTCAGATGGAATCAATGTGGATGACATGAGGATCATCGAAGTTCATAGTTTTGGATTATTTGCGACAAATTTGGAAACAATAATAACCTAAAATTGCAAACAATTTAATAAAAATTATCGTGATTTTTAATAAAACACATATCTAATTAAATAAGACAATAATTATAGTTACTAATTATTTTTTATTTACAAATTATGATTCGTTCGGTATTAATTGCTAATCGAGGGGAAATTGCGGTTCGAGTGATTCGGGCATGTCGGTTAAAGAATTTGAGATCTATTGCTGTATTTTGCGACGAAGATAAAGATTCTTTACATGTAAAAATGTCAGATGAAGCATATGGTTTGGGAGAGGAATCTGCTGACTGTACTTATCTGAACATACCAAAGTTACTTGAAATAATTGAACGTTCTAAAGCGGATGCTGTCCATCCAGGATATGGATTTCTAAGTGAAAATGCCGAATTTGCCAGAGAAGTAATAAAAATGGGTAAGATCTTTATAGGACCTAGTCCTGAGATTATTGATTTCTTAGGCAACAAAGTTCAAGCCAAGAAACTTGCCAGAAAAGTTGGTCTACCGGTTTTACCTGGTTCCGATGGATTTGTTAATTCTTATGAAGAAGCTAAATTAGTAGCAGATAGGATTGGATATCCTATAATAATCAAGGCCGCCTTTGGAGGAGGGGGTCGAGGAATGGAAATTGTAGGCTCTGAGGAAGAATTGAGCAATGCTCTAGAGGGGTGTCGATCAATAGCCTTAAAGTATTTTGGACGGGAGGAAGTGTTAATTGAAAAATCGCTCGATGGCCCTCGTCACATAGAAATTCAATTTATAGGAGATAATTTTGGAAATGTTGTCCATTTAGGGGATCGTGAATGTACCATCCAGCGATCGCATCAAAAGCTTATTGAGGAAGCCCCGTCTTTCTTACCGAGAGATTTGATGTATGAATTAGCAGAAAAAACATGCGAATTAGCCCGTGAATTACATTATTCAAATGTAGGAACAGCAGAATTTCTTTGGAAAGATGATAAAATCTATTTTAATGAAGTTAATCCAAGGATCCAAGTGGAACATGTTGTTACTGAAATGGTAACTGGAATTGATTTGGTAGAAGCACAATTAAATGTCGCTTCAAACAAGCCTTTGGATTTTACTCAAGAAGATATATCATTAAATGGACACGCAATTGAATATCGAATAAATGCTGAAGATCCAAATAATCATTTCTTACCTCAAAATGGTAGAATTACTCATCTAATCGTTCCGGGTGGCTCACAAGTACGATTTGATAGCCATATTTACCCAAATTATGTAGTTCCTCACAATTTTGATTCATTAATAGGAAAACTAATAGTTTGGGGGCGAAACAGAAAAAAAGCGATAACTCTCTCTAAACATGCTTTAAAAGAATTAGCTATTTCAGGAATTAAAACGAATTTAGATCTTCATCGGGTAATTGTCGAAACAAAGGATTTCAAAAGAGGTGATTTATCCACTGACTTCCTATCTCGAAAGCATATTACGAATGATTTAGAAGATTTTGAGAGGAAAAAATTAGCTGCGGTGTTTCAATTGTATAAAGAACTTAATTTTTCAATTCAACCAGTTCAAAATTTCTCAAAACAATCAAATATGTGGCGAGAATCTGCAAAAATTGACCAAATACGCTAAAAAAGATTAATTTTAAGCCTCAATTTTGATTAATTGTTGATCTTGTCCTACATTATCACCAATTTCCACATAGATCTGGCTTACTCTTCCTTTTATAGGAGATAATATCCGATTTTTCATTTTCATCGCTTCTAAAACAAGTATCAACTGGTCTTTATCAATAAACTCCTTTTTTTTAACTAAAATTTGTAGGATTTTCCCGGGAATTGGTGCTTTAACAATGGTATCTTTAACCTTCTGGGTTTGATTTCTAGAATCTACTGATTTTAAATACGGTTTTATTTCAATATCGATTTCTTCACCCTCAAGATATAATTTCCCATCTATCAATTCTAAATTAAACTGACAATCTTCAAAATAAACGCGATATAATTTTTCGGTCTCTCGTATTACACTAGGAGAATAAATATGTTCATCAACTTTTAGTTTTCCATCATCTAGTGGAGTGATTATATAATCTCTTCCTCGGAATTTTACTTTTTTTTTCAATATTATAATCTCCTTACGGTATTACATTTATTGATAATAATCTAGTCTCAAAAAAATCAACAAGCTTTTCACACATAACATTAAAATGTTCTTTATTAGTAAAATTATGGTTTGCTCCATCTATGATCTCTATTTTTTTATCTTCAGATTTAACTTTATTAAAAAGCTGGTGAAATCCTTTTTCAGGAAATAAAACATCTTTATTACCTGCGATTAAATAAAATGGTTTGATTAATTTTCCTGCTAATTCATTAGGATTATATTGTTTTGTTTGTTCTGCATAAGCCTCTTTAAAATCTATAACAGCAAATCGCATCTTGTTATTTTTGGTTAACGCTTTAATGAAAAACTTAAATAAAGGATTTTTTGGAACTACTTCAGTATTGAAGACTGGAGAGCGTATAGCAAGACAACGAATTCTGTTATCCCGTAAAGCATGACAAAATGCCATTGCTCCTCCAAAGCTTTCTCCAAATAAACCAATTTTTAAAGGATTTATTTCTGGATAATGAACCAATTGATCTATAACTCTTTCAATATTCCCTTGAGCATCATAATAGGTAAAGACACCCGAACTCTCTCTAACCCCTTGATGATCATAGGTGAAATAAGCAATATTTTTATCAGTAAAATAATGCGCGAATCTCTTTTCATCATCTTCTGGTGATTTACCAGGCATTCCATTAATGCGAATAACGAGTGGAAATGACCTGCTGCCATTCGTTTGGGAATCCTTAGTTTCAGGTAAATATAGGATACTATGCAATACTTCTGTCCTTATATTAATATTTATAATTCTTTTTTCCACATTTATCACCATGTTATTTCAATGCTTTAAATTTCACAATAAGTTAGCACGTATTTTTCAGTGATTTCAGATTTAAATCTTATTTTCTTATATTTTTTTTTAAGATCTGGTTGGTCATTATTGAGTTTCAAAGAAAATTTCCTTTTTTCTTCATTATATTTCAATTCAATATCTCGAAAATTAACATGAAGTCCTTCCCCGATCGCTTTAGAAAAAGCTTCTTTGGCAGTCCAGTATATTGTTCCCAATTTGTCGTTTTCTAAAATATGCTCTCTTTCCGATTCAGTAAATACTTCTTTGTAAAAAGATGGAGATCGCGATTCTATAAGTTCTAAGTCGATTCCAACGGGATTTTTGCTTATCATAGCGACAGAGAATTCATTAGAATGACTAATAGAAAGATATTTCGGAATTTTTTGTGTTTCTTTATTTGAATAAAAGAAAGGTTTCCCTTTTTCGTCTTTCTGAACTTCAATATCGTGATATGAGCCAACGGTGGGTGATTGCTTCAGATAGCACTCCTTTGATGCTAAGATTCCTGAAAAGTACTCAAGCTTTCGTTTTTCATTTTTAAATCGTTTAGATGCTTCGATCTCATTTTCAGTTAAATATTTTTCTAAAAAGTTAGGATTTGATTTATAATTTTGTTTTATTTTATCAATGGGCAAAATTTGAAGAGTATTTGTTAGGTTTCCATTCTTAATAAGATGATACTCTTTAAGGGTTATTAAATAATCAGAAAGTTGTTGCGAAAGTTCAACTGAGATTGGAGCATGGATAATTTCCAAATTTTTAATTTTAGCAATTATGTCTTGATTTTCACTTAAAATTACAGCATTATAATAAGAGCGTTCCTCATCTATATTCAAAAATTTAGCAACAATATAGCTTGGTTTTTGCCTTGAAAGAATTTCTAGATTAGAAATTTTAGAGGGAAGAGAAAAGTGATTGTTAATAATAACATCAAAAAGTGCAGCGGTTTGAAATACACTCTCAATTGCTAAAGGATCGAGTTGAAAGCTATCTCCCTTACTATTAGAGGTAAGTGAGCCCGTGGGGATATCAATTTTTGAAATTATTTGTCCATTCTCTAATTGCATTATTTCCTTTAAAACTTGGAATTTAGCTCCGTGAAAGAAGATCTTATATATTTCATTTCTATCAAGAAGAGGTAGGATTGGTTTAAAAATTGGAACTTTTTTCCATTTCATCTGTTTGAAAGGTTTATCAAACTGAGCATTGAAATGTTCTTTAATTAGTGGTTTTCCTTTCAAAATCTGAGGATATGTAATTGAAGAAACGGTTATCGTATCATTTGATTTATTAAACTTTAGCTCTATAGCAACGGATTTGTCTACCGGAACCTTTAACGCAGCACTAAAATTAACATTTGAGATTGATTTTAGAGGTTTACCAAACACTCGAATATAGAATTCTGCGAAAGATTCAAGCACCATTACACCAGGAAAAACTGGTTTTTGTTGAATTTGATGATCCAGTAAATAGTTATCAAATTTAGTATTTAGATTATTTTCCCCAATAATAAAATCTGAAGTATATCTTATTCGGTTTAACATCGGATATACTGATTTATCAATAATATCAACTATATCTAATTTTTTTTCGAACAACCCCAACTTTCCAGCAACCAGATATTCTCCTTTAAAATTATTCAACACTAATTTAGAAAAGATTTTAACTCCAATTTTTGATGGAACAGGAACTACACCCACTTGAGAAAGGATTTGTAGTGTTGAGCCTTGAGTAGCCATTCCTATATCTGCCCAAGCGGTCCAGTCAATTGTTAAGAATGGTATTTTGCGCTGAGTAAAACTCCAAGCCAATCTTGATAAATATGCATTAGCAAACGCATAATCTATTTGCCCTTGATTACCATAACGCCCAGCTATTGATGAAAACGTTATAAAATATTTAATATCTTGAATTTTTAAGTTATTAAGAACGTTAAAGAAGCCAGCTACTTTCACATCAACAACTTTATGAGCCATTTTTAAGTTTTTCTTTAAAAAACTCTTTGATTCTTCGATGCCTGCTCCGTGAACTATGATTGTTATTGGATTTTCATTCTTCTCTTGTATTTGTCGGAATATATTCAACATTTGTTTATGATTAGTCACATCACCTGTATAATATTGGACAGAGAGCCCTTTCTTCTCCAAATTTTTAATATTTCGAAGCGTATCTAATTTATCTAGAAAATTCTTCCATTCTCTTCCGATCATAACAGGGGTTACTCTTTTTACCTCAGATTTCAATTTTTTAGTTAAATCTTGCTTTACTTCATCTAACATTTCAGAAGTATAGTCTAGGTATTCAAGTAATGAATCATCATAAGGAGCTAATCCTAACAATATCAGTTTTGGCTTAACATAGTTTGTTAAATCATCAATACAAGCATAAGTAATACCTTGTGCTCCCCCAGTTGCTAATAATATATCTTCTGTTGTAATTTTGTAACCTTTTTGTTCCGAAAATTCTCCTAATCTTTTTCTTAGTAAAGTAAATCGATTATTATCTTTATATGATACTTCCTCAACATTATCCCATTCTAAAATCTCATGAATAATCTGTTCCTTTTTTATTGAATAAATGAGTTTGATTGAAACTTGAAACTCTCTGTTTATAGTTTTGATAAATGCACAAATACTAGATGAGAGAGAATTAGCGCCCTTTTCCCAACCAAAATAAGTTTCTGGTGAAATTACAATGATTTTTTCAATTAAAGATATATCTAGTGATTGAAAAATGATAAATAAACTGTCAAAGAAATTCAAGCTATCATCATGCGAGTACTGAGAACTATCTGGAACTATTAAGATAACAATTTTGAAATTTTTATTCAAGTGAACTTTAATTTCCTTATTTTGTAAACTTTTTACAAAATTTTTATCACCTAAGAGTTCAAGAATGTGAGTTTCAAACCCTAATTTAATGAGATCTTCTTGTAAACCATTAAAATTTGATAATCCTGAATTAATATTGATTAGTAAGGTTTCTAATTTTGGAGATTTTGGAATCTTTCCTGATGGAGCTAAATTAAAAATTCGCGAAGGAACAACTTGAGAAACATAGATCATTTCTTCCTTTTCCTTTTCCGATTCCTCTAAGGATTCAACAACATCTTGAAGAATATCTAATTTTTCTTCGCTTAGTTTAGTTGGTTTATTAACAAACTGCTTAATGAATTCTGTAATTTCAAAAGGAGTACGAATTTCGCTTAAGTTTATTTCAATAGATTCATCAATGGTATAATATGTACGCAATTCTCCGAAAATTTCTGCTTGTTTTACCGTGTCGATCCCCAAGTCTTCTTCCAAGTCGTAGGAATCCTCTATATCAATAATATCGTAACCGGTGATGTTAGCGATAATTTTCTTTACAAAATTATTTATTTCGTTAACATCACTGGATTCCATAATTTCTGTGCTCTCACTTTTTTGTGAAATGTTAATACCAGGCTTGTAATTCATGTCTTTAAGAAGATCTAAAATCTTATCAGTAATATCAATTATACTTTTTAATTCTACTAGGTTAATTTCTGTATTCTCAGGGATTTTTAAATATTCTCGCAATTCTCCAAAGATTTCAGCTTGTTTTACAGTATCAATACCCAAATCTTCTTCTAAATCAAATTTTACATCGATATCTTCAATATCATATCCTGTTTTCTCTGAAATGATTTTAATTAATACATCTTCAAGGACTCCCTTATCTATAATAGGAATTTCATCTCGAGAGGTAGTTTCAGAACCTAAAAACTCATTTATCATATGAACAATATCGTTTATAGTACGGTAATCAGCTAAATTGAATGATTCATCCACTTCGATTTTCCATTTTTCTCTAATTTCTCCGAATATTTCGGCTTGCTTTACTGTATCAATTCCTAAGTCTTCTTCTAAATCGTAAGTTTCTTCAATATCTACTTTATCATAACCGGTGATTGTGGATATAATTTGTTTGATATCATTTAAGATAGCACCCATTCCAAATGTACTTGATCTTTGGGGAATTTCTGTTGTTTTTAAGGCGATATTAGAAGTATCAATGGTAGAAACAAGCTCAACATTCATTTTTAAAACTCGACTATCCATAAATAACTTGTTCTCACTTCCACCCATACTTTGAAGCCATTTCTCATATTGAGAATCAGCAAAACGATTTTCAAACGATTTTAAACGAAATAATACAATGGCCACTTGCGAACCGAATCCAGCGGCGAAACGTAAGGCGTATTTTTTCCTCTCTTTGGAACCTTTGGAAAAGTTAAATTTTGTATAATTTGGATCTATTCTATCCAAATTTGCCATAGGAGGAATTAAACCCTTCTCCATTGATTTTATTGCAACTGCTTCTTCGATCCCTGCACCCATCGCATGACCGGTATATCCTTTGGTATTGATTATCAGCATATCATGAGCTTTTTCCCCAAAAACATTTTTTAGAGCATTTAATTCTGATTCAGCACTGCCACCTCGAGCAGGAGAATAAGTCTCATGACTTACAAACATTCCTTCATTAACTAATTCAGATCTAGAAATGCTATGCTTTTTTTCCATTTTTAGAATAAAATCATTTAACTTCTTATTTATATCAGCACTATCTAATCTTGTTCCATGATAAGCACTATTTGTAAAACTAGAGCCAAGAATTTCTACTATCGGTTTAACTCCTCGCGCTTTAGCTTCTGACCCTTGTTCAATAACGAATGCACTTGCACCAGCACCTAATATTATTCCGTTTCTCCCCTCTCCAAAAGGAAGTACAGCTTCTTCCCATTTTGATTTTGTTGTTGCTGCCCCACTCGCTAGAAAACCTGCCCCAATCCATTGAAAAAGATTGTCGCTTGTTACATTATCAGCTGTTATAACTATAACGCGCTTACATCTCTCAGTTCGAATCCAATCTTCTGCTATGCCAATTGCTTGAGGAGCAGAAGCACAAGCAGCATTAGTAGCAGTATTTGGACCTTTAGCTTTTATTAATTGAGCAAATTGAGAATGTCCCATAGAAAGAACTCGAAATAAAAATGTTCTATCAAAATCCTCATCTTTTGGCTTAGATATTTCTTCAGCTAAATTATCAAATCCTGGAAAAGCAGAGGCAAAAATTATACCAGTATTATCTTGCATTTTTTCTGGCAATACCCAATCACCAGATAAAATTTTACCGGTTGATGTTTTAATTTTACTTCGAATTAAAGGAATTCCCGCATCTTTTAATGCTTCAAAACCGGCGCAAATTGCTAGTTGAAAGGTGATATCTAAAGCGTTTAGCAATTTAGGATTGAGTTTATAATCATCAATAGGATTAAAATCGCCTAGTTGCCCTGCTAGATGAATTACTTTAGATATATCATCCACTGGCATAAACTTAGCACTTCCATTTGGTGATTTTTCCAAACGTGTTATATTTTTTTTCAATAACTGGTCTTGATATTTATCGTCTATCGTCTCAATGAGATTTATTCCTTGCAGAATGTCATCAATATTCTTATCATCGAAAACCTTTCTATTCTTACCAGGGAGTCCGATACCTACTCCAGTAATTACAACGGTATCTAAATTAAACTTTTTTCCATGATCAGAATATTGTTTCTCAAGAAACGGTTGATATCTTTTAATAAAATTATGAAATCCATTAATTAGAACGGTAGATAATAATTCTTTTTGCTCTTCCATGAATTGTTTAAAAAATGGAAGCTGTTTAATCTTGTTTAATTCATCATGTGAACTTAAAATTGCATCTCCTACAGGAAGTTTAGAGATTTTTATCATTTCACTTGATTTCTGTAACTTAAGAGATGGTGAAGAAAGTTCAACAATTTTTTTGGGTTTTAAAGGTTTAAATTTCTCAATTATTGTAGAGATTTGTTCTCCCTCAGGAGATTTAGGTGACAGCGTAAAATCTACATCAATTTCTTTATTTTGTTTCAATATGTCCTTAGTAAAAAAGAAAAGAGATTTTTTTGGTCCAATTTCTAAAAATTTCCGTCCTCCATGACGATATATATTACGAATCTCTTCAACCCACCTTACCGGAGATGTAATTTGTTTAAGAAGGATGGATTTTATCTCATCAGGATTTTCATGGTAAATCTTACCTGTAACATTACTAAAAACTGGTATTTTAGGGGATTTAAACGTGATTGATTTAAGAAATATTTTCAACTTTTCTTCAGCGTGAGCTACAAATTTCGAGTGAAACGCGTTCGAAACATTTAACTTCAAAGCGCGTATTCCTTTGTCTGAAAAAATTTTAACTGCATTTTCTATGGCTGAAACTTCACCAGATATTACAGTCTGAGAGAGAGAATTATAATTAGATATTGACAAATCTTCACTAGAGATTTCATGTAAAGTATTCTCTACTATATCTGAAGAGGTAAAGATGGCTGCCATAGAACATTGAACTCCCGAGGGTAATTCTTTCATTGCCTTCCCTCGAGTGATCACCGTCTTTAGTCCATCCTCAAAACTTATAACTCCGGCTGTAGCTAAAGCAGCAAATTCTCCCAAACTATGCCCACCAACAATTCCTGGCTTAATTCCTTCAAAATTAAAAAGATCTACTAATGCCATTTCAACTGAGTAAATTGCAGGTTGTGTAAATTCAGTCTGCCGTAATTTTTGAGAGTTTTCTTCTTGGGTTAGATTCGAAGACCCGAAAATAATATCTAATAGATCAAAATCTGCAAAACTCTTACATATATCATTAGCTTTGTCTAAAGCATTCCTTACAATTTGATATTTTTGATATAATTCTTTTGCCATTCCAACATATTGGCTTCCTTGACCACTAAATAAAAAACAAAGCTCAATGGGAGACTCTTCAGAGGAAGAAGTCAAATATGGAGTTTGTATTGGGACAAGAGACTCTGAACCACGATAAGAGGATTCATTATATAATTGAGGTAAAAATTCTTCTAGAATTATATGATAATTGGTTCCTCCAAACCCAAATGCTGATACCCCTGCTCTTCTAACTCCAGATAAAGGAGATTCCCAATTCTTTGGTTCAGTATTCACATAATATGGACTTGTATCCCAGTTTATAGAAGGATTAGGAGTTACATAATTAACTGATGGGGGTATGATTTTATGATGTAATGCTAGTACGGTTTTAATGATTCCGGCTATACCAGCAGCACTTTTAAGGTGTCCTATTTGACTTTTAATTGACCCTATAGCAAGTTTTTGATCAGAATTTCTATCAGAGAAAATTTCTTTTAAAACATTTAATTCTGTAGCATCTCCGACAATTGTAGAAGTTCCATGGCATTCAAGATATTGTATATCTGTCGATTTTATACCAGTCGCTTTTAAAGCACGTTCAATAGCCAATCGTTGACCTCCAGGATTGGGTGCAGTAATTCCTTTTCCTTTTCCATCAGAAGAGCCTCCATACCCACTGATAATTGCATAAATCTTATTTTTATCATGTAAAGCATCCTCAAGGCGTTTTAAAACTATAAAACCAGCACCTTCTCCCATTACAAAACCGTTAGCCCGAGCATCAAAAGGATAAGTTCCGTCTTCAGATAAGGCACCTATCTTAGAAAATTTAATAAAAGTTTGTGGATCCATTGAACTATCGGATCCCCCTACGAGGACAGTATCATAATCTCTAACAAGTAATCCATTTACTGCCGTATCAATAGCAGCCAAACTTGATGCGCAAGCGGCATCAGTTGTCATACTTTTACCTGTTAAATTAAAAACATTTGCAACTCTCCCAGCGATGATGTTTGATAATTCCCCCGGCATTGTATCTTCATTGATAGTTGGAATTTGGCTAATAATACGTTCTTCAAGATACTTTATTAGATTCTCCTTTTCGGTTTGAGCTATAATCTTATGAGAGCTAGCTTCATTAATTCTGTATTTAACTTCATTAAAAATTACACGTTTGTTACTAAGACGTTGGATGTCTCCCCCAGAGGAGTTACCAACGATCACTGCAATCGGTAATCGTTCCTCCCCATTAGTAGAATATCCTGCGTCATTGAGTGCTTCTTCTGCTGTAATAATAGCCCATTTTTGAACATGATCCATCCGCTCGGCCATCTTTGGTGGAATTCGATATTTTATAGATTTAAACTTAAAATCTTTCACAAACCCACCAATTTTTGAATAGGTTTTATCGATAGTAGAATGATCAGAGTCATAAAAGATCTCAGGTTCCCATCTGTCGTCTGGAACCTCTGTAATTGAATATTTTTTGTTTATGATATTGTTCCAGAATTGCGAAATATTTTCTGTATCCGGAAAAAGACCACCTAATCCAATAACTGCAACCTTATTACCAAATGATAACTCTTTTTTTTCTACTAAATCATCTTCTCTCTTTATTTTTCGACCTGAAATTAGTTCTAAAACATGATCTGATGTCACCTTAAAGGAATTCCATCCCTCTTCAATAACATCATAATGAATTTGGTCAATACTTCTAATAGTTTTTTGTAACGATATAGAATCACCGGTCATAAAAATACCATTAGTTAATTGGTGTTGATTTGAAGTTGGAATAAATTGTGTAGAGTTTGTTCCTTTTACATGGGCTTCATTCCATATTTCGGCTTTCGAGGCAATTCTAAGTGCTCCTAGATTATCTTTTTCAATTATTTCCTTTCTTTTAGATATGGAAATCCCTTGATTTTTTCGTAAAATTTCATTTTCAATTGTCTTGTAGGCAAACTCTGAAGGAATTACTCTCGCCCGAGTATTGACAGTAGTTCCAATTATTGTTGAAGTAGAATTATTCAGTAAAAGTTCTTGATAAATTGGTGATAAGGCTTTAGTATTGACAATTTCTTCGCTTAATAAATAAGCAGTACCCATTTGAATTCCTGGATTTATCATATCCAAGTGGTTTCCAATCATACTAGCTAACATAGCTGTACTGACTTCATTAATAATACCACCTGCGAAAATTATATTAAGTTTTTCTGATATATCTTTCTTATTCTTTTCCAAATATTCTAAGATACTTTCCCATAGAATGAATGATGAGAGCATTCCTATATGTCCCCCACATTCATTACCTTCTAAAATAGTATATTGAAGTTTCCTTTTTATTGCTTCTTTAAACATGGCTAAAGCGGGTGTATGGATTAATGTTGTGTTGCCTAATTTTTTGATTTGAACACCTTGATTGATGGAACCGGCGGCAAGTAGCGTAATTTTAGGGCCATATTTTGAGATTGATTTCAGGTGTTGTTCTCTTCTGGACTTTACTACTTCTAAACCAATGATACCACATCCATATGACATCTCAGACAACTCACTTGTTGCTGCTTCTGATAATAAGCTTTCAGCTTCTTCACCTAATAAACCTCCGAGGGCAAATACCGGAAGAGCTCCTTTTTTTGCGACAAGATGTGCAAAAGGTAGTTGATCAGAGATATTTGCCATTGGACCTTGAATTATTGGATAAGTTATATTAAATTGTTGAGCAAAATTCGAGTTTTTGGCAAAAGGCCAATTCCCTTTAATAGTTTTAAGTTGATCTTGAATTATTTTAGTTATGCTGTTCAAAAAATTACCTAAGTTATTGAAGGTTTTAAAGATATAATTCGCAAAACAGATACCCTGATCACTGGGCAACCAAGAATGTTTTGGGTCTGGATCAGAATATAAATGAAATTTCTTTTCTATATCAATTATTTTTTTATAAAAATTATTCTTGAGAGATTCATTTCCAGTGTTGAACTCTCCCCGTAAATTTGTTAATTCTTTTTCTTCAATTTCTTTAATTGTTCGAATTGACTTATTGGCCAATTTTCCGATTAAGCGATAATTGTATCGTGATATTTCCAGAACCAGATAATTATCGTTTTCTTTTATTGTTTTGATGTATTCTTTGAATTCTGGACTTAATTGACATTCGGGAAATAAAAACAATTGGCTCTCTAACACTACACTTAACGCCCCCCCAATAAGAGCAGAAGATATGTTGAAAACTCCTAATCCTCCCTGTATAATAAAGGAGAGTCCGGCTTTATGGAATTCTTGGATAAGGATAAAACTATTTTTTGTACCGACCATTCCACCAGCTTCATTTCCCTTTACAAGAAACAAATCTGACCATTCTGCTTTTTCATAAGCTTCTTCTAGATAACAGACTTCAGAAAGCAGTAAATGAGAATATTCTTGCATTTTTTTAACATCGTGAGAATCTGGGGAAAAAGCACAGATGATAATTGGCACTATATCGCGAAAATCAATTAAATTGAGAATTTCTTGATTAGGTATTCGAATACCCCAGATATACTCCGGTGAAAGTGATGAATATAATGTTTCAAGAACATTTTTATATTGATTTGAATTTAATCCTTCAAAATCTACTAAACCAATTCCACCCTCTTGGCTTATTTTTATTGAAAGTGAAGAGTTAGCAATACCTTTTGGTGAAAAACCCCAAATAGGAATTTTATTTGTCAAAATTTTTAATATATCATTTTTTTGTTTCATAAAAATCAGTATTTTTTTACTATTAATTACAATTTAATTTAGACAGGAGAAATACCGTGTTTTCTTCTGGGAGTCTGTTCACGTTTAGTTGTAAGGAAATTTAATCCTTTAATGATTTCCTCACGAGTTTCATGAGGAAAAATTACATTATCTAAATATCCTTGCTCAGCAACTTGATAGGGATTTGAAAATTCTCGCTTATACTGTTCTGTAAAGTCCCTTAGCATTTCCTTAGGATCCTTAGCGTCTTTTAAAGAATGTCTAAAAAGGATTTTACATGCACCCTCAGCGCCCATAACGGCGATTTGTGCAGAATTCCAAGCAAGATTTATATCTGACCCTAAGTTTTTTGAACTCATTACAATATATGCCCCTCCATATGCCTTACGAATAATGACAGTGATTTTAACTACAGACGCTTCTGAATATGCAAAAAGCATTTTAGCGCCATGTCTAATAATCCCCGAGTTTTCCTGTCTAACACCAGGCATAAATCCTGGAACGTCTACTAAAGTCAATAATGGTATATTAAATGCATCACAGAATCTAATAAATCTTGCTGCCTTATCGGAAGCATTGTAATCAATCGCGCCTCCAAGATTTAGAGGTTGATTTGCAATTATACCAATAGTATGATTTTCCATCTTCCCAAATCCAATTACTATGTTTTTAGCCCAATCAGGGAAAATTTCAAAAAAGGAATCTTGATCTACTAATAAGTCAATTACTTCGTTCATATCATATGGTTCATTCTCATCTTGTGGCACAATTTTGTCTAATAAATAGGGATCCATTGCAAAGGCTTTTTGTAGAGAGTGAGGAGGGTCATCTAAATTATTTGATGGTAAATAGGATAATAATTTCTTTGCAATTTCTAATGCTTCTTCTTCTGTATCCGCAGTTCTATGACATACACCTGAAGTTGTGCTATGAATTTCTGAACCCCCTAATTCTGAAAGGGATATTTCCTCCCCAGTTATTGATTTAACTACTTGGGGCCCCGTGATAAACATAAAAGCATTTTTCCCACCCATAATTGTAAAATCTGTTAAGGCAGGGCTATAAGCAGCACCCCCAGCAGAAGTACCCAAGACAACAGAGATCTGGGGAATAACTCCAGAAGCTCGAATATTGCGATAAAAAATATCTCCCAGACCGGCCAATCCATCAACACCTTCTTGAATTCGGGCACCTCCTGAATCTATTATACCAATTAAAGGACACCCCATTTTTATTGCTAAATCCATTATTTTACTAATTTTTTGAGCATGAGCTTTTCCAATCGTTCCTCCTAATACAGTAAAATCTTGGCTGTATAGGAAAACTTTTCGTCTATCGATTGTAGCGTATCCAGTTATCACTCCATCTCCAAGAAACCTTTTCTGATCCATCCCAAATTTGTCACAGTGATGCTTCACAAACGAGTCGATTTCTGTAAAAGAATTAGGATCGACTAACAGTTCGATTCTTTCTCTTGCTGTTAGTTTACCCTTTTTATGTTGAGCTTCTATGCGTTCCAGTCCGCCCCCCAT
>LAZR01000994.1_pt1 | contig 19215 bp, 13 predicted proteins | sample 329461 | NCBI WGS metagenome assembly LAZR01 (sample SAMN03002196, study PRJNA259156) | marine sediment metagenome | biome: sea floor; feature: Hydrothermal impacted sediments; material: marine sediment; isolation source: Loki non-amplified sample from Loki's castle hydrothermal vent sediment ...
TAATAAATCAGGATTAATTCTTTTTCCTGTTTTTGCTTTAGGTAGTTTCACATCCAGATGAACTGCTATTTGATTAATAATTTTGTAATCCAAACCTGACACCTCGTTTATGAAGCTTCGAACAGCAGGAGGATACTCAAACATTAACCATATGGCCAAAATATATTGTCTGGTAAAATCTAAGATTGATCTTTCTTGCCCCCCAATACAATTGATATCTAGTAAATTGGTTTGATTTTTTAGATATTTAAAAATTAACATTTCTATTTTATGAAATACATCCCTTTTGTCGATACAATCGGTTATTTCACTATTAAGGATTTTTTTATTCTTTAACATGAAATGATGAATAGAGCTCCACAATTCCCTTTTCCTATCCCCCCATTCAGCAGGAGAAAACATATTTTTAATCCCCTCACTATTGTATTTCGATTCGGCATCTTCTTTCCTCATAATAACATCCCTTGGTTATTTTAGATATAAACAAATTTGAAAAATTTTGGTCCTATTAATATAATTTATAATGATCTTTAAAAATCTATAGGAAAATTTCAAAAACTTAATTGTACTATAAGTTTTAACGTATTATTTTAATAAATTTTCTCTCTAATCCAAAACCTATTCACTTATGCTTTTGACATCCTCTGGGTGTAGTGCATCTAGCTGATAATTAAAACTATAAAAGAAAAAAATAAGTTTATGAAATCAGAAAAAAAAGAAATAATTGATGATATAAATACTGTTATTGAAATTTTAAATGAAAGGTCTATCGAAGATGTATTATGTTAAAATTTTACGATTCAGCCTGGAACTATTTATAAAAAACTTGAAAAACTAATTGAGCAAGGATTTATTGTGAAAAAAGCAATAAAAGTAGTTCGTGCAGGAGATGACCAGATGGAATATAAATTGACTGATAAGGGATTAGCGTTCAGAAGAGGCTTAGTAAATCGGGGATTAGTAGTGTTAAAAGAGGTTATCGAGTCAATGAAGCAGCAAAATGATACCACGACTCAAAAATTCATAATGGGAGATGAAAATGAGAAAATTACAGAATTAATAATGGAGTTTTCTGAAGAGTGTTCTGGAATGGTCGATAACCAAACTTTACAAGAACAACAAAGAACCCTTCAGCGTTTACTACAAAGATTATTAAAGGAAGTCTTATAACCATAGTTTGAGAAGTATGCCTTTATATCATTTTGATCCGTTGCGGCTACCGTGATTACTCCTGGATATACTGCTGGATATAATGAGGAAACTACTATAAAATTCAGAATGAGGATATAAAATTAATGGTAAAGGGCTTTTGCAATTTATTCAAATCTTGGATTTGACTATATAAAATCAATCTTTTCATTCTTTCTTGAGAATAAATTTCTGACATATTTTTTTATTCTCTTCTTTTTTCTTATTATTTCAATGATTTTATCTAACTTTTTTAACATAACATATTCAATAGAATTAGCTTGTTTAGATAAGAAATAATCATAAGAAAATCTTTCTTCAATTATTTGTCTGAGATTCCTTGTGTATGATATAAAATTATCAAGCAGATTATTTTCTCTATTATCCGAAACAAATTTAACTTTCATTTCTATTCCTATCTCTTGAAAAATGTAATCCTTTAATTCTTCAGACAGATAATTATATTGGGGATGATTAGTGATTAGATATAATCCTCCCGTTGTCAATTTAAAGTTAATTGAATAAATAAAATATATATGTTTAAACTTCATTAAAACCTCTGCTCTATTACTACGTGTTATAGAAATGACTAAATCTTTTGGAACTCTGAAATTGGGAATACCAACCCAATTTAGATAATTTTCTAGATCAAATTGTATCTCAGCAATGTAAGAGTCTTGATTCAAAATAGGTATATCATCAAGAGTGAGTGTATCGTCATCCAAAGCTTCTAATATTTCAATACGATATTGCATTTCCTTATTAAGATTATTTATTTTTATATTCCAACCGCTTTGGAAGAATATCGCAATATCCCTTATTATAATATAGGGAGCGATTTCTAATAGGAAAATATTTAGTTTTTTTTTATTACCCAGGAGTTTTGATTTAACTTCTTCGGGTAAATTTGCTAAAAATTGACCATATTGTTGTTTTACACCATTAGGTTCCTCTAGGAGATAATTCATCTTTAAATCATTATTATAGACAATAACCATTCTTAAATAATCTTTAAAATCAATTTTTTTATTCTGAAATGCATCTCTTAATTCTTGCATATCTAACCGATATTTTCCATTAGTGCTTCTTGAATAAAAACGATCCCACGCTTTAAAAGAGACTCTATGGGGACTAAGCCAACTCCGATTTATTCTTATAATCAAAATATACCTTGAGTTTTTTAATTTAAATTCCTTAATATTTAAGGCAGAAGACGGAATATTCGGTTCAATTCCGTCTCTCATAATATGATCTAATCTTAGAATCTCTTGATCTACATTTTTAATAACAATTCCTTGTAATTTTTCAGGTTTTCCCGACTTCCTATTTTCAATAACACCATAGATTATATCACCACCTAGAGCATTAGCAAAGGAGGCGATATCTGCTAAGAATTCTTTTTTCTCAGAATCACTATTTCCTAGTAATTCTGACTTATATTCTAGTACTTTTTTTTCAATCCTCTCTTCATCTATAAGATATTGAAGATCCGCTTCTGTGATATCTTGCAAAGATTTATTTATAACATTCATTTCAAAAATTTTTTGGGATACATTTACAACTATATTTTATAAGTAGAAATTTAAAATCATTTTTTTCACTCTTTTCCTAATTCTAGATATTTTTAACTTTAGGGAGATAAACAATCCGTTAGTTTAATTTAGATTTCATCTTTTTAGAAAATCGTTTTATTTTTTATGAATTAGTTTCATCTTTTATGATAATTTACAATAGGATTTTTTCCCTCTTCGAATACTATGTAGGTTTTAGAATTCTTTTCAAGAACCTCAAGTTTTAAATTTTTACCAATGAATTCGAAAGAAACAAGTTGAAAATCTAAAGGTTGTTTTATAACTTTACCATTTCTGCTGAGAATCTCTATAAATTCGGTGAGATTTTCCCTTAACCATTTCTCATCTGCATCTATAACATCAAAGATGTGATAGCAAATCCGAACATTTTGTATATTATCTCCACTTGATGCGACACCTCCGCCTAAAGGAAAATATATAGTCCCATCTTTACTGGTTGTGGGTGTATTGATATTTCTCTTCTTCCATTGCTTAATTTCATCATTTGTTGTTTTTTTAGCATCTACCTTAGCTTCGTAGTCGCTAATTGAGTCCGACCAATTTTCGTGAAGTATATCAATTAAGAACTGGTCGTTCCAAGGATCGTATCTTCTATTTCCTTTCCTTCCATGTCTCTTTATCAATAAGAAATAAGCGTTTTTATCGTCAAATTTCACGAATAATACAGGACCAGTTCTTTCCACAAAACCACCGCTTTCAATACGGATTCCTAAATGAATATGTTTAATTCCCCACGAATCTAACAAAGCATCTCGATGTCTTATTCTCCTTGGAAGAGGATCAACAACCCATCGGATTCCTTTACTTAAATAAGTGTTAATATCTTCACCGTTCTCAATCTTCTCTTCAAGTATCCGAAGCGCATTTCTAAATCTTGATGGATAATAGAAATTACTACTTTTATGAACATGCCTTTTTCTTGGTTCTACGAGTCTATTAGTTAAATTATAATATAGCAAACATAGCTTATTTATATCGCTTTTATCTTTAATCTGGGTATGAAAATGAAGGTTTGGACTTAAAGTTTCTAGATCCTTGAAGTATTGTTTGAATATAGACTCTAAATCGTTCTTAAAATTTAAATTGGATATTGACATAATGGTATTGTCTAAATCAAATTTTTATTTCTTAAAAGCATTTAGTCTTGATTTTTCCTTTAATTTTTTAAATCATTCATTTTCTCGAAAAAACGATATATAATATTAAGCTCTTTTTGAAATGCAATATTAATAATTGCTACTTTATCCTTAATATATCCTATTTTTTTCAGGTAATATCCGTTTTTTATTAGTTTTTTAAAATCTTCTATTAGAGACATTTATGATCAATTGAAATATGACTTTTAGATATTAAAGAATAATTCATTCATAATTTTATTTCTTATCTCAGACTGAATAATATTTTAACTACTCTTTCAAATATGTGGCATAAATTTTTCAAATTGATAATAGTGACAATGAGTTTTTCATCATTTTCTGCATGGTTTGAGTTTTCTTACTTTTACTTCATATAATAGGTGATACCATTCTATAGGATAGAGACTAAAAACACTCTACTTTATTGTCTAGTAAGGATTTCTTGGATATCGATTCCAGAAATATTAAAGTCATTAGATTCCATTATTGTATTAAAATTTCTGTTGTTCTTCTTGAAATATTTTTTTAATTGATTTTTAATAATAACTATTATATTATAGGAAAAGAGGGTATTAAATCCCCTTTTCTAATTTATTTTGAAAAGTGTAACTACAACATATTTTTGTATTCATATGCGATTTGAATCAAGTAGAATAGATGAGTAAAGATAATACAATATTTAAGTTTTTTTGCCCTCATTTGATAAAACTGTTATTTTACCATCTTGTGAGATGACAATTCCTATAGTACCAGTTTTAGATGTGAAAGCTTCTGCAGATTTTCTACGTGCACCACCTAATCCAACTTTAGATGATTCACCCCCTTTCAAGATAGTTCCTGCCGATACCAAATCCAGATCCTTATTAAAAATCATTGCCCCATCGGTCTTGCTTAAACTAATTATAGCATTTTTATACAATTTTACTTTTTTTGAACTCGCTTCTGTTTCAGGACTGAAATAAGTAGGACCTGTTCTTTTTGTCAATTCAATAAATTCGCTACCTAATGGGACTTTAAGTTTTATTGCTCCTGGTCTAAAGAGATCTAAATCATTGGGGTTCCCTTCAAAGCCAAAAATAAGGATTGATCCATGCCTTGCCTTGCTAGTATTTAACATAATCTCAACTAAAATTGTAGAAACTTGAAATTTAAGAATGGAGAGATTAATTTCATCCTCAGTATTATTCCTTTCATTAACAACACTTTCCAATGCTTTTTGGAAATTAGAGGATATATCTATTATTTGCATACTTGCATTTCTAATATCAGGATGCTCTGAAATGACTCCTTTCTCAACTATAAAAAATTTGGTGTTAAAAAAAGAGACTTCTATTCTCCCATGGTCGATAGAGAGAAACATACTTCCGTAAAAGCACCCAATTTTGTCTTTAATTTTAGATTTACTGCCTTGAACTGGAATTATTGAGGAACTTATAGTAAAAGGATTATAGTTATTAATAAATGCTTGAAGAGAATCCTCAAAAATCAAAAATCCTTCTAACTTGAATCTGTAAGATCCTTGGTTAATTACTTTTATTACTAAAAAGGTATTTCTGTCTCCAGCAATTTCTACATATGCTTTTAAAACTCCTATTTCTAAGTTCTTCATTAGAACACTTTGGATTTCAATAAACTGGACTCCTTTGGGCCAGATAAAATTACCATCAGTATAACCTTGAATAAATAATTTTGTTGATATAAAACGTCCCTCGACTTTTTGTTGAGAGAGGACTAGACTATCATTTAGCAACTTAGTAAAATCATCATCAGGAATTATGCAATTAGTTTTATAAAGACTATGATATCGGTTTAACGCAATAGTTTTAACCTCTTCTGATAGCACAATGGCTGGGATATCTTTGCTACTAAATTGCCTCTCATTATTGGTCATGACTATCAGACATAAAATTATTAGACATAATAAAAAGTTTATTACTCCCCAAAATTCATAAAATTCATTTCAAATCTATTGGAAATTAGGTTTTAACCTAAAAAAAAACCAGTGATATAGTATGAACTAAACTCTTAATCAATAGAGAAGGTTATGAAACTTATTTATAGAAAAACTCATTCTTTAATTTCAAATAATAACCTAAAAAATACTTTTGGCTCAAGCTATATTTATAAACCACGAATCATTTCTTTCAAAAGCTCTAGCGTTTTAAATGGTTACTGTTAATTATAGATTTCTGATAGTCTTTATCGAAATAAACCATTTACAATAAATAATAGCAAATTTAAATTTCATAAATTAAAACCCTCTTTACTCAAATTTGGAATAATTGAGAATAGGTTAAGATATTCAGATTTAGAAAAGACAATCTTGGACATTATTTACCTCTGGATTTATAATAGTAAACCAAAAAATAGGATTTTAATGGATTTATCAGATTATACCAAGAATTTATCAGAAAGTAAAATTAGAGATTATATGCAGTGGTATCCTAAATCGGTTAAGGATATTATTAATGAAATTACATAAAAGTCTTTTTTGATTAGTTAAGCAATTTATTATTGGATTTATAAATCTATTCTATGACATAAATTCAAACATTTTCTTTTGAGTTGATAAATCGAGAGATTCATCTTTCGTAATTCTTTTATTTCTACTAAGTTCCTTTACATTATATAATTCCTGCTTTAAATCCTTAGGAATCTCGTTAACAAAAATAAAAAACCTAATATCTTTCAAACTCCCTAGATCATTCAAGAAGCGAGTTAATTCTTGAGAATTAAATGTTTCAAGTCCGTCGATTAGAAAAAAATTAGAAAAAGAAGTTAAATTATTTGTGCGGTTTGCTTTCAACAATGCAAAAGCTAAAGCAAGATCTATTTTTCTATTATATCCTTGAGCCAAACTGGTAGTGGTTTCATAGCACCAGTGAATCTTTTTTTTTATTTCTGACTCATCATCTTCATAAGTAATACTTAAAGCTAACTTCTTATTTTCTGGATGAAAATAAATCTTCCCAATATCATCTCTTTGAAAAATATTTATTAAAAACTGATTTGCATATTTTAAAATCTCCGAAATTATCTTGTCTATTGATTTATCATTTATACTAGTAATACTTATTTTAAATTCTTCAATTTTTTTAATTGATTCTTGAATATCTGAGATTTCTTTAATACAAGGCCCTTTTTGTCTCTTTATTCTTTCTTCAATCCGAGAGATTCCCCGGAGTTCATCTCCAATTTTATTAATATTTCCTTTAGCTGCTTCAATTTCATCCAATAATTCACTCTTTTCTGAATAATATGTTAATTCCTTTACTATTTTTTTATCATATTCTTTAATAATTTCTTCAATTTTTGGAATGGTTGCTTCAATTTCTTGTATAATTATTTTCGATTGTCTTAATTGAGCTTTTAGGTTATCAATTTCTTTTATTATGCTATCAAATTCAGGAACTTCTAAAGAGTCAATCGCTAAATCATAATTTTTCTCAAATTTCCCGCAATTCCAACAATATTTTTCTTTTATTCTCTTTTTTAGCGTGTTATGGGATAAATAGTTTTCACAAATATTACATTTAAATAAATTTTGATCAATATATACATCCATTTTTGATTTAAGATTTTTATTCTTAAAATCTTCTAAAATTTGTAACTCTTTTCTTAATTTATTCCTCTTTTTCTTTAATTTTCTAAGTTCTTCATGTTTCTCTTTGTCTATGTGTGCTTCATTTTTCCTCTCTTCTACTCTATCATATAATTCTACAAGGATTTTTTCACTGTCTACTAAAAATTTTAGAAAGGTGCTGTGATTTTGTTTATTTTTTTTATCATTTTCAATACTATTTAAAGTATCATCTTGCCCCTCTTTCAAATTATTAGCTTTTTTTAAAGACTCAGCTAAATCTTTTTCATAGATTCTAATTTCGTCTAATATTTCATTTAACCAGGTAGAACGAAATAATGGTTTTAGATCTGATTTTGTTGAAAAATACTTTTTAAAGAAAGAATCTCCACTAATTTCCCTGATGAAATGCATGCAATTTAACTCTCTGAATATGTTATTATTAGAAAGAAACTTTTCGGAGTTTTCAACTTTAGAATATTCTAAAACATCTTTATTCTTTTTCAATCTTATTTCAAATTTATTAGTCTTAATGCTGCCAAAAGTAATATAAATTAAAGATCCATTAGACCTCGAAAAATATAGATGTAGCGTTGTTTGTTCATTCTTAATTATAGATTTTCTTTTTTTTGGAATTAAGAAAAAATGAGAAATTTTATCAAAAATTGATGTTTTACCTGTTGAACTTTCTCCTTTAACAAAAGTAATCATGTTTCCATCTTCATGAATAAAATCAAGTGTTTCTGGTTTTAATAGACTATTTTCTTCTGGTGTAATTTTAATTTTGTCTAAAACTAATTTTGTACTCTTAATATCTTTAGCTTGTAGAAGAATATCGTTAATTCTATCCTTTGTAAATACTGGGATTTTATATCCACTATCTTCTACTAATGTTTTAACATACTCAATTTGTTCTTTTTCCATTTTAACAACCTAATCTATTTTTCTCATATAGCTTTTTTTAGATATGAAATAAGTCTCTCTTTCCCATTTTTTTAGTTCCCTACTTTTCATTTTTCCCAATTTATGTATAGTATCTTTTATTTTTTGCTGAATACGAGTAGGAACATTTTTTTTAAAAAAAAGTTCTGCTTCATTAATACTAGATTTCCACATCTCCTTTCCCTTTGTAGAGATAGTATAATAATTTTGTTCTTTTTTAAAGTATCCCATCTCGATTGATTGATCGACAAATTCTTTAACCTCAGGAATTACAATAGGAGCTTCTACAGCAATAGGTTGATAAGGTAAATATAACTTAGCTTTGATCAATTCCTTTTTTATTGCATAAACAATCTTCTCAATATGGCCAATACCCCGGATGTCTTGTTCAATATCGTAATGGGATATTATCATTTTTGTAATATTAGTTTTTAAGGGATTTTGAATGTGATAATCCTTATCATACTTTAATAACATTTCGAATTCTGTTAAAATCGTATTAAACTCAGATTTTTGTACATCATTCAATACTAATTCATCCAGTTTAAGAATGATTTGTGAAGTTAATTCATTATTTTCTGTTTTGAGGGCAGAATATCCCGCAGAAATTAAATTAGGAATCCCTCGTAGAGATTTTTTTTCTAAAAGAGATAGAGCCAATTCATATTGTTTTTTGGCGGCTTGTTCATATAACATTTCAGATTTTTCTTGATTTTTTTCAGCCTCTTCTTTAATTGCTTCAGAAATTAATTCAGATATTTCTCTTGATTTGTCTATTTCAACTTCATCCATCTTATTATCAATTATTATTTCTTGAAGGTTTTTTAATTTAATGAAAAAATGTATTTTATTCATGAATGCAGCACAACCCACTAGTCCGTATAAAATATTATAACCTGTATATTTTTTAAAAGATTTTACTACCTGAGAATAACCTTCTGATATTGGCCCATCACACTTTTCTTGTGTGCATCCTTTTGATTCTAAGAATATTACTTTACCATTATTTTTGATTAATAGAAGATCTGCCCCATTTTTTCTGCTGTTTTGAATAATCATGCTATAATCATCAATTAAATCTATTAATGCCAAATTAATACCTAATCCTGCCTTTTCAACCTTTTCTTCCCAATCAGCACCTAGAAATTGGTCTGGCATAATCCCACATATCTCTATCTTAATATCTTTAATAGGTTTCTTGCGTCTGTTATTTATATAAAATTTTAAGAAATCAATAGAATAATTCTTGAATTTCATATGCGAAAGGCAATTCAGTATAAAAAATCTTAATCCCTTTAGAGTTTCATTACGAGAATGAAAAATTTTATTCTGAATATCAATTTTTTCCATTTTTCTCTCAATTTTCTAATTAAAATAATAATTAAGGTATGAAATTCTAAATAACCTTTATAGATTTTATGTCCTGATCTATATTAATGAATTATATCCTAATAAATATTTAATAACGCTAAAGACTATAATTTTTTTCTCAATTTTAATATTTTTAGCGATCTTCTCATAACAGCTTATAACTTCTCTATAATTTTTTTGTGAAGTAAAAAGTTGTGGTTTTTGCTTATGTTGTTTATTTTCTCCCCAATTTAAAAAAGACTACTTTGAATTGTTTTAAAGAAAAATTAAGATTAGAATTAGTGATATAATAATTCAGAAGAAATGAATTTTAGAATATTCCTTTACCAAACCTTCTTTATTGAAACAAATAGCATTTATCGGTTCACCAATGATTTTTTTTACACCAGTCATCTCCATTATTGCTTGATATTGTCTAATAGTTGAAATGACATACTCACACTCTTTTTTAAGTTTCGATTTTGAAGTTCGGTTTGTCTCAAGAAGATTAGGATGATCTTGTTTTGCTTCTAGAAACTTATTTCTTACTTTTGAAATATACTTTTCTAAAAATGTATAAGCATCTGAAAAGGGTTCATAAGTTCCGTTGATTAGCAAAAAAGATTTGTTATAGTATAAGGGATTACAATCTGGTTGAGCTATAAATTCTTTATTAAGTCTTTTGTTTGTAATATGATAGATCACAGGTCGCATCTGATTCTCAAATTCTTTATAAAATGCTAAATGAATACCTGTATCTATTTGCATATTGAGAACATTTAACTTGTCAGCTAAATAATCGGGAAATTTATTGAGTTCAGATGATTTTTCCTTAAAATAGATTTTTTTAATATTACCAAACCACTTCCAAAACCAATCCTTCTTAATTTTCAATTTACCCCATATACTCAATCCAAAATTAAGGTCGTCAAAATAGTTAGTTTTCTTAAAATCTAAGTTATTATCAATCCTAAAACCTGGAAAATAAGTAACTTTTGAATCTGAGGCCATAGTGATTCCATTTTCGGTTAGAAAACTCATAATAAATGTCAATTATTCACCCTTAAAAATTGATATATTAAAATATTGCTTGATTCATTTTAAATTCTGAGTATGAATTAATGAAAATTTCACATTAATAATAGTATTAATGATTACCACGATCTATTGATTTAAATAAATTAGATAATGAGTTAGTGTCTTTTTTTTAAATTGTCTTAAAAATTATAAATTCGAAATATATAGCTTCTGAAATAAGAGACATTTTACGAAGATTAGGTTTAGAGTTCACCGACTTGAGACATGCATTTATTACTCTTGATGGTGGATTTATTATAGATAAATTTGAGAGAAATGAAGGATTCAATAATATTGAATTGATTAAAATTTCTAATGTAGTTGATCAGATCCTATATTTAACAAAAAGAAGCTACTACTTCTATTCGAGCAAAGAACCTTTCGATTATGTTTTTATTGAATGTAATTCTTCATGTTATTTCATGTTTAGACAAAGTTTTGGATTTTTCTATATTAAAATCAGTACTCCCAAACACATGATTAAATTAAAAGTAAGACAAACCCAAAGCCTAAAGAATTATAAAAAAGATTCACAATTTTAGCCAAAAAGTTAGATTATCTGATAAAATATTTAATGGGTAATAATCAAACATCTAAGGATGAGAGAAATAGAGCGAATAGATAGGATATGTGAACTTCTAAAGGAAAAATGGAAAACGGTTCCTGACCAAAGATTAGGGTAGTTTTTGATAAATTTTATCTTTGGATCTAATCCGCATCATCCAGGTCATGATAGCTATATTTTTTTAAAGAGGATGATGAAATTGAAGAAAGGTTGAAATTTAAAATTCACTAATATTGAGATTCATTTCATTATCGGAAATCATGACCATACTAATGTAATTAAATTAGCAGAAAAATATTATAAATCTACGTCACGATTAAGAAAGATTCAGATTGAAAACCAATCAATAACCTACTATCATTATGCATTAAGAGTATGGGATAATAATAACAATGATGCATGGCAGCTACACGGGCACACACACAGAAACCCTGCCCCTTTAAGAAATCAATATGATGTAGGAGTCGATAATAATAATTTTAATCCAATATCTTTTCAAGAACTTCTCGTTATTATGAAAGTTAAAAGAGAAATTTATTAAATTTTATTTTTGGAACTAAATCTTTTCATAATGACTTCATTTTCTTTAAAGAAGATGATGAAATTGATAATTCATTGAAAAAATTATTTCTTCATGAGTAACATCTGTGTATTATGACATGATTCTCTAAAATTTACGATAAGGTTGGATATTTATAGTTGTAGTCTGTAATTAAATCATGAAATCATGGGGAAAAATGAAGATAATAAATTAGACAAAAAGCTATGAATCCTTTTTTGAAAAATTGGAATTTAAATAAATAGGATTTTCTAATTTTTTCCCCCTACTTTTTGAGGTGGGGTCACCACAGGGAGGGAGTTATTAACAGGAGAGAGTGTAGAAAAAGATATATTTCTGTTGCATTTATAGTAGGTTAAGATAAAATGAACATAATGAAAAAAAGAGATCAAAAAAAAATAAAATATATTAGAATAATATATGAAAATGGATTATATTAATATTTTACATTTATCTGATTTACATTTTGGGATAGAAAAGAATGTAGAAGAAGGAGCAATTATTAGTAGAAGAGAGGTGACACTTGAATCATTATTAAACACATTAAAGAACCTCGATAAGCATTGGAAACCGAATATAATTGCAGTTTCAGGGGATATTGGATACAAGGGTATAAAAAGTGAATATGATGAGGCAAGTAAATGGTTTGAAAGGCTTTTAGTAGCATTAAATCTTGAACCTGATCGCTTAATAATCTGTGCAGGTAATCATGATAGATTTAGATACGAAAAGAATCCATCAGTTCTTCCAAATACTATTGGAGATGCTGATGAACGGTTAGCTGAAATAAATTTTAAAAAAAATTCAATTCCATTTTCTGATTTTATAGAATTTCAAAAAACATTAAAAATACCTCCTTTAATATATAAAAAGATAGCTAATTATCTCGTAGGAACAAGAGAAATATTGGATTTAAAATTTTTAATATTGAATTCTGCTTGGTTTGCATGGGGTGGTAAAAGAGATTCAAATAAAATGATCATGGGAAAATCACAATTAATTGAAATGAAAAATGAATGTCAAATAATAAGTAGAACTGAATTCATTCCCGATCAGATGACGATTGCGGTTTTACATCATCCCCCTGAAGACTTAGATCCTTGTGAAATTGATACTATTGAAGGACGTGAACCTTCTTATCCTATTTTAGCAGAATGTTCCGACCTAATATTATGTGGTCATAAACATGGTGAAAGATTTTTTGCCCCTGATAAGAAATTTGCTAAATCTTGGCTATTTAAAACTGGTGCTTCGTACGAGGGAGAAGAATATAAAAATAATTGTGAAATTTTACATGTTGATCCTAAATCCTTGAGTGCCGGTAGGTTAAAGATTTATTACCAACCAGATAAGAATAAATGGGTTGAGAATGTAGATGAGGAAGGATATTATCTCTTCTATACAAGTTTAAGTCGATTAAGAATAAATACTCAAGAGATATTAGCAAAAATTCATAACAAAATCGGTTCAGATTGTAATGTTAATAGAATAACGTATTTAAACTCTATCGAACAAAATTTGCAAGAATATAAAATTATTTTTATTTTAGGGGATCCAACTGTAGGGAAATCAGCATTAATGAAAGATGTGGCAAACAAAATAAGTGAAGAGTATGAAGTAATTGCTTTTAACATTAGTTATTTTAATCACAATAGTCTAAGTGATTATCTAAAAGATTACAATATAGTTGATGATTTAAGGGATATAATAAATTCAATAAAAAAGGAAAAAATCTGTATTTTTATTGACCAATGTGAACGAATTTTAGAAGATGAGATCAAAAAACTTAATTTATTTAAAGATTTGTTTGTTAAACTTCAAGAAATCAATTTAGAGAAAAAAGAATTGAAATTAATACTCACTTGTCGTACCGATGCTTTTCAAAAGGTTTACTCTGAATTAATTCATAGTTATGATTGTGAAGAAATAAAGATTTCAGCTGTTATTATTAACAATTTTTCTGATGAGGAATTATCTCAAGTGTTTTCAAAAATACCTAATTTGGAACTTATTTACAATCAAGTTCATTTGAAAGCTCTTATAAAAAATCCAAAAATGCTTGATATTTTAACGATTCGTGAATTTGAAATCTTTCCTAAAACTAAAAGTGGTGAATTAAAAAATATAATCATAACTGAGACCTACTTTATGGATCAATTTTGGAAGCAAATAGTAAGAAACAATGAAAAAAATGCATATAATACCGTATCTCCAGAATCCCGTGCTCAATTACTAAATAAAATTTCAATAGACAGTTTCAAAAAAGCTGAACCTTATAAAATATCATCTGTTATTGATTTTAATGTTCTAAAGACTCTCATTTCCGATAACATTTTAATTAGATATAAAGATCAAATTTTTTTTTCTCATGATGTTTATGAAGAGTGGTCTCTATTGGATTTTATCAGAAATAAATCCAATATAAAAGATAATTTCTTAATACCATATAACTCCTATAAAAGAAATAGTAGAGCATTCCAGCTTTTTTCAAGATATATATTAGAAGTTGATAATGATTATAAAACTTGGATATCTCTTTATAGTGAATTAGAGGATAATAATGATGTCAATCCGAATTGGATCCAAGAATTAATATTAGGCATTTTAAAATCTGAAATTTTGCTTAATCATTTGAAAAATTTAAAAATTTTTTTAATCGATAAAAATAGTAGCAGATTTAATCAATTATTAAAGATATTACAACTAAAATGTATAACTTTTGAAGGAGAGATTGCATTTCCTAAAGATTTTTCATATTTTTCATCAAAACCAATCTATCCAGTATGGTCTATCGTTATTGATTTCATTCTTATGAATTTTCACGAATTGGGTGATGAGAATTTGTATGAGTGTTCTGAAATAATCCGTATTTTTCTTAATAATTCAAATCCTCAAGTCAATAAATATATTGATAAAATTTTAGTAAATTATGAAGAAATCGCAAATAATACTATTTTAAATGATGAGATCCAGTTTAACTTAGATTATGAAAAAAAGAAGAAATTGAAAAAGAATGTTATTTATGGAATAATAAAATGTAAGGCATTAAAACAAGATAATAACCTAACTATTATCGATAATTTAAGATCTTCAACAAACTCAAAACGGCTTTTTAAAGATGTAATATTTGATATATATGGTTGGGTTCCACTTTATTTTTCTTTTCCCGATTATACAATAAATATTTTAAAGGATTTATTTATAAGAGATGAAAAAAGAGAAAAAATTATTCCCACACCATTTAGTCATCATGATTTTCATTTTTCATTTGATGAGCATCCCAGTTTTACTGAAACATCCTTTAAAGTAATGCTTGAGCAAAATCAGGAGTGTGGATTAACTTTTATTCATAAGATCATTAATCACGCAATGGACCTTTGGAAAAAAATCGAGGAACCCGTTGTTCATGGACCGGGTTTAAGAAGAATTAGTTATGATAGGACCCCAATCCCTCAATTTATGAAAATAGGAGGAAAAGAAATCGAAGTATGGGGGGATGAAATCGTGTATAAATGGATTCTGCATCTAGGACCTACGATCGTAAAATATGCTCTACAAGCACTTGAAGAATGGATAATTAAACAAATTCAAGTAAATAAGGAAAATTCTGCTGAATTAATATATAAAATTCTTTCGGATACTAATTCTTTCGCTGTAGTTTCTGTTTGTTCACAATCGGTTCTAAATATATTTTTTTCAGAAAAAATAGATGATACTAATACCTTGGAAAATTTAATAAAAGCTTTAATACCCATTCTGGAAAAACCCATATTTTGGATATTACAGGGAATATTTTCATCTGAAAAATATATCTATTATCGAGATGTAAATAGAAACAGTTTTGAAAAAGTTTTAGCATATTTACTCTTCTTTTATACTAATTTAAATATCATAGATAAGATTACAAAATTAATTGAATCCTTCCCAAATAATATTCCTTTTATATTTGAGCAAGAAAAGACAGATTCACTGATAGTTTTAGAGAGAAAAGAATCTACTGATTTACTTGTAGCGAAAACTAAAAAAGAAAATTATAAACCCTTCAAAGTAGGTGATTTTATTTCAATGGTTTTCAAAGCTCCTGAAGACTTATACGATAAGGATGAAATGGAATATCATGAGGGTTTTTTAAAACTTCAATCATTCAAAGGAACTGTATTTAATGCATTAGATAATGGAGGTGTAATTAAGAATTATTCCATTGAAGGATTATATCAATTTTTGGAAAATTATTTAAAAGTTTATGATTTTTTCTCAGATCGACAACGATTTGAGACTTATTTTGAAAAATTAAAAACTTTTCTTGAGACTGAATCAGTTATACTTCAAGAAATAAGAATTAAAGATTTACCTGAAGAACTGCAGCAAGATTTTGGATATTTAAAATTTTTACAGAATAGTAACGATATTTTAGAGCTAATAACAGGTTTTTTTACTCTTTTAATTAATTTTAAATGGGGATTTGTAGAATCCAATAAATTAGAAGAGAAATGTAAAGAAGTAATACTTAAAACTCTTGAATATAAACTAAATAAAGATGTTTATAGTGCCTATAATAAAAATCTGATGGGAATCCATCAATCTGCAGCTAAATCCCTTCCAAGATTACTTTATTTATACCCCAATAATAAGTCTATAAAGAGAGCAATAAAACTTTTATCAATTTCTCCTAATCATCAGGTTCGAGATATAATATTTACATATTTAAGAGATCTATGGACTACCAACTCTAATTTTATTTGGAAATTAATAAAAAAGCTTAGAAAATTATCAATAACTCGTGCTATTATAATGAATCCAGAATTCATAGTGATAAATAAATATAGAGATCCAAGGATAACAAGAAGTCAGTTTGTAGATATTACTGGAAGGTATATTAAAAAATTATATGTTAAAAGGATATTAAGACTGTTCAAAAATAGACTATCAAAAAAACGATTTATGAATCTAACACCAATAGATTTAGACCTTAAATTATATAGGTCTTCTTTAAAGATTATACCTTTTAACGAGGTTTTAAACAAGATTCAGCCAAGTAAAAATTTCATCGGATTTTTAAAAGATTTATTCTACTTCACCATTTACAATGATTTGCAATATAAAAAAGATGGCAATAATTATTCAAGAATGCAAACTTATTATGGAGATTGCAGAAATCATTTCTATCGAGAATGGATAAGAGAATCAGTCGAAATAATAACTTATGGTATTTTTCATCTTGATAATAAAAATTTAACTAATGAATTTTTAACTTTCATTATTTCTAATTGGTCAAAAACAGAAAAGTTTTTTGAAATTTTTTTGGAGGAATTAATTATTGCAGGAAATCAATCTGAATTTGAAAATAAATTAATAGATATTTGGTGTATGATTTCAGAATCAATTTTCAATACATTAAAACAAGAAAAAATTATAAAATATTGTATAATTTCCTTACTTTTTTTCAGACGACCCTTCTATTCAACTCTTCAAAATCAATTTCAAAATCCCAACTCCTTAAAAAGGATTGGTGAAATAATGAGAATTTTCTTAGAAGTTAAATTATTTCCAGATATTATTTGGTTAATGAACCAGATTCAAAATTTTGAACTTACTAAATCATTATTAGGAACTATTTCTGTTAAAATTAAGAATATAATTTATAAGGAAGATAAAGTAAAAGTCTTAAGAAATAATACTTCCATATTGCTTAATAACTATTGGAAAAAATTCAGATGGGAAATCATATATGATGAGAATCTGCATATGTCTTTCAAATATTTAGTAGATAAAATGGTTGAATGGAATAGTCCGTTAGCTTCAAAATTACAAGATGATATGAAATTATAAAATTAATTCATTATCAAATATGATTGTGTGAGGACATTCTATAGATTTTTAAAGACTATAATAATAGTAAATAAATAACTTTTGAAGGATTCATCTTCTTTTATTTATAGCTTTGGTTACTTATGATAGTAAAAACCTGAAGGTTTACATAATTATCATAAAGATGGAAAATTAATTCTTAATATTATTCGACCTTAAAACAAATTATTGAAAAGACTTAGAAAAAAATATTTTAATAGCTAACCAATAGAAATTCTCAGGAGTTAAGGATTTCTCTCGACTAATTTAGCATTAAAATTCCATTTGTTCTCATCCTTTTGATCTTTAGAAAATTTATAAATATTCTCTTCAGGATAACATATATTACCTTTTCGTGGCTCATATTCTTTTCTAGTTCCATAAGTAAATATTCCAGAGCCACCGTATCCCCCGACATTTGAAAAAATAAAACATAGATTTTCATTTCCTGAGGTTCTTATAATTTCTCCAAGTTTATGTCTAAATGGATCTACTAAAGGCGTAAAAGAGGGAATTAATATTGTTTGGATTTTATATAGTTTCATCCATTTATCAATTACAGAGTAATTTGTTAGCAGATCCTTACATATCATTACAGATAAATTTCCGATTATAGTCTGAAACTTTCTATACTTTGGTATTGTAGAGATGTTTATAGGTTCTCTTTTTGGTAGGGTAACAGGTATATTTTTAATTTGAAAACTAATACCCTGATCGGCATTGATGATGATTGCTTGGTTTATAAACTGGTTTCTTATTTCTTTTTTTTTAACATTTGTAGCTTGATTATAAAAAGATTCATAATCATAGAGATCGATTAATTTACTCCCATGAATCTCTTTCAAGTCTTTGATATAATTACTCAGATCGTCTAAATTGCAATGCTCTAAACCCCCAACGACTAAAATCTTGTGGTGCTCTGCGAAATTGATGATTTTTGTAATATTTCAAAAATCAAACAGGCATTAGAAAAAGTAATAAAACAATCTAAGACAAACAAGAAATTATCAAAAAATGAGGATTTGAATGAAATTGGAAATAAATCATAATGTGGGAAAAAACTTAACTGTCTGAAATTTGTTATAAAATGGAACATTATGATATAATTAAGTCATTTACCAAAAACTCTTTTTTTTACAAAGTTTATACAGATACGAGCACTCCAATCAATTATTTTGAAATTACAGCTTTGAGGGTGGTTTTGTAAATGCCTGAAATAGAAAAACAGCAATCCAAATATCATTTTCAAAAAAAATATTAAAACATTTTTCTGGAGTCTTAGCATGATATTTATTTGATTTAATTTCTTCTCGAATGTCTGCTAAAATTAAAATAATACATCCACTACCACCACCTTCTCTTATTATTTGGTTTTTATG
>LAZR01000995.1_pt1 | contig 19202 bp, 16 predicted proteins | sample 329461 | NCBI WGS metagenome assembly LAZR01 (sample SAMN03002196, study PRJNA259156) | marine sediment metagenome | biome: sea floor; feature: Hydrothermal impacted sediments; material: marine sediment; isolation source: Loki non-amplified sample from Loki's castle hydrothermal vent sediment ...
AGCTTTTAAGACTCCCGACCTCAGGATTGACATGCCTGGACCCGTTGAGAATCGTGGATCCACGTCATTCCGTTGGATGCTAGCGCATCCGGAGGCGGGTCTCTTGCGGAGGGCGCGGAATTTGGCTGTCTACGTGCTGCGTCAGTTTTCGATTGACCAACTTAACTATCTTGCAAAGGTAAAATCGCCAGAACAAGCCGTTCCCTTGCACCCGGAGCTGCAACGCTATCTGGGCGTTGGTAACTCGACCGGTCTGGGCATGGCCCCCTTTCTGATTAACCATCCACAACTGATTCAGCAGTGGGTCTACGGCCGGGAACGTGCGCTCGCCAGCGCCCGTAAGGAGCCCGCCAACGCCCGGACTCATTCCAAGCTGCGTGAATTGATGGCCCGCGCCCTCAAACACCTACAGCAGACCCGAACAGAGGATAAAGACCAGACCCTCCGCAATCAGGAAACAATCGGCTCCGTGGCGGAAGTCGTAAACTGGCTGGACCGCACTGCCGCCCACCCCACGCTTTACGAAGAACTTATAAGCTGGGCCAGGGAACATTGTTCCCTGGAAGCCCAGGAACTCATCAATACGATGCTCATAGAACTTTACCCGGAATTGCTGGACGGCCTTGAAGACGAGCTCGGGTGCCGGGAATCCATGGAATTACAGCCTGACATGAAAGCCCGCCAACTGAGAGACCTGATTACCGATAAGTTCGGTTGGGCTCTGAGTTATCGCGAAAACTGCCCGGAAGACAACTACTGGTTCTGGTACCGGTCTGCGGAGAAAGAAGAGCCCAGGTTGGGTATCCGCGCTAACGAATCAGGTGCGGAGAAAGAAGCAGCTCTGGCCATAGGCCCACGCATCAGTCGTTGTCACGCTAAACTTGAGAGTTTTCTGGAACGCAGTCCGAGCGCCATGGTGGTGGAATTTCTTATGGCCCATCCGGAGCAGAAAGAGTGTGTGCGCCGCATTCAGACTCTCGGTGAAACACCTTACGGGGAAATCCGCGCCAACCTCTGGCACCGGGACATGAAGCCGATGCATTTGCTGAGAACCAAGCTGTCGTTTTTCGGCGCCAGCCGGTTTGATCCCAAATCCGACCGCTGGGTGCGCATCACCCTGTTTCAGGGCGCACCTCTGGCTTTCGAACTGAACAGCCCCCAACGTTCGCCGGAACAGCTGGATGACTGGGGTTTTCCGTTGGAACCTCATCTCGATTCCGGCGAAATCGGGGAAACCTCACAGGGTGAAGCACCGTGAAAGTCTCATTCAATGAATTGCAGGAGCTTTCCCGCAAAGCGTTCAGCGGCATTGGCTTTGATGACGGCGATGCCAATGATGCAGCCGACGTTGTCGCCTGGATGGAAGCGCACGGTTTAGGGGGCATTGCAGCGCTAAAAAAAGGCCTGGATTTTCTGCTTACCGAGGACAAAACCCAGCCACCTGAACTGGTCTACCAGGACGCGGATTTATGCGTTGTGGATGCCCACCATAAAACGGTTCTGGGCCACGCCAGTCTGGCCATTGAAATGGGCTACGCGAAATGCCGGGCCCGGGGGCTTTCAGTGACCAAAATTCGTCACTGTCATAATCGCATGTTGATTGTGGGCTATCTCTCACGCATCGCCCGGCGCGACATGAGCGTAACCGCGTTTTGGCGCAATTCCCATGAGCCGCTGACGGAAATCCTGGTAAGTTTTAAATCCGGTGATGCCGAACCAGAAATCTGCATGTACAGCTTGCCCGCAACACCGGACGACACAGAACCCAACGATGGGATAACGCTGGTGATGGTAAACCATGTGAACCTGTTGCCCGATCTGAAACCCGACGCCCCTCTGAACGACCTTTTACGGCAAGACCGACACGCCATGGCAAGCTGGCATGAGCGCTCGTTGGTTGAAGGTATTGATGTCGATACTGATCTTTGGGGACGCCTCAAAATTCTGGCCACACGAATGCTGGTAGCAGCTTCCGATGACTCACGGCAAGGTGCCGGAGCAGGAACAAACGATAACGACTGAGGACACACCCATGAATCCGTATCCGGTTAGTACAAACTTGCCTGCGTCCAAATCGCCTCTGGCGTGGGCAACGGTAGGCACTGGCGTTCTTTTTACCGCCCAGATCCCCATTGATGCCGAGGGCAACGTTGTAAACGGCGGTATCGAGCCCCAGATCACTCAAACCCTCAGCAACCTGAAACACACCCTCGAAAGCGCCGGTAGTCGCGTGTCTGATCTCACCCAGGTCGTCATTTACGTGACGGCGCGTGAACATCTTGCTACCGTTAATCGCGTATACGCAGATTTCGTATCAGAACCCTTCCCCAATCGGGCCGCCATTATCGTGTCCGGATTTGCCCGTGAAGAAATGCTGGTAGAAATTCTCGCTTATGCCGTTGTACCCTAGGCTACACTCTTTTATCTGCATCAACGCTTCGGCTGTATTTGGAAGGATCCCGCGTTATGTCCAGCAAAGCCAAGCAATCCCAAAAACTGCTGTTGTTCACATTGTCGGGCACTCGGCTGTTTGGGATTGGCACCCTGAAAATTCGGGAAATATTGCCTTTCAAACCGCTCACAAGGCTACCCCATAGCCACAGTGCAGTGGTGGGAACCACCAGCTTTCGCGGGTCCACCGTGCCGGTGATTGATATGGCGAGGGCTGTTGGCTATCCGGCATTAACACCCGATGAATGGAAAACATCGTCAATCCTCATCACCGATGTTCAACGCCAGCAAACCGGCTTTCTGGTGCGCGGCGTGCAGAAGATCATCGAAACAGACTGGAAGAAGGTAAAAGCGCCACCCACAGCCTTGGGAGACAGGGCGTTTATCACCGGTTTGCTAGACGTGGAAGGCGATATTATCCAGCTATTGGATGTCGAGTTGTTACTGGCGAATGTATACCCGGATTCGCTGGATTCCAGTGAGGTTGCCCTCACGGATGTGCAGACCGAAACCCTGAAAGCCCTCAACATTCTGCTGGTAGACGACTCTCGCGTTGCGCGCAAGCAGTTGTGCGACGTACTGGACACAAAGAATATCGCCTATCAGGTCACCACCAACGGTGATGAGGCTCTCCAGGTTCTTATAAAAGACAACGAGCTGGGGCGCCCTGTTGATATTCTGGTGAGTGATATTGAGATGCCCGGACTGGACGGTTACGAGCTGACATTCGATGTACGCGACAGCGGCACTCTGAAACAACCGTACATCATTCTACACACCTCCCTGAACAGTGAGATGAGCCTGAGCTACGCCAAACAGGTAGGCGCCGACGAAGCACTGACTAAATTTGATGCCACCGAACTTTTGCACGCCATGCTAAGGGGCGCGAACCGGCCTGAATAATCGGGCCGGGGCACGCCATCTGCGCCATCACATTACTCGGCCGGTGGCGGCTCGGCCTGTAGCTCTTTAGCCGGGACGCGACTTTCTCCCCAGCTTCGATACACCCGGTCCATTACCCGCTGCAGCTCTTCCTCACCCACTTCCGCAGGCTCACCACGCTCAAGCGGATCAAAGTGGAATATATACAGCCGGGAGGTGAACTGCTCGAAGGGCAAAGACGCCTCACCGAACCTTTCCCCACAGCCCTCTGTGCTAACGTGCACATCATCGCCCCAACTCTGGCCGCTGTCGTTGTTCGGGTTGTAGAAATACACCCGCATATTGCCTTCTGGGTCCAGGACCACCCGGAGCACCGTAATCGCGTGCCAGCCAATAAACCGCGCGGCCCTGTCGGTTACGGCAATGCCAGCGGGCTGAGGGTGTATAAGCGGCTGATTGCCGTTGTAATAGGGATGATAGCTGGCGTAGAAATGCCGGATAAAGCCTTCAAGATCAGCCAGATTGCCGGTCGCCACGTCTACATTGATGGCAAAACCCCGACCTGCCGACCAACCGTGGAATTCCGGGTTCACCCAGCGGTGCGGGTCGCCTTCGCGCCCGATACACATGCGCCCCATCTCGCCGTATATCCGATCAAGGTGCGGCACCACAACCAGTGACACCGGATCAAGATCAAGGGTTACCTCTGAAGCCACGCCGCCCTGGCTGTGCGCCGAGGAAACCGGCTGACCTTCAAAATGCATGATGATTTCATTGTCTCGGGCAGCCCAGGCCACCATCTGCAATAGATAATCCGGGTCGTTATACGCCCACATGGACAACGCCCTGGCAGACTGACAGGTCGGGTTGTTTCCCTGGCCAACACCCAACGGTTGCCCCAGCATGCTCAGCACGCCCTGAATCAACCAGGCGCCGGCCTGAGGCTGGTAGCCATAGGCAAGCTGCAAGCGCTCACGCGCCTGCGGGCACAGGTTCAACCGGGCTTGACGCCAGAGTGCGGGTGCAACGGGGGGTTGATAAAGAATGCCGCGCTCCAGCAAGAGCGCCAGGCCATAAAGGCCTTGAGCCGTTTCAGGAAAGATACCCTCCGTGATCAGAGTGTATACCAACTCCCGGTAACACATCAGGCAATCACGGCCGGTGCTGGAGAGCCCTAACGCTTCGCTTAGAAGATTATCCTGGCCATCTTCCAATATGAAACGCACGAAGCACGCATGATAGGGCGACACCAGACCGGTGTCGTGCATAGAGCGTGCAAACCCGGTGGCCTCATTTTGCAGCGTTTGAGAATCCATTGATTCCAGACGCTGCTGGTAAACCACCGTACCCGGATCTTCACTGCTGCCGCGCGTGGGGCCATAAAGACTGGAAATCAGCCTGTCCGCGCCGCGCCCTGCACTGCCCAGATCGGCATCCGGTTCCGCTCTGCAAATGGCAATCTGGGTGATCATCTTGCGCGCATCGCCTACCTGAATTGGCCGCTGCTGCAAGATGCGCCAGATTTCTTCAATCAGGCTGTCGATCACATGCTCATAGCCAATATGCTCGGCCACGTGTTGCACCACATGCTGGCTGACCATTGCCAACCGGCCCTGTTCACGCTCGGCTTCGCCGGTCATGCCGAACAACAAGCCCAGGTTGATCGCAAGAACCTGAGTCAGATAATGGCGCGCCTGCTCTGCAGACATCGAGGGATGCAGATAGGCCCCGCGAGCAATCGCCAACAGGCGAAGTTCGCTGAGCGCTTCAACAACCACAGTGTCTGCATTCGTGCTTTGCAGCGAATACACGGTTAACGCCGGCAGCAATATGGTGGGCTCTGCCCAGTCTGTACCGGCAAAAACACCGGCCAGTTCCAGGCGTTCAGCCCGCGCCTCAACCACTGCGCAACCTCCCGGTTGCATCAATATGCGGCGGACCAGATCAAACAAGCCAGGAAGCTTGCCAAGCTTGGCAAACGACCGGCTTTCTTCCAGAACCTGAATTGAACCATCCAGCTTTTGCGCCAGCCTGTCCAGATTCACCGCCGGAACTGCATTGCCCGATTGGTTATCGTTCAAACGACGTTCCTCAGGGCCTGCATCAAGCCCCATAGTTGTTAATGCATCGCCCGATTATACATAGAAATCCAGATCTTCCTGATGTTTCAGGAGATCGCGAATCACATAAGGATCCTCACCAAAGAAGTACACTAGCCCCCAGTGCGTGCCGAATGCTGTGCGCTTGGTCACGGTTTCTTCAAGCGGCGGCGTCAGCTCATGAGATTCAAAGTAATCATGATTTTCGGTTTCCTCAGGAATCTCCAGCTTGCTGACCACCCGGCGCCTTGGATACACACCAAAGCAGCCTGCATAGCCCTTCGCATCCACCACTTCTTTCGGGAAGAAGGCCTTCATTTCTTCTGCTGTCGTTTTGGGGTCAAACGAGAGAATCAGGCCCTGATATGCGTTGAAACCATAAGCCTTTTCAAGCAGTTCAAACACTTTGAACCCCGGTGGCCGATAAGCCACTTCGCCAAAGTACATGGTGCTGTCGCTGGTCACGAAATATTCCGGGTGAATAAAACCGAAATCGATATCAAATGCTTTGATCAGCTTTTCAATTTCGCCTCGAATCTGGTCCCGGTACTTTTCAAGATCTGGCGTCGCGGGCACAAAAACAGAGTACCCCAGCGTGACGTATTCGGAGATGTTCAGGAAGGCAATCTTGCCGTTATGAACCCAGGCTTCGACCGCGAATTCCCAGCCATCAAGGTGAGATTCCATGAGCACAGGAAATTCTTCATCCGGGATGGAATCCACTTCATCCGGTGTACGGATTACTCTGTGGCCAAGACAACCGGCTTTATCAAATGCTTTCAGATGAATCGGGTCGTTGGGGTCGCCGTCAAGCTTGAGCAGCGTCTGGTTAACACGCTTCAGAAAGCGGATTACATCGCCCTTGTCGTGGGCCTCTTCAAAAATACCGACACGAATACCACCGAGCTGTGCACGACGCTTCATCAGTGCCTTGTCACGCAGCAACATGGCCTGACCAAACAGCCGCGGCTTATCCATCAGTACCGAGTTGATCGCGCCCGCCCACTCAACGGTTTCTTCAAACAGCGGGATAGACACATCCACCCCCATGTCTTTCAGTGTCTGGGCAATTTCGACAGAGCGATCGTTGAGCCGCTCAAAGTTCCAGGGCACATAGGGAATATTGTGTTCTTCGCAGTAGGGCTCGGCCCAGTCAGGTGCCACAACCACGTAACGGCGATCGAATTTGTCAGCCGCTTCGATGGCGTTCAGGCTCCAGCCGAGAAGTGCAATATACCCCTTGTCAGGATTGTATTTTTGCTCGCTCATAGGCTATCTCCATCCGTAAAATTATCCAACAACCCTACGCCGATACGAGAGAATCGCAAATTTCATTGCGCCACAAAACACAAAAAACACTGTAAACACGGGTGCTTGAACCCATGTTTACAGTGACTCAATACTGCCTGAGAGGTCATCACTCAAAACCCGTGAGACTGACCTGAAACGATCACCTCAATTGCAGGGTAGAGAGCGTTCTTTCCCGTACTTTGCGAAGCAACGCCCCGTCGTTCACCAGCGACTGGCCGTAGGATGGCACCAACACTTTCATGCGCTCCTGCCACTCGTCCGTTTTGATTTTCTCCGGGAAGCAACGCTCAATCACACTGATCATTGCATTGGCGGCCGTAGAAGCACCCGGTGAGGCGCCCAGCAGCGCCGCCAGCGTACCGTCTTTTGAGGACACAATTTCCGTGCCGAATTCCAGCTTGCCACCGCCGCTTTCCGCCTGTTTGATAATCTGAACGCGCTGACCGGCCGTGCGCAGTTCCCAGTTTTCCTCTTCCGCTTCCGGAAAAAAGTTCCGCAGCGCTTCAACACGATCGCTGTGAGACTGGAACACTTCGCCAATCAGATAGCGGGTGAGGTCCATATTGCTCTTGCTCACCGACAACATCGGTTTAAGGTTGGTCGTTCGCACCGAACCGAACAGATCAAACAGAGAGCCTTGTTTAAGAAACCGCGTGGTAAAACCGGCAAACGGACCAAACAACAGGGCCGGTTCGCCGTTGATGATACGGGTATCCAGATGCGGCACCGACATAGGCGGCGCCCCAATCGCGGCCTTACCGTACACCTTGGAATGATGCCGCTCTACTACGTTGGGTTTGCGGCACACCAACCACTGCCCACTCACGGGGAAGCCACCGTAGCCGCGGGCTTCATCCACGCCGGATTTCTGCAGCAGCGGCAAGGCTCCGCCGCCGGCGCCCAGAAACACAAAGCCGGTTTCCAGCTTGGTGACTTCGCCGGTATGCTGGTCTTTAATCCGAACTTTCCAACGGCCGTTATCGCGCTGATCTATGTAGTGCACCGAGCTTCCAAGCATCAGATCAAAGTTAGGCTGGTTTTGCAGGTATTCAACCATGTTTCGGGTCAGCGAGCCAAAATCCACATCCGAGCCGTGGCGTATACGGGTCGCAGCAACGCGCTGCATGGGGTCCCTACCCTGAACAATCAGGGGCATCCAGTCTTCCAGATCCCTCGATGACTCGGTGTATTCCATCTCGCTGAACAGGTGATGGGCACTCATGCGCTCATAGCGACGCTTAAGGAAAGCCACATCTTTTTCGCCCCACACAAAACTCTGGTGCGGCGTGCGGTTAATGAATTTTGACGGTTCAGGCAACATGCCCTGCTCTACCAGGTACGACCAGAACTGCAGCGAAACCTCGAACTGAGCGTTGATCTGCAGAGCGCGTTCGATTTTCACATCGCCGTCTTCTGTCTCGGGCGTGTAATTCAGCTCGCAATACCCTGCGTGCCCGGTACCTGCGTTGTTCCATCCGTCAGTGCTCTCATGGGCAACTTGATCCAGTCGCTCCAACATGACGATTTTCATGGACGGATCCAATTGCCTTAACATCATGCCAAGAGTGGCGCTCATGACACCACCGCCGACCAGCACTACGTCTGCCTGTTTAACATCCATTGGTTATTCACCCTAGCTAGATTGAACCTTTCGCCCCTCCACGATCAGCAGAGAGGGGTGTCGGATGCCGGCGCGCCTCGGGGTATAAAGGGCGTGGCCGCGTGCGTCCGTTTTGTATGTGCGCGCAATTATCCTGAATTTTTCAGAAATAATAAATTACGATTATGAATCGTCAGAAATCTGTGTGCGGGCTGCGCTTTCGTCTAAAGAGTTTAACGGTTGTATCCTCAGCATACGAACAGTGGTTTGCAAGGGGCTAAACTTAGCCGTGCATATGCGGTATCTTGCACACCTTCCTGGCACTTATACTCTTGGCCACAGGGCTTCCAGGCTCCGATTTTTTAAAGATGCTACGTAACCGAGGCTGATCTATGGGAATGGCTATTGGCGCAATTATCGCCGGCCTTGTATTGCTGGTATGGAGCGCAGACAAGTTTGTAGAAGGCGCTGCAGCAACCGCAAAACATTTGGGCATGCCCTCGCTGCTCATCGGCATGGTGATAATCGGGTTCGGTACCTCGGCACCGGAACTGGCCGTTTCGGTTATGGCGGCCGCCGACGGGAATCCCGGGCTTGCACTGGGCAACGGTTATGGCTCAAACATTACCAACATTGCGCTGATTGTAGGCCTTACGGCTGTGATCGCGCCTATTGCCGTCCATTCCCAAGTGCTTCGCAAAGAACTTCCATTGCTGATCGTACTGACCCTGATCGCCGGGGCGCAATTGCTGGACGGCGAGATTTCCCGGCTTGATGGCTGGGTGCTTCTGGCAGTGTTTGCGGTGGTCATGGGCTGGTCGATATTTCAGGGTATGCGGGGCAAACCAGACGCATCGGCAGGCGAAATCGATGCCCAGATGGACAGCGAGTTGATGGCGATGAAAACCGCCATCCTATGGCTCATCATTGGCCTTATTCTGCTTATCGTCAGTTCTCGCTTGCTGGTCTGGGGCGCCGTAACCATTGCTCAAAGTCTTGGCGTCAGTGATCTGGTGATCGGTCTCACCATCGTAGCGATTGGCACGTCGCTGCCAGAACTGGCCTCTGCCCTGGCCGCCGTCAGAAAAAACGAGCACGACCTGATCCTCGGCAATATCCTCGGCTCGGGAATCTTCAATACACTTGCCGTTGTGGGTTTGGCCGCCGTTATCAAACCGATGGCCGTAGCCCCCGAAGTGCTTTACCGAGACTGGGCACTGATGCTGGCATTGACGATTGGACTGCTGATTATGGGCTTGGGAATCACCAGGGGGCGAAAGGTTATCAGCCGTTTTGATGGCTCAGTGCTGCTGCTGGTTTACGTCGCCTATACAGGCTATCTGTTTTCAACGGTTGTCGCCGCTACCGCAAGCTGAAACCAAACCCTGAACCTCGTCACGGGGTCCGCAGTCGGGCTCGTGTTTCAGCGCGGCATAGTGCTGTTCCTTAACTGTTTTCCTGGAAGTCCAAGGCAACAGAATTCAGGCAATAGCGCTGATCGGTCGGGGGCGGCCCGTCTGGAAACACATGCCCAAGATGGCTTTCACAGCGGATGCAGCGCACTTCTGTTCGGGCCATGCCCATGCTTGTGTCTTCAATGTAGCGAATGTGCTCTTTGTCGAACGGTTGGAAAAAACTCGGCCAGCCGGTGCCTGAATCAAATTTTGCGTCTGAACTGAACAGTGGAAGATCACAAAGCCGGCAGTGATAAACACCCGACAACTTGTTGTCCAGTAGCGTGCCACAGAACGGATGCTCCGTTCCGTGATCCAGCAATACCTGACGCTCTTCCGGTGTCAGGCCGGCCGCTTTTTCTTCTATCTGCGCCTCAGACAGAGGCGTCAGATCATAATTTGCAACAGAACTGTTCATCGTGCGTCTCCTTAGGCCAGGTTGTCCCCGGCATGGGAATTAGAGTTGGCGTCAGTGTATTCCGGTTTGAGCTTGTCACCAAAGCCACCCATCAGTTTTTCCATTTTCGGGGCCGCCACCGCCATGATGTAAGGCTGGTAAGGATTCCGGGCAGCGAAGTTCTGGTGCTGAGACTCGGCCGGGTAAAATGCCTCCAGTGGCTCCAGAGCCGTTACCAATGGCTGCGAATACACCGCCGCCTCATCAAGCTGGCGAATGTAGGATTCGACAACCTGCTTCTGTTCCGGAGTTTCATAAAACACGGCAGAGCGATATTGCGTACCCCTGTCGTTGCCTTGGCGATTTAACTGAGTGGGATCATGAGCCACAGAAAAGAACACTCGAAGCAACTCGCCAAAGCTGACCCGGGCGGGGTCGTAATGCACAGCCACGACTTCCGCATGACCGGTAGACCCGGTGCATACCGCCTCGTAATTCGCGGTCTGTTGCGAACCGCCAGCGTAGCCAGACTCCACGCGATTTACGCCATCCATTGCCAGAAAAACGGCTTCCACACACCAGAAGCAACCACCGGCAAGAACCACTCTGCGCTCGCCCTCTGCGGCTGGCAGGTCATGCTCTGGCTCAGGAAAGCGACTGCGGGCCACGTTCAGGCCAGGGATACTGCAAGATGATGTCATGATGACCTCGATTAAGGGTGTGAATATCTACAATATACGTATTGTGGTCGCAATCTGATCAGTTTACCAATATCCGGAGCGTCATCAGGTGGCGCCACCCCGGGTAAGTTTGAGCGGGTCCATCAGCGCTTCAAGCCGCTCTCGGCTAAGGCCACTTCGCTCCTCTGCCACATCAATAACCGGGCGACCCGTTTTGTAGGCTTCCTTCGCAATCTCCGAGGCCAGGCTGTAACCGATTTCAGGGTTCAGCGCCGTTACCAGCACCGGGTTGCGACCCACGCTGGCATTTAGAGTTTCGGTGTTCACCGTAAAGCCCCGGATGGCTTTGTCTGCCAGCATGGTCGTCACGTTGCCAAGCAATTTGATCATATCCAGAAGGTTGCTGCCTATGAGAGGCAGCATCACATTCAACTGAAAGTTACCCGACTGCCCGGCAATGGCGTTGGCACTGTCCAGACCCATTACCTGCGCCCCCACCATGGCAACAGATTCGGGAATAACCGGGTTAACTTTGCCCGGCATAATGCTGCTGCCCGGCTGCAATGCCGGCAGGTTTATCTCGGCAAGGCCGTGAATCGGGCCGCTGTTCATCCAGCGCAGATCGTTGGCCATTTTGGTGAGCACAATGCCCAGCCCGCGCAATTGCGATGAGAGCGCAACCGGGCCATCGACGGCGCTCTGCCCTACAAATTTGTGATCAAGAGAGCGAAACGGGTAACCGGTGTTTTTTTTCAAAAACTTCACAACCTGGCTCGCAAACTCCGGCAGCGCGTTTACGCCTGTGCCTACCGCTGTTCCGCCCTGAGGCAATGCAAGCAGATCATCCGTGGCGGCATCAAGGCGCTTTTCAACTGCGAGTATCTGCTCACGCCAAGTGCGCAGCTCCTGGCCCAAGGTGATTGGCATGGCATCCATCAGATGGGTGCGGCCCGTTTTAACCTGCTCGGAGAAAAGCGCTTCGCGTTCGTAAATGACGCCGCGCATGTGCGTCAGCGCCGGAATCAGTCTCTCATTCACGCCAATCACCGCACTCACGTGAATGGCCGTAGGGATGACATCGTTCGAGCTCTGGCTCATGTTGACGTGGTCGTTTGGATGCACCTGCACCCCATTGCTGGCCGCGATGGCGGCAATAACCTCATTAACGTTCATGTTTGTGCTGGTGCCTGAGCCTGTCTGGTAGCGATCAACCGGAAACTGATCCGCGTATTCGCCCCTGATGAGCGCCTTACAAGCGTCCGTAATCGCATCACAACGGCTGTTATCGAGCAGCCCCAAGCTGGCGTTGGCTTCTGCCGCGGCTTGCTTGATGCGTGCCACCGCCGCAATAAACGCGGGCGGCATGGGCTGATCACTCACCGGAAAGTTATCTACGGCGCGCTGGGTCTGGGCCCCCCAGAGCGCTTCGGCAGGCACATGAACATCCCCCAGGCTGTCTGTTTCAATTCTGGTTTGGGTGTCTACTCCACTGGCTCCATTTTCACTCATGATTGCCCCTGTCTGCTTCCAAGCCAGGATGGCTTGCTATAGATCAAAGCGCTTTGCAGGTGACCTCCCGCGAGGACACCTGCAACGGTCGGGTCAGAAAAATCCCAACGGGTTGATGTCGTAGCTGGTCAGCATGCACTTTGTCTGCTGATAATGCTCCAGCGCCATCTTATGGGTTTCGCGGCCAACACCGGATTTCTTATAGCCACCAAACGCTGCGTGTGCCGGGTAGGCATGGTAGCAGTTCATCCACACCCGGCCGGCCTGAATGTTACGCCCCACTCGATAGGCACGATTGGTATCGCGAGTCCAAACGCCGGCACCCAGCCCGTATTCGGTATCGTTGGCAATCGCCACCGCTTCTTCTTCGGTTTTGAACGTGGTCACGCCCACAACCGGGCCAAAGATTTCCTCCTGGAATACCCGCATCTTGTTGTCGCCCTTGAACAAGGTGGGCTGAACGTAGAAGCCGTTGTTGAATTCGTCGTCCATCTCTTCTCTGCCACCGCCGGTGAGAACAACCGCGCCTTCCTGTTTGCCGATTTCGAGGTACGACATGATCTTGTCGAACTGCTCCTTACTGGCCTGGGCACCTACCTGCACATCCGTATCCAGCGGATTGCCGCGCTTGATGGATTTGGTGCGCTCAACCACTTTTTGCATGAACTCTTCGTACATGTCTTCCTGTACCAGCGCCCGCGACGGACAGGTGCACACTTCACCCTGGTTGAAAAACGCCAGAACCAGGCCTTCCACGCACTTGCTCACGAACTCCGGCTCGGCCTTCATGACGTCCGAGAAATAGATATTGGGAGATTTGCCGCCCAGCTCAACCGTTGATGGAATGATGTTCTCGGCCGCGCATTTGAGAATGTGCGAGCCCACCGGAGTGGAGCCTGTGAAGGCGATTTTGGCGATACGCTTGCTGCTCGCCAGAGCTTCACCGGCTTCGATGCCATAGCCGTTAACGATGTTGATAACGCCCGGTGGCAACAAGTCACCGATGATGTCCATAAGCACCAGAATGCTGGCGGGGGTTTGCTCGGCGGGCTTGAGTATGGAGCAGTTGCCGGCGGCCAGGCAGGGGCCAAGCTTCCACGCGGCCATTAGTATCGGGAAGTTCCAGGGAATGATCTGCCCGACCACGCCCAGGGGTTCATAGAAATGATAGGCCACGGTGTGTTGATCAATCTCACCCATGTGCCCTTCCTGAGCCCGGATACACCCGGCAAAATAGCGGAAGTGGTCGGCTGCCAGAGGGATATCAGCATTGAGGGTTTCACGCACCGCTTTGCCGTTATCCCAGGTTTCTGCAACGGCCAGTTTTTCCAGGTTGGCCTCAATGCGGTCAGCAATTTTAAGCAGGATATTGGAACGCTCGGCTGGCGAGGTTTTGCCCCAGGCCGGCGCAGCTTTGTGCGCAGCGTCGAGCGCTAACTCAATATCCTCGGCGGAGGAGCGCGGAATGTCACAGATCACCGCGCCGGTTACCGGCGTGATGTTTTCGAAATACTGCCCTTTGACGGGCGCAACCCACTCGCCACCAATGTAGTTCCCGTAGCGGGGTTTGAAAGAAACAACGGAGCCGTCTTTTCCTGGCTGTGCGTAAATCATTGTCGTCACCTCTTGTTGTGGTCACAAATGACAACGCGATCATTCGCGTTTACTCATTCACTGTAGACCTCAAACACCAATAGGTGAACCACCGGGGAACTCTGATAATTCCCGCAGGCAATCTTCCAGGAACGCTTCCGGATCAGCCAGCACAGCTTCGTCTGCCACCACGCCGAACTGTACCTGCCCCGCGTAGCTGACAATGCTGACGCCCAGCCCGATGTCGCCGGCCTGAGGCACCCAGAACATCTGTTCGGTAATCTTGCACCCGGCGATATAGCGAGGTTCGGGAGTGCCGGGAACGTTAGACACCACGGCGCTGGCTTTGCGGTAAAACACGTTCGAAAGCGGCTGGCGCAGAACGTCTGGAATCAGGGATGAACCCGCGGCAATGCCCCAGGCGATTCCGGGCTGCCAGCTTTTTTTCAGCCTGCGAGTTTCCTGTTTGATGCGATAGAGCCGCTCAAGAGCGCTGCCCCCGTCCACTGGCAAGGGCACAAACACCGTGCCGAAGTAATTGCCCAGCGTGCCCGGCTTCGGTTTCAGATCATCTGGCAGGCGGCTGCGAATATCAACGGGAACGGCCGCATGCAATACCGCATCTTCAAGAGTGGCATCCGACACACCAAGACGGGAACGAACCGCGGCCGCCACGCAGCTGAGCAGAACGTCGTTAATGGTTACGTTGGTGGCTTGGGCGATTGATCGGAACCGCTCAAGAGGCACCGTATCCGACCACCGGCAGTACCGCCGACCCAGCAACGGCCGCTTGAGATCCGACGGCGTATCCTCAGGCTCTGCCAGAAAATCACTGACCTCGTTAATAAGCTTCAGGCCGTTGCGGGCCAGTTCATCCAACCACGCCGCGGCCTGGTCTCCCGGATCTTTCGAATTTACATGAGGCTTTTCATCGACGGCATCCAACGTGGAATCACCGGCGACCAGCTGCTGAATGCGACTTTTGGCCGCTGATATCCACGGCGCGAGGTCGCCGGTGTGCGGGGTGCCATGAAGAGTGCCATGGTGAGCGCCGTAAGGAGCGCCATAAACAGCAGGTTGCTGCTGCGGGGAGACCGGGCACAAGCGGTCAAAAATGCCCGTTAACGATACGCCGTCGGCGTAACAGTGGTGCACTCGCAGCAGCAATACCGCCCCACCCTCGGCATTCGGTGCCAACCAAAACTTCCATAGCGGTCGAAACATTGGCAGGGGCTGATTCAGGCGCGCAGAAACCCACTCCTGAAGGGAAGATTCTGAAAAACGATCAAGCACCACATCCAGATGGTGCCTGAGATCAAACACCGGATCCTGCTCCCACCACCAGGCCGGCGCCCGCCTCACCGGCATAAACCGGAAACGCTCCCACGCCATCCAGTAAATCCGCAAGAAATCCCGCAGCCGGGGAGCCGTCAGGCCATCCACTCGCATCATGACGGTAATGGTCATGGGGTTTCGGGGATTTTCCAGCGCCAGCCAGGCTGAATCCGCAGGAAGCATGAGGTGCGCTTGTTCGTGACTCAAACCCGAACGTCCCCGGAAGTGGTGGAGTTAAAACTCAGAGACAAGCATTGTGCCAGACATACACAATTGGCTCCACATGCGCGCTGGCAGCAGAAGATTACAAAAAATTACACGCCGGACAACCTTCACTCCTATACTGGTTATAAGCCTTGATGCAATAGTTATTACCGGCACAATCAGGCTTTGATCGAAAAACTCCAACAAAAAGCGTTAGCCGTGCTGGGCGGAGAAGCATTATGAAAGCAAACCATATTCGCAAGCTGATCAAGCCAGTTGCCAGCGCTTACTCCGAGATGTTCTCGGGCCGGGTCTATCGCGTTGGTGAAGGCGCCGTGTCTGTTCGCAATCACAGCGGCGAGGCAGAGCAGTCAGTGATTGGCGTGCATGGCTTTCTGGAAAACCACTGCTACTTTACCCAGACCTACGATGCACCCACCACCGAACTGATTCTGCTGACCTGCAGCAACTATCATATCCCGGTAAACGGCGTAACACCGGAAACCCCGGAATGGGAATTGCCCATCAAGCACCTGGAGGGCACCATTGAATACGATGCCTGCATTCTGAACCAGGCACTGACAAATTTGCCCAGCACTCGGAATGTGCGAATCCACGGCCATTCACGGGGCGGCGCAATTATTCTGGAAGCGATCAAACAGCGCCCTGAGCTCTACGAAGACGTAGAAGTTGTTCTTGAAGCGCCGGCCCTGCCACAGGGTAAACTTCACCCGCTGGTAACCACCATTCTGGAACCGGTTAGCCACGGCATGTGGCCCTGGCTGATCCGCCTTATTAACAGCGCGCCCTCATCCGCTTACGGCCAAACCTTTTTCGGCAAGATGAACCCGCGCAAAAAACAACTGCTGGGCAAGCTGTTTTACGCCACCCGCGACCACCTGACCATTGTTCGCAACATAGAGAACACTCTTGACTGGATGTCGCGCACCGATACCGATGTTTATCGCCATGTGCGCCACGGTACCTTTCTGATTCCCGGGGTGGACCGCATTCTGGACCGTCCGGCCATGCTCGCCAGCGCGCGGCAAAGCCCGACCACCATGCGCATTGTTGAAACCCGGGCGCCCAGCCACTTTGTGACTCTCGACAGCAAGGAATGGCTGCCCGGTTTTGAGTCTCTGCCTGTCGCAGCCCAAGGCTGAAATCACGGCCTTTCAATAGCCACTGAACGCTGCGCAGCGGATCTGGATTACTGCGCCCGCGCTCCCCCTCCGGTAAACTACCCATCTGTGAACAAACCGACCGGGGTTGGGATTATGAGTTGGCACTATGTACCGTGAGCGCCTTGTTGGCACGGAGGTGCGCTCACAAAGCGCGCGCCGCTTGCAGACGCTGCTATTGGACTACCACGACTTTCGATATCGCAAAGCGGACCATCGGCTATCCAGCAGTGCGCATATCATTGCCGACTGGCAAGTGGAACGCCTGAAAAAAACCCACCAGGATCTCTACCAAAACCCCCATTACCAGGCCGGTCTGGAGTTTCTGCTCACCGATCTTTACGCTCCCGCCAGCATGACCCGACGCGACGACAACATAGACCGCGTGTTTCCTAAAATGGTCAAGTGGCTGCCGGATCACCTGCTGGAAACGCTTGCCGGGCTGGTAGAACTGAACCTGATTACCCAGCAACTGGACTTTGAACTGGCTGAATTGCTTGATGAGCGCGATATACACGCCGCGGCGGTCACCGCTGAGGATTTTTGCGTGGCCTACCGGGCCAGCCAGAAGCTGGAGCAGCGCAGAAAGCAGATATTGCTGGTGGCGGATGTGGGTCAGCAACTCGACCGCTACGTGCGCAATCGCACGCTTGGGTGGCTGCTAACAATGAGCCGGACACCTGCAGACATGGCCGATCTCAGTGATCTGCACGATTTCCTGCACAGAGGCTACTCGGCGTTCCGGAGGATGGACCAGGTGAACCTGCTGATTGACCGGCTGGTGAGCCGGGAGCAGCAAGTGATGGACAACATTCTTAACGGCCATCCGGAGCCGTTTGTGCTTCCGGACAGCCTTTAGAAGCACCCGAAGAAGCACAAATGAGGCGAGTCAGGCCTTCAGAATCTTATCAAGCTGGCTGTTAATTTCCTGCTCAATCCGCGGTTTGAACGGCCGAAGCAGCATGCCCAACTCCAAGTGTACGTGCAGGTCGCTGTCGGTGATGTTCAGATGGCCTTTGGCTCCCGAACGCTTGAACTTCAGATGATCACCTTCCCACTCGTAATCGAGATCAAACTGGCGGGACAAGTCACTGGCAAGGGCTTCTGCCGCGTCGCGGGCATGGTCTTTATCAAGGGTATGAGCGCGATGAATATCGATTGCAGACATGAATCAGATTTCTCTTCAAATTGAACGATTTTACAGTGTAAGGCCGTATTAAACCTCTAGCCACCCTTGTAGCAACCCCGTCAACCGTTAGAATACGGGTTCAGATTCTGACAGGACACGCGTAATGAGCGAGCAACAACCGCCGGCCAGTCCCGGCAATGGCCCGGACGACGTTACCCACTTCGGCTTCAGGGATGTACCCAAAAGCCAGAAGGCAGGCCAGGTAGCCGATGTTTTTCACAGCGTGGCGGGCAAATACGACCTCATGAACGATCTGATGTCCATGGGCGTTCATCGCCTGTGGAAGCGCTTTACCATCGAGCTCTCCGGTGTGCGCCCGGGTCATCAGGTTCTCGACATTGCCGGCGGAACCGGCGATTTGACCATGAAGTTCTCGGACCTGGTGGGTCGCGATGGCAAAGTGGTTCTGGCTGACATCAACGCCTCCATGCTAAAGGTCGGCCGCAGCCGCCTCATCGACCGCGGATACGTGGGCAACATTGAATACGTGCAGGCCGACGCGGAGCACCTTCCGTTCCTGGATAATAACTTCAACGCCGTGTCTATCGCCTTCGGCCTGCGCAACGTCACCGACAAGGATCAGGCTTTGCGGGACATGACCCGCGTGCTGAAGCCCGGCGGCAAGCTCATGGTGCTGGAATTTTCCAAACCCACCAACCCGCTGCTCAGCAAGGCCTACGACACCTACTCGTTTACCGCGCTGCCGCTGATGGGCAAGCTGATTGCCGGCGACAGTGAAAGCTATAAGTATCTGGCTGAATCCATTCGTATGCACCCGGACCAGGATACGCTCAAAGGCATGATGGAAAACGCCGGCCTGGTGAACTGCAAGTACTACAACATGACGGGCGGCGTGGTTGCTCTGCACGTGGGAATCAAACCCTGATGTTCCCCGGCCCGACTCTGCTTACGGCCATGGCCGCCATAATCGAACGGGCACTGAACCACGCGCTTGAACTGGATACCGCAGGCCAGCAAGCGCTACTGGAAGCGCTGGAAGGGCCGGTACAGTTCCACATTACCGACCCGGTTTCTCTTACCTTTTCACTGCACAGAACCGGTAACCGGGTGCATGTACACAGCCAGCCTGCAGACAAACCGGCTCTTGAAATCCGCGGCAAGCCCCTGGCATTTGCCGCGCTCGCCACAGGCGATAACCGTGTATTCACGGACAATCGCCTGCAGGTGACTGGCGACACCGGCCTTGCACATCAATTTCAACGCGCGCTGAACCAGCTTGACCCGGATTGGGAAGCAGCCATGGCAAGGCACATCGGCGATGTACCGGCACACTTTATTGGCAACCGTATTCACAGC
>LAZR01000996.1_pt1 | contig 19186 bp, 13 predicted proteins | sample 329461 | NCBI WGS metagenome assembly LAZR01 (sample SAMN03002196, study PRJNA259156) | marine sediment metagenome | biome: sea floor; feature: Hydrothermal impacted sediments; material: marine sediment; isolation source: Loki non-amplified sample from Loki's castle hydrothermal vent sediment ...
CTTATAACCAGTGCCAGCACAAGACTTGCAGCCGGTGCCGTACAGGAATTCAGCCTTCTCCTCCCCCATTGCTTTCTCATAGGCCATTCGCTCCACCAGGTGGGCCTCAACAAGCTGGTTACAATCAGGGCAAATACGGCGCACCATCCGCTGAGCCACGACACCGATCATGGATGAGGCTATCAGGAAGCGCTCCACACCCAGGTCAATAAGACGGAAGAGCACCCCCGTAGTATCGCTGGCGTGGATGGACGATAGCATCATGTGGCCGGTTAAAGCTGCCTGAATAGCTATGTTAGCTGTCTCCGAATCGCGTACCTCACCGACCAGTATTACATCAGGGTCAAGACGAAGTATAGTCCTCAAGCCTCGGGCAAAGGTAATGCCAGCCTGAGGATTCACCTGAATCTGATTAATATCCTTAAACCGATACTCGGCAGGGTCTTCAATAGTAATGATTTTGTCCTCCGGAGTTCTTATCTCTGTCAAAGCTGCATATAAAGTGGTTGTTTTTCCGCTTCCTGTCGGACCGGTCACAAGAACCATCCCATAAGGCTGGGTGATATATCTTCGGAAATTATTGAGGACTTCATCTGAAAAACCGAGCAAATCCATCCTTAATTCCGATATAGCCGCGGTGATCATCTCCTTATCTAGAATCCTGATGACAGCATCTTCACCGTGGATGCTGGGCATGATGGAGATACGAAAATCAATGGTTTTGTCCTTGATTCTCAGCCTGAACCTCCCATCCTGCGGGACCCTTCGTTCTGAAATATCAAGGTCAGACATGACTTTGATTCTAGAGATGATGGACGACTGAAATTTCTTGTCAATCTGCTCCATAGCTTCACTTAAAACTCCGTCGATGCGGTACTTGACGATAAGACCTGCTTCTTTTGATTCGACATGAACATCGCTGGCCCTTTTTTGAACAGCTGTGAAAATTATGGAGTTGACCAGCTTTATGATCGAGCCATCTTGTTCGCTCAGCGTCTCCACAGATATGACTTCTTCCTCATCTCCTCCTTCTTTCTCTACCACCTTCATGACGAATCCTTCAGTCGCATCCTTGAGGACTTGGAGCGCAGTTTCAGTCTTTCGCAGAGCCTCATTGATAGCTATCTTGGAAGCCGCATAAACCTCCACTTTTTTCCCCAAAAAAGATTCGATGGCATCTATGGTTGCGATATCAGAAGGATCGGCTACTGCAATTTTCACAATATTGTCCTTCTCTTCAAAAGGTATAAAATTCGACCGATGAAGAAAATCAACAGGAAAAGACTGAACAAGCTCACGGCTCAAATTGCAGGATGAGAGATCAATATAGGGAACATTGTATCTCGTAGCTAATTTTCTAGTTTTCTCTTCATCAGATAGAAAAGTCTGCTGTGATTCTTTTTTATCAATCTTGGCCATTATCTAACAACTCTTATTATATTGAAAATAGGCAAATAAACAGAGAGAAGCATCGCAGCCACAATCAAACCCATAAAAACGATAACTATCGGCTCAAGGAGGGATATAAAAATGTCAATTCTTGCTTGTATTTTCTCATCATAGTAATCAGCCACTTCGCTCAACATGCCTTCCAGATTTGCTGATGCCTCTCCTATCCGAATCATATCAAGAGAAAGGGGCGGAAAAAAGTCTATCCTGGAGAGGGATTCAGATAAGCTTTTTCCGTTTTTTATAAGCTCAGGCAATTGCCTGCCTTTCTGGATGATGAAATAATTGGGAACAGCATGATTGGCGATGCCGACAGCTGAAACGAGGGAAATCCCTGCTTCAAGAATAAGACCCAGTGTCCGAGAAAAAAGTGAGACTCCTGACTCTGCCATTATTGAGCCTGCATAAGGAATTTTAAGCTTGATTCTATCACGAATAACAAGTGTATTTTCGTTCCTCTTCAACATGGAATATACTAAATACAGTAAAAATACAAAAGCAATCAGAAAAAGAAAATTTGCTCTTAAAAACTGAGAGAAAGCTAAGAGTCCACGGGTTATAACTGGGAGTTCAGCGTCAAAATCAGCATAAAAAACAGTAAAACGAGGCAAGATGAAATTAAGTAGGATCATAAGGAGAATGAAAGCAAACAGAATGAGAAGAGTCGGATAAGTTAGAGCAGATCTTATCTTTGTTTTAGTCTGGGAAACGACTTTTGCATAATCAATGTAACGGTTGATCGTACTAGCCAAGTTTCCGCTCCGCTCCCCAGCCATAAGAGAGGCAATATAAACCGTAGAGAAATTCTTCTCATAAGGGGCAAAGGCTTCTGAGAGAGATTTACCTCCCCGAATTTCATTCTCGACCTTCATCAATAATTCTTTAAGATGAATATTCTTAACTCGCTTCAATATGATTTGGATACACTTGAGTATGGGATAACCCGCCTTGATAAGAGCCACAAGCTCTTGATTAATCATGATGAAGTCCCTATCTTTAATCTTCTTCTCAAAAGGAAGGACAGGAAACTTGAGCCTCTTCCAATCTTTCTTGATAGATAAAACACAAAATCCCTCTTCCTCGAAATGCTTCCTGCATTCTTCAAAAGAAGAGGCAAGAAAAGTCTGAGAAACAATGCTTCCCTCTTCACTAGCCAATCGACAAAGAAAATAAGGCATTTTTCTTAAATTTTTTAAGTTTCTCTTTCTGTTTAAATATCAGTAAATATTAAATTAATATTAGATTATCCTCTAATTTTTGTCAAATCCAGTAAACGGTAAGCAAGGGCTAAAACAGGGAAAAAAAGGGGCCTGTCCCCTTTTTTTTATTGAGGGAACTGTCGCTCTTTCCTTTCCGTTTACAAACAAGATAGGACCTCTCCTTTTTTTGTTCCAAAAAAGCAACCTTCGAAAAAGGGGCCTACCGCCATTTTCCATAAAAACCTCATTTGAAATTTGCATCATCAGAGCTAGGCTCCTGTATCGAGCTAAAAGTAATAAAAATGCCTATATAAGTAAATAGCCCTTAAAGATGAATCGCATAATGACTTTTCTCCTTTTTTTCTCACCTGAAAAGATGATTTATTCTCACCATCTCATGTGTGCCTGAATAGGCCAGAACAGAGTCCTTTAGATTAATATTCATAGCAAAATAAATGCCAACATTTGTAAACAAAAAAATATGGGTATAAACTGAATATAATTCTTTTATTTTCAATAGGTATAAGAGAAGAAGAAAAGAAATTAAAAGAAATATTTAATCATGTATTCTAGAAATAATTTCATAAATATGGAAATAAATTCATAAAAAAAATGGATGCACTTTCGTCAACTATTTATTTTCCCAGAATGTCAACTTCTGATTTTTACGGAGCAAAGCCCGTGGAAAAAGTTGACAAAAAGTGTAGAAAGATTTATCTTAAGAAAATGAAAAAGAGGATTTTTTCAGGAGTATTTTTTATCCTCCTCCTTCTTTCTCTTACATTCACTTCCCCCAGCGGCCTCTCTTCAAAGGGTTTATTTCTAGCTAAAAGTTCAGCTGCTTATCCGCAGGATGTCCCGGTTAAAAAGCCCAAGTATGATTATATGAGCACAATCCTCTCCAGGAACACAAAACCTTTAGGATTAAAAGAAGATCCGGAATTGGAAAAACTTCTTAAGCAACCCTGTATTAAATGGGCAATCAGGGCTGGGAAAAAACATATTTTGGACTGAGATACGCATATATTTTTTGCCAAAATGATTCAATTTTTTGGATTCTCTGAAAAACAGAAAGTAAGTTATTTCGAGAAAGTAAAAATCTATCTGGCAATCCTTCCCGTTTTCATTCTCCTTGTGCTGGGAGGATTGAATGTTTATAAGAAAATTACCTGGAAAGAGCCTGCTGATGGCGTTTTCTGGGATGAAAAACCAAAAGGTATGACCGCTGTAATTGTTGAAGTCGACAGCCCTGCGTATCTACACGGCATCAAAAAAGGAGATATTCTTTATTCCATCAATAACGCCCCGATAAAAAATAAAATAGATGTTTCAAAGATATTATGGGCAGCGGGACGCTCAGAACTAAAGGTTACCTACGAAATCGTACGAGGAGGCGAGATTATTTTTCCCTCCTTCTATTTACGCGAAAAAGGTGTTAATCCCATCTATTTCTTTCTTGCCCTTATCGGCTTGACCACTCTGGTTATAGGGTTAATTATTTTTTTCACCTCTAAAAAACCTTTATCTATGCCCTATGTCTATTTTTATTTCGTATGTTTGTGTTTTTATTCGTTCTATATTTTTTCTCCCACAGGCGAGCTGAATGTCTTGGACAGTCTTTTTTACTGGCTTGACAAATCAGCTTTTCTGGTCTTCCCCCCGTTGCTTCTTTACTTTTTTTTAATTTTCCCTCAAAGAAAAAAATTCTTTAATAATAAGCTATCTTCAATTTCTATTTTGTATCTCCCGGCTGTGGTTCTCCTTTTAACAAAAATACTCCTTCACGTTCCCTCATTTAAAAATTTTAGCGACGTTGTTGTGCTCCAATTGCACCAAACATCAGAAAAATTAGACCTCCTCCATTTTGCCGTTTTTTCAATCGTGACCTTGGTGATTATTCTTCAAAGCATGTTTAAACCTTCAAACCTCCTGTTCAAAAAACAATTAAGGTGGATTGCGTATGGCCTTGGCATTGGAATCATTCCCTTCACCATTTTCTACATCATTCCCTTCATGCTTGGCCAGGTGCCTTCAAAGGCGGCAGAACTCACCGTCATTCTCCAGGTTCTCATTCCTCTGACCTTTTCCTACTCAATCTCCAGGGAGAAGCTTATGGAATTTGAGCTGTTGCTCAAAAAAGTGTTCGCGCTGGTACTCTCTTCTGTTGTCCTGGCTACTGTTTATTTTATCGTCAGCTCCCGAACAAAAGCCCCAGCTGAAAGCAGGCTCAATTACCTCATCTTGGGAATTCTGGCTATAATTCTTGGAGCGACACTCTTCCCGCCGTTAAAAAAGCTCTTCCAATCCATCCTGGATAGGGCTTTTTACAAGCGAAGTTATGAATACCGCAAAACTCTACTCTCCATAAGTAAAGAACTCAGTCGAGAAAGGAATCTTCAAAAGCTCTCTCAATCTCTTTTGGAATTGATTGCTAATGCCCTTTCTCTCAAATGCATTGCTCTTCTCCTACCCGATGACAACCGAAAAAACTCTTTCTTTATCCTGAAATCCAGGGGTATATTGCCTTTTTCCGGAAAAAAAATCACTTTTGATGACCAACTTTACAAAAGCTTAACGGAAAGGGAATTTCTTTCTTATTATTCCTTTGCTGAAAATGAGGAACTGCAAAGAAAGTTCGAACAGCTCTCTTCTTCCGGCTTTTTCCATTATTTACCCTTAAAAGTCGAGGATAAGCTTATCGGCTGTCTGGGAATGGGGAAAAAAGTAGATAACACATTCCTTACCAGCGAAGACTGGGAAATTATGACAGCCATATCTTCCCCAGTGGCCTTAGCCTTAGAAAACGCCTATCTTTACAATCAGGCTAGAATAAGGGCTCTGGAACTGGAAAGGCTTAAAGACTACAGCGAAAACATTATTGAAAGTCTAACCGTAGGAGTGGCAGTGTTAGATCAGAAAGGAAAAATCATCGGATGGAATCGGGTGCTCGAAGATACTCTTTCCAGAAAAAAAGAAGAGGTCATGAATAAAAATTTAATTAACGTATTAGGACCTAAAAACTATTCAGCCCTCTTTCCCTCTGATACTCAAAAGGACTTCCGGCTCTTGAGTGAGATTACCCTGGATATCCTCCCCGGAGATAATAAAATATTCGATATCGCCAAAACTCCTCTTTTAGATAACAAGATGAATCCATACGGGACAATCGTCGTCTTTGATGATATAACAGAAAAAATATTGCTTCAGCAGCAGCTCCTCACTTCAGAAAAGCTGGCCTCGATCGGCCTCCTCTCGGCTGGAGTTGCTCATGAAATCAACACTCCCCTGACAGGAATTTCAAGCTATGTTCAAATACTCCAAAAGAAGCTTTCCAACTCTAGTCATTCTCGGATTCTGGGAAAGATTGAAGCTCAAACTGAAAGGGTAGCCAGAATAATCAAAAACCTGCTCAACTTTGCCCGGATCCCTTCAGAGTCCTTCTTTCATCAAGTAAACCTCAAAGAGAGTCTCGAGGGGATTATATCTCTGATTGAGTATAAATTAAAAACCATGAAAATAAACTTAGAGTTAAATCTTTCTCCTATGAAACCTCTGTGGGGGGAAGGAGAGAGGCTCCAGCAGGTCTTCATCAACATTATCCTCAATGCCATTGATGCCATGCCCAAAGGGGGAACGCTAAAAATCGAACTCAGTAAAATGAATAATGAGGCTATCATAAAAATAAGGGACACCGGAACGGGTATTAAAGATCAGCACTTGCCCCATATCTTTGATCCATTTTTTACCACTAAAGGGAGCGGAAAAGGGACCGGCCTTGGCTTGTCGATCAGCTATGCTATTATTAAAGAGCATGAAGGGCATATTGCTGCTGAAAGTGTGAGCGGAAAAGGGACTACTTTCACGATTTATCTTCCTATAGACTTAGACAAGAGAAAGGTGGATAAATATACTGTTTCATAAATCAAGAAAATGACCCAAAAAGGAATGATTCATATTATCGACGACGAACCCATTATCCATGAAGTATTGGGTGATCTCTTATCCTCAGAAGGTTATGAGGTGGAAAATTCTGCAAGCGGGGAAGAAGCTCTTGATAAACATTCTTCCCAATCTTTCCAACTCGTTCTTCTGGATTTGCTCTTGCCTGGAATAGACGGAATAGATGTCCTCAAAAAGCTGAAAAAAATCGATCCAAACTCTGTAATTATCATAATAACAGCTTTCGCCTCAGTGGAATCAGCGATCTCTGCCATGAGAATCGGAGCATATGATTATATTCAGAAGCCCTTCAAGCATGACGAATTGCTTATAACGGTACAAAGAGCAATAGAACATAGAAAGCTTAAAGAAGAAAACATACGGCTGAAAGATGAACTCCAAAGAAAGTTCAGCTTTGAAAACATCATCGGAAAAAGCGAAGTCATGAAAACAGTATTCGAAACAGTAAAAGCCTCTGCCCCTACCCGAAGCACGATTTTGCTTCAAGGTGAAAGCGGAACAGGTAAAGAGCTGGTTGCGAGAGCCATTCACCAAAACAGCGACCGGAAAAATTCCCCCTTCATAATCGTAAACAGCGGCTCTCTTCCCCCGGACCTGTTGGAAAGTAATCTTTTTGGCCACGTCAAAGGGGCCTTCACTGGAGCTGTAAGCAACAAAAAGGGTTTGTTTGAAGCAGCTGAGAACGGAACAATATTCTTTGATGAAATATCTTCCCTTAATATGGAAACTCAAGCGAAATTGTTACGAGTCATGCAGGATAGAGAATTCATGAAATTAGGGGGGACAAAAACAATCAGGGTAGACGTCAGAGTCATTGCCGCTACTAACGCAGATTTGGAAGAACAAATCAGTGAAAAGATGTTTCGGGAAGACCTCTTCTACCGCTTGAACGTCATCATGATAGAGTTGCCACTGCTTAAAGAAAGAAAAGAGGATATTCCACTTCTGGTCAAACATTTTTTAGACACGTATAGTAAAGAAAATGAAAAAGAAATCATGGGTGTCACTGATGACGTTATGGAGATACTTGTGAGCTATGATTGGCCAGGAAATATAAGAGAGCTGGAAAACCTTATCGAGAGAGCTGTTGTTCTGACTAAGTCCAAACTCATCTCCAGAGAGAACCTTCCTCCTTTCCTTCTCGCTTCTCAAGAAGAAACCAGAGCTGTCGCCTCTGTAAACAATGAGCTCAACCTCAAGGAAAATATTCAAACATTCCAGAAAAAGGCGATCATTAGCGCCTTAAAACAAGCAAAAGGAATACAGAAAAAAGCTGCTAACCTCTTAGGAGTTAAGCCCACCACCTTGAATGAGATGATCAAGAGGTTAAATATAGATATTTCGAATCTACAATAGGAAAAAGATAGAAAAAAGTAGCCTGTCCCCTTTAATTAAATCTTCCTGGCACAGCCTTATTCGGGTTTATTTTTATTTTCCTGGGCTTAGACTTTAATTTAAAATTAAATTCTTCTTTTTTCTCGTCAATTATTAGTTTTTTCTTGACTCTATTTCCATTCTCAATCCACTCTACCCATAAGGGGAAAACGAAAAGCTCTTTTGCTTGGGTGATTCTTAATTTCAGAATGTATCCTCCCTCCTCTTTCAGGATAGAGTGAGAAACTTTGACCTCAGGAAGAACATAGGAATCAAACCAGTTCCTGAAGAATATTGTCAGATCTTTCCCTGATATCTCTTCAATCGTTTTTATAAAATCTTTCGTACTTGCCGCGCCGTACTTATGCCTGCTGAAAAATTCCTGTAATCCTTTAAAAAATGCCTCTTCACCCAGGAGATCCCTAAGCATATTCAAGGCTAAAGAAGCTTTGTTATAAATTATGGCCTGGTAAACTTTAGGATCATGATAGCTAAGACGGGAGCCAAGAGTTATCGGTCCCCATATCGATTTTTTTCTAGTCCATTGAGAGAATTTCTTTAAAATAGAGGGCAATACTCCCTCACCATGTCTTTCGGCTAAGTATAAAGTGGCCGAAAATTGAGCTAATCCTTCGCTTAGCCATTGATCATGATAAGTTTTCCATGTTACGGCTTGCCCCCACCATTGGTGAGCAATTTCATGGGCAATGAAATATTCTTTCCAGCGAGAAAGATCAACAGGACTACTTTTGTTTACATATCCAGTTCCATTCTGAGCTTGGGATAATTCATTTATGACAATAAAAGAGGCTGGGCTATGACCTCCACTAGTAAACCAGATTCTGCGGATAATACTTAGCTTTTCGTAAGGATAAGGGCCAAACTTGCTTTCATAGAATTGAATAATATTTTTAGCCTCCTCAATAAGCCCTTTTTTTTGAAAGTGGATGCCAGATGAGTAGAAATGCTGCAGTGGAAGAGACTCTGAATCCTCTTCCACCTTAGTAAATTTACCGACAAGAAAAGAAAGGTATTTAATAGGATATTTTGTTTCAAAGATATAAACAGAGCTTCCTGTTTTTTCTATTTCTTCTACTCTTTCCACATCGTTCAATCTGGTTTTCTCTATTAATTCTCCATTGGAAATACACTGGTATTCAGGAGGAACAATTATTCTTAAACGGGCCTTAAAATAATCATCACCAGGAGGAGAAGGATACCAGAAGGCGCGTCGACTAAAAAGATAAGTCTCTGATCTAGCAGCCATATAGCCGAGATTCCTTTCATACTGAGATCCGGCGATGACATCCGTTACCTGATCGGGAGGAACAAGCTTTCCCCGGTAATATATTTCTATGGAGAAAGGCTTATTTTCAGGAGGAGGATGGACAAAATAAATATAAAGCGACTCTCTCAATCTATCCTGGCTGTAAATCAACGCCCGCTTTTCCTCATCATAAATGCGAAGAATATCTAACCTAGGATTAAGCTTAAGCCTTATTCTTTGGAGGGAATCGACTTTAGACTCTACTTCAATTTTTGCTTTCCCAGAGATATAAAATTGTTGAGGTTTAAAGTCGATTTCAATTTTGTAGCTATTAATCTTAAACATCTCGGCAAAAGATATAAAAATCTTCCTTCCTTTCCCACTTTCGTGGGGCGAATAAAGGTTGATGATTTTCTCATCTTTCCATCGGAAAAAATTGATTTCTTCCGGTGTGAAAGGAGAATAGATGTACGAAACATCTCCCAACTTTTTTCCTTTAAAGCTGAAAACTGCCTCCTCTCCTTGAGGTAAGGTAGTAAGCAGCTCTCTATTAAGGGAATTTTCAACTGTGAACGACCGTGAATAATATTTTGAAAACAGGGTATGTGCTTTATTTCTGTCTAGAATCGAAGCCTGGAAGTTCTCCTCATCTGGATCCTTTACTATCCTTATGTTCTTCCGGAAAAAATAGTCGGAAAATCTGAGGTAAGCATACGCAAGTTCATCTTCAAGAAAGCTTACTTTATAGATTAAATCAAGCTGATGCTTTTCTCCTGAATCAGAGGGAGAAAAATGCAAATGACCTTTCCCCAATATAAGAAGGCCAGTTTCAAGGCCTGGGATATTGTCATAAAAGACTATCGCATCTTTAAAGGAAAGTTTAATATCTGCGTGCTTAACCTCAATCGATTTAACTCTTTCAGCTCTTCCAGATGGAATCTTAATCTTATACATTATCCTGACTCTTCCCAGCACATTTTTCTGCTCTATCAGCCATTGACCATTTACTTTGATAAGCGATAAATGCCAGGTTTCTATGGCAACAGAATAAGAATTTTGAAAGAAAGCCTGAAGATATAGTTTGGCTTCATCCTCTGTTTGGGTCAATTTACTGGGCTTGAACAAAGCTACGCTATCCATCTGGAGAACATTAAACCTATTTTTTACAATCAACTCCTCTTTTTCCCTTATTTCATTAGAAAAACTCTTCAGGTAATCCGGAATATCCTTCAGCTCTAGGGATTTTTGAATTTGAGAGATAAATTCACTAATACTTTGTTCTTCGGCAGTAAGCTGAGGAATTATAAAAAAAGCAAGGAAAAATAAGAAAGGGAGCCAAAGAGTAAATCTTCTTTTCATTTATTTATTATAGCAGAAAAAAGAAATAATATAATTACTATAGGAATGTGTACAGTTAGGTGATATTTTCTTATTCCTTATTGTCGTGTCTTCATTCTAAAGAATAGCAATTTTTGTGCCAACTGAATTCAATAAAAATATTATATTTCTGGCAGGACTAGGATAATTTTAGGTAAGATTTACTAAAAGTCAGCCGAAAACTGTAAAAAAATTTAACACTCAACCATTTATTCATACTTAATGTAGGGGCTTGATTCATCAAATCCACCTTTTAAATTATTTTGTAGGGGCTTGATTTATCAATGGCATATTGGGGTCAGGCTTGCAAAACTTGCATAACTTGAATTTTTCTTTAGCGGGATCAGACCTTGCTCTTCGTGATTAATATCTCGCCTAGTTTGTCTCGCCGGGAACGGACGAAGGCATGAACAGACTTAATAAAGGAAAAATTGAGGTTAAAGAGTCATGAAGATACAGATTTTTAGAATAATATTCAGAAAATTTATGGACAGGGATAAAAAACATTTGTTATAATAAATTCTTAATATTTTATAAATATTTTATAAATCATATATATTTTTAGGTTCGGAGGAGGAATCATAAATTTCATAATTCATAAGGACCTTTCTCCCCTGCTTCGCAAAAGTCGTCCTAGCTCAAGTCCAAAGCATCATAAGAAACTCAAATTTAATATAAGTCTATCCAAAGACTTCTCTCAAAATCATCCCAAGTTGTTACCGTTTTTATTTAACTGAAATTATCATAATATTTATAAGAATTTGGAGGGAAATGAGTGGAAGCTGAAGAATTAAAAGTCAAATCATATATAACAAAATATAACAACGAAAAAAAAGCGCTCATATCGATCTTGCAGGAAGTACAGGAAGAATACAATTATCTACCTCAAGAAGTCTTGAAAATCGTTTCAAAAGCTCTGGGCATTCCTCTTATCGATATTATTGGAGTAGCTACTTTTTACCGTGCTTTCAGCCTCGAACCAAGAGGTAAGCATCTCATAACCGTCTGTTTAGGAACAGCCTGTCATGTAAGGGGAGGACCTAAAATCTTGGAAGAATTCGAAAGAAAACTAAATATAGATGCGGGCGAGACCTCAAAAGATGGTCAATTTAGCTTGGAAACAGTAGCTTGTTTAGGTTGTTGTGCCATCGGCCCTGTGGTCGTTATTGATGGCGACTATCATGCTCAGATTACCATCCGAAAAGTTGGTTCCATTCTAAAGAAGCATTTCAAAAAAGAATGAGAAAATGAGAAAGATCAAGAAAATAAAAACAATTAAGGATTTAGAACAATCAATTCAAAGCCAGATTCAAGCAAGAAAATCTGAAAAGAAATCTGTTCTTACTGTATCAGCCGGAACTTGTGGTCAGGCACGTGGTTCATTAAAAGTGATTAAATCTTTAGAAAAAGCCATCAAGGAGCAAAATTTAGAAGATAAGGTCAAGATCAAAGTGACTGGATGCCATGGTTTCTGCGAGGCTGAGCCCAATATCATCGTTCAACCCGTAAACATCTTTTACCAAAAAGTGCAGCCAAAGGATGCTAAAGATATTACTTCCGAGACAATCATCAACAACAAGGTTATTGATCAACTCCTTTTTACGGACCTAGCAACCGGAAAAAAAGTTTCCAACGAAAATAATATTCCTTTCTACAAAAAGCAGAAACGCATCATTCTGGGAGATAATACCCTTATCGATCCTACAGACATGGATGATTATCTTTCCATAGGGGGATATCGCTCTCTTGTTAAGGCTTTATCTGATATGACCCAGGAAGAAATCATTGAAACAGTAAAGCAATCTGGCCTTAGAGGAAGAGGAGGAGCAGGTTTTCCCACGGGATACAAGTGGGAATTTGCCAGAAAAACTAAGAGCGATACTAAATATATCATTTGCAATGCGGACGAAGGCGATCCTGGTGCCTACATGGATCGCAGTTTATTAGAGGGAAATCCTCACAGAGTTTTAGAAGGGATGATTATTGGTGCCTTCGCTATTGGTGCCGGAGAAGGTTATATCTATGCCAGAGATGAATACCCGCTCGCGGTGGAGCATATTTCATTGGCCATATCCAAAGCGGAAGAGATGGGGCTTTTAGGAAAAAATATTCTTGGAACAGATTTCGATTTTGAAGTCCAAATAGTTAAAGGAGCTGGAGCTTTTGTCTGCGGAGAAGAAACAGCGCTGATTGCCTCTGTAGAAGGAAGAGTGGGCGAGCCTCGTCAGAGACCTCCTTTCCCTGCTGTGAAAGGTTTATGGGGGAAACCTACCAACATCAACAACGTCGAGACATGGGCCAATATTCCCCTGATCATCGAAAAAGGCGCTGAGTGGTTCTCTCGAATAGGCACAAACGGAAGCAAAGGAACAAAAATATTCTCTCTTGTCGGTAAAATAAACAACACTGGATTAGTTGAAGTTCCCATGGGAATCACCCTAAGAGAAATCATCTTTGATATCGGAGGCGGAATTCCAGGCGGAAAAGATTTTAAAGCTGTTCAGACTGGAGGTCCTTCTGGAGGGTGTATCCCTAAAGAGATGCTAGATTTGCCTGTGGATTATGAAAGTTTGGCCAAAGTAGGATCAATAATGGGATCAGGCGGTATGATTGTTATGGATGAGAACACGTGCATGGTGGATGTTGCTAAATTTTTCTTGAATTTTCTCCGCGATGAATCTTGTGGCAAATGTATTTCCTGTCGTGAAGGAACGCAGCGTATGTGGGAGATAGTGACTGACATAACCGAAGGAAAAGGCAAGAAAGGAGATCTCGAGTTCTTAGAAGCTCTGGCCAAAGCAACCCGGGATGCTTCCATGTGCGGACTAGGACAGACTGCCGCCAATCCAGTGCTTTCCACTATAAGACACTTCAAAGACGAGTATGAAGCTCATATAAAGGATAAAAAGTGTCCAGCAGGGGTTTGTAAAGAATTAATCCAGTATTCAATCATTGCGGAAAATTGCACCGGCTGCCTGGCATGCATCAAGCCGTGTCCTCAAGATGCCATCACTGGAGAATTGAAAAAAGTCCATGTCCTTGATCAAAGTAAATGCATAAAGTGCGGGGCCTGCTATGAGGCTTGCAATTTTGATGCCATTAAAATCGAGTGAGGAAAAAATGATCACCTTAAAAATAAACGGGCTGGAGGTCAAAACAGAAGAAGGCCAAACCATCTTAGATGTGGCTAAGTTTTATGGTCTCGAAATACCAACTCTCTGCTACAATGAGGGATTAAGCCGTTACGGAGGCTGCCGCCTCTGTCTGGTTGAGATTGGGGAGGAACCTAAAACTAAATTAGTCTCTTCCTGCACCTACCCTGCGGAAGAAGGCTTAGTGGTGAGAACAGATACAAAAAGAGTTATTGAAGCACGAAAGATGATGATAGAGCTGATGCTATCTGTAGCTCCCGGTTCTAAAATCATACAGGACCTGGCCTCAAAATTTGGAGTAAAACAGGTAAGGTTCAAGATTCGCAACGAAGAATGTATTCTCTGCGGCCTGTGCGTCCGGATGTGCGCTGAGCAGATGGACGGACGAGCTATTGGCTTTCAAAATCGCGGATATAAAAGAAAAATTTCGACTCCTTTTGACACCCGTTCTGAGGAATGTCGCCTCTGCGGCGGCTGTATCTATGTCTGCCCCGCTTGCCAGCTGAGATGCCAGGGCCCCGACGCAGATACTGCAGTCTGTAATGCCTGCCTGACCATGGATCCAACCTGCTTGGATTTTCATGATGAGCTTCAGTGCTGGATGTATGATGTAGGTCGTTGTGGCACTTGCATCAGAGAAAAAACTGAAGAATCAAATAATAAGAAGCGGACTCAAAAAAGCAAGCAAAAGGAGAAAAATGCTTAATTTGTCTGCTTCTCACTTTTTCAAGTAAATGAGCAAGTAAGGAGGTAATAATAATGGCTTATACAAAACTAAATAGAAGTGCTGCCACTTTAACAAAGAACAGAACAGAGGGCTCCATCAGCCCCTTCAGCGGGATGTGTGTGACCTGTGTGGATGGCTGTATCGGCATGTGTGAGATAGGAAAATCTGCCTATAGAGGTCATGAAGTACTTTATCCCCAGCCTTTTGGCATCATCACTGCAGCGTCGGAAAAAGACTACCCGGTGGACCTTTCTCATTTCAGTATCATGGGAACAGCGGTTGGAGCTTATGGTGTAGAAGCTGACAGCGATAAAGCCACTTTCCCTAAAGTTACCACAGAAACCGCAGTGGGTCATGATAAAGGAATAAAACTAAAAGTTCCTTTTGTCCTTGGCGGAATGGGATCTACTAATGTTGCCAAACAAAACTGGCCGGGATTAGCTATTGGCGCAGCCCTTTCCGGAACAATCCTTACCGTAGGCGAAAACGTCTGTGCCATGGACGATGAATCTGAAATAAAGAACGGTAGAATCGTCCGCTCTCCGGATATGGAAAACAGAATAAAACTTTTTCAAGATTGGCAAGAGAAGGGCTACGGAACAGTCGCTGTTCAGGCCAATGTTGAAGATACACGATTGGGTGTCCAGGAGTATGTTATAGAAAAGTTAGGAGTCACAGCTGTTGAGATGAAATGGGGCCAGGGAGCTAAAGACATTGGTGGAGAGGTCAAGATCAAAAGCTTAAAAAAAGCCCAAGAACTGAGGAAAAAAGGCTATATCGTTCTTCCTGATCCTGAGGACCCCGACATTATTAAAGCCTTTGAAAAGGGCAGTTTTAAAGAGTTTGAGAGACACTCTCGATTGGGCATGGTTGAGGAAGAAAGCTTTATGCAGAGAGTCGAGGAATTGAGACGAGCAGGAGCAAAATATGTATTCCTTAAAACCGGAGCTTACAGGCCTGCAGATTTGGCTCGAGCAGTCAAATTCGCCTCAAAAGCAAAACTCGACCTGCTCACGGTTGACGGAGCCGGCGGCGGAACAGGAATGAGCCCCTGGCGGATGATGAACGAGTGGGGTATTCCCAGTGTTGAAATATGGTCACTGCTTTATCAGTATCTCCGCAAACTCGATGAAAACGGAGAATATATACCCGACACTGTGGCAGCTGGAGGGATCACTTTCGAAGACCAGATTTACAAGACGCTAGCCTTAGGAGCTCCTTATTTTAAAGCAGTGGGTATGGCCAGATCTCCTCTTGCAGCTGCAATGGTAGGAAAAACCATAGGAAAAAGAATAGAGGAAGCACAGGTTCCTGTCTATGTTGAGCGGTTTGGAGATACGACTGAGGAAATATTCGTAACAGCGACAGAATTAAAGACAAAGTACAAAGAAAGATTCAAACAAATTCCTACTGGTGCTATTGGAGTCTACACCTATTTTCAGAGACTCAGCCAGGGCTTGCGGCAGCTTATGGCAGGAAGCAGAAAGTTTGCCCTAGAATACATCACTCGAGATGACATCGCCGCTTTAACCAAGGATGCAGCAAACATAAGCGATATTTCTTATGTCCTGGATGTAGACAAAGAAGAAGTCGAAAAAATATTGAAAAGCTGATTTAAGGGGACAGGCGACTTTTCATTAAAAAGGGACCTGTTGTAGTTGCTCAATAATTCGGTAACACTTTCGATTATGATATAGAAGATAAAAGTGTCATTGCGGGCGACCGAAGGGAGCGTGGCAATCTCATAAGATATGTAATCGCGAGGAGCGCAGCGACACGGCAATTTCAACCTTTTTTTATATTCTTTTCTCTGCATTTCCTGCTTATTAGAATAAATGGGGCCTGGCCCCATTTTTTGATTGGGCCCATTTATTCTGATAAGCCAAATAAACTGAAATGCTTTACGCTTTTAGTATGTTATGCTATAAATAGCTCTGGTTTAAAATGGAAATAATAATAAGAATAATCGCTTATTTCATCCTGCTTTTTGCCATCACAATTCATGAATCTGCCCATGGCTGGGCCGCCCTTAAATTTGGAGATCCCACAGCCTATCATCTGGGGAGAATCACTCTCAATCCCATACCACACATCGACCCTCTCGGCACGGTTATTCTCCCGCTTATTATGATGATAACAGGCATCCCTTTTATCGGCTGGGCCAAGCCAGTCCCGGTCAATCCTCTCAATTTGAAGAATCCCCGACGTGACAACCTCTGGATATCAGCTGCTGGACCTATCTCTAACCTGACAGCAGCCGCTGTTTTTTTAGTCGGAATCGTTATCCTGAAATTCCTTAATCCCAATATAGTCTACTTTCTCAGGTCTTTCATTTTCGCGCAAACGGGTTTTGCTGGTGGATTTCATCCTCTTGGGGGATTGGCTTTGATCTTATTTTATGGTGCTCTTATCAATACTCTCTTGGCTATTTTCAATATGATACCTATTCCACCTCTGGATGGAAGCGGAGTCCTGATGGGTATTCTCTCTGATCAAGCCGCAGAAAAATACGATAGAATCCGCCCTTATGGATTTCTTATTATTCTTGGATTGCTTTTTATCGGGTTTCTTAATCTCATTTTTAGACCCATCTATATTTTAATAGCAACCATTGCTATGTCATAAAATGGGAGAAAAAAAGAAAAAAGTTGTTCTCAGCGGAATGAGACCCACAGGTCCTCTCCATCTTGGGCACCTGGCTGGGGCTCTGCGCAACTGGCTCAAATTCCAGGAGCAATACAAGTGCTACTACACTATTGTCACCTGGCACGCTTTAAGCTCTGAATACCAGAATTCAAAGGCCATTAAAAACCATACGTTTGAAGTGGCTGTGGATTGGTTGAGCACAGGATTAGATCCGAAAAAAAGCGTTCTTTTCGTTCAATCAGACATCAAAGAGCATGCTGAGCTTCACCTGCTTCTCTCCATGGTTATCCCCCTTCCCTGGCTGCAAAGGGTTCCCACATTCAAAGAAATGCAGAGGGAACTTCCTGATAAAGACCTGAACACATACGGATTCCTAGGATATCCTGTGCTTCAAGCAGCTGATATCCTTATCTATAAAGCAGATGCCGTGCCTGTAGGCGAAGACCAGGCTTCTCATCTTGAATTTGTCCGAGAAGTGACAAGACGATTCAACCGCCTTTTCGGCCGCATTTTTCCCGAGCCTCAAACCTTTCTTACAGAAGTCCCCAAGCTGGCCGGAACAGACGGGCGCAAAATGAGCAAATCCTTCGGGAATGCGATTTTGCTCAAGGACTCACCGGAAGTAATTCGACAAAAAATATCAACCATGAAGACTGATATCAGACGCAAACGCAGGACAGACCCAGGAGTCCCAAAAGACTGCCCTGTGTTTACTCTACACAAAGCCTTTGTGGCGACAAAGCAAAGAGAGGAATTGGCCCAGGGATGTCGAACAGCCGGAATAGGTTGTTTGGAATGTAAAAATGTGGTCATCGAGAGCCTCCTCAACCTTCTCACCCCTTACAGAGAAAAAAGGGATGAGTTCGAAAAAAAACCTCAGCTTGTTTGGGAAATTCTGGAAGAAGGTAATGATAAAGCAAGACCAGTAGCCCAAAAGACCATGGAAGAAGTTAGATCTGCCATAGGTCTTTAAAAAATAATCGATTTCTATGGACGCCTCTGCAATATATCAGGTAAGGTTAGAAGCTTTCGAAGGCCCTCTGGACCTCCTTTTGTTTCTGATTAGGAAGAGAAAAATTGATATCAATGATATTCCCATGGCTACAATCACCAGAGAATATTTGGAATACCTCAACCATAAGGAAAGAATAAATCTCGACCGGGAAGCTGAATTTCTACTTATTGCTTCGTTCCTCATCTATATCAAATCTCAGATGCTTCTCCCTCGAGAAAAGGCCTTAGACGAAGAAAAAGATCCCCGTCAAATTCTCGTGGATCAGCTTCTTGATTATCAAAAAATAAAAGCAGCCAGCCTCCTTTTAAGAAAAAAGGAAGAAGATGAACTGCAGAAGTGGAAAAGAACAGCTCTCCCCTCTCTGTTTCAAGAGGAAGAGACTGATTTCATGGAAGTCTCTCTCTTTGATCTGGCTGAATCCTTTTTTTCTCTGATGAGGAAAAAAGAGGAAAAAAAGACAAGAACCATCAAAAGAAAAGAATTTTCTTTAGAAGAAAAAATGAAGGAAATTATGGCCGTTTTAAAGGAGAGCTCATTTCTTGATTTTTTGGATTATTTTAGCCAGCAGGAATCTTTTGAAGAAGCTTTAGTCTCTTTTTTTAGCCTTCTGGAACTTATCAAGTCCAGAATAGTCATTGCCATCCAAAAAGGCCCCTTCCAACCGATTAAGGTTAGGCTTAGCCAAGAGGCTCATTTGAAGAGAAAATGATGAAAAACCGCCTGAAAGAAGTCATCGAATCTTTAATCTTTATTTCCCTGGAGCCGCTGACGTTAGAAAAAATAAAAAATGTGCTCCAAGAATATCCAGAAGAGCAGGTTGAGCAGGCCATTAAAGAGCTTCTTGAAAGCTATCTTACGAATGAAAGGGGAATCCAACTCCTCCAATCTGCAGGTGGGTATCTTTTCTCAACAAGCCCCGAGCATGATTTATGGATAAGGCGTCTTTTCAAGTTGGAAAGAAAGGCCAAACTTTCACCTGCAGCTTTGGAGGCTTTGTCAGCCATCGCTTACCATCAGCCT
>LAZR01000997.1_pt1 | contig 19175 bp, 29 predicted proteins | sample 329461 | NCBI WGS metagenome assembly LAZR01 (sample SAMN03002196, study PRJNA259156) | marine sediment metagenome | biome: sea floor; feature: Hydrothermal impacted sediments; material: marine sediment; isolation source: Loki non-amplified sample from Loki's castle hydrothermal vent sediment ...
TTTCATCTTCAGCAATCATTATACGCCGATGGGCTTCGGGGTGAGATACTCCTTGAGAGTCTCCCCGGGCGAACCTGACGGCTTCACCCAGAGCCCCACTGACTGTTGATAGGTGGCTCCTCGAGCAGGAGAGACAAGCGGTGGATACTGCCTCCATGCGACTACCGCTTTTTCCCACCGGCACAGCCGTCTCTATCTCCAGAGGCTCTCCACCCGGGGGCTGAGTATCAATCTGGGGGATGGGTATTTCCTTTGTTATGAGCTCATCAAGAGTGACTGACTGGATAGAGGGATATTGCACGTGGGGGAGGGCTGCAATAATTTCGGAATAATCAGTGACGGGCGGCTTCGGCCTTGGCAGGAAGTTAGGCAGTACCTCTACCACCTTCAGGATTATAGCTGTTACGTCTATCATCGGCATAATCCACCTCCATCAACTGTTAGTATTAGTAGGAGTAGTAGTAGTAGTATTAGCGGTTTTCGCCTGGTTGTCAAGCTCGTTGATTCTTCAGTGGCCAAGCATTGCCAGGGACGGACCTATTTCTCCCAGCGGTCTTCCCGTTGGTAAACCGTTGGTAAACCGTTGTTTACCCACTACCCGCTACCCGCTACCCGCTAATATCCGCTAACCTCTTCGCCACTCTCACTACCCGCTACCCGCTACCCGCTCTCCTTATCCGCTAAACTACCCGAAGGCTCTGGGTAATTAGCGGGGTACTTGACAAAGCGGATATTGTTGGTACATGATAGGGGTATGCCGAAGAAAGGGCCACAAGGCAATAAAGACCAGTTGATGATAGCTTTGGAGTTAAGTCATGGACTAACTGTTAAAGAGGTATCAGCGAAATTGGGCAAGCCTATATCTACTGTCTCTGGTATACAGGGGGAAATAAAAAAAGGCTGGAAGCCCGACCTGTCGGAAACAGCCATAGCTGATGCTTCTCCGTCACCTGGGAAGACGCTACCCGGTGGGGGGCAAAGTAGCTTGACGCACTCGGAAGACCCCCCGCCAGACAAGCCCCCTGGGGGAGATAAAAAGAAGGAAGAACACGCCGCTCCTGGCTATATCTCATTGGCCGCAATACAAATCCGCAGTCAATACACGCCTATCATGTATATGGGGAGACTAGCATCAGTAGACAAGTTTGGCTGGCCTGCCGATATGTCATTCGAGGACTTAACTGACCTTATTTACTATCACTTTTTCAAAGACAGGGGAGTTACACTGCAGGGTTACATAGTCGATGATGAAGTGGATAAGCCGGATAATGGTAAGATTGAAGCTCTACAGGAAACTGTTAATAAACTGGTAAAATTAGTTGAAGCAGGGACTGAAAAGAAAGTCGAAACAGGAGAGAAGCAATGAGAAAATTAGTCGACGTTGAGGTTCCAAAACCAAAGGGGGTAGAAGAAGTGACAGCACCAGAAGAAAAGAAGAAATCGGTTGGTGAACGCATAGCCGCAGCACGGGAGGATGCGATTGTGTTGGAGGCTACTGAGAAAGCGCATGGCCTTGGAACAGGTAGTGGAGCGGGGCCACAAGAGTCATTGGCAGTTCAAATCGTGACCAATTCAATGAAACAGCAAGAAAACGCCGTCAAAGACATGAAGGACAATGAGAAAGAACTGCAGAATGAGATTAAAGAGGCTAACGCGGCAGTAGGCACGATGCAGGCCACTATGATGCAGGATTTGCTCACAAGAATTGAAAAGGCACAGACGAAACTTGATGAGTCCGCCAAAGTTGCGCAGGGGACCGGTGCTCCTATAAGCGCATTTGATGGATATAAGCAGGTTAAAGGTGAGCTGTCAACGTTGGTTGCAGAGCTGGTAAAAGACAGACCTGCAGCAGAGGCACAGCATGGGCAGGGCATGAGCGACGCGACCCAAATTAAGTTGAAAGAGCTTGAGATGGAGCAGACCAGAGCCCTTTCCCAGATAACGGCTGATAATACCAGGGCACAGAATGAGTTTAATTTGAAGCTGGCGGAGTTTCAGGATACCAAGGAAATAAGACGGATGGAGTATGCAGATAAGAAGAATTTCCGCACTGAGGGGCTGCAGGGAGTCACTGATATAGTAGCGGCGATTGGCGCTGGGATAAAAACGGAGGGCGGGCCAGGGAACCCGGGGGATACAGCTACAGAGAAGCAGCCGAGCGGAGGTGAAGAGGCGGAGATGGGCGCTTATATTAACTCTTTTAAGTGCTCGGTCTGTGGTGTCGATGTGCCGGTTCAAGAAGGGAAGGGCACTGCGATGTGCCCTAACCCGGAGTGTAATGCTGGTTTTACGATTAAGGATAAGGAATAATGAGTCTGAAGATTCCTCATATTAAGTTTAACGCCGGCGCTTTTGGTCATACTTTTGTTGGGAGACGGGCAACGAGGTGGCTAAAGACGCAGTTCGATGGCCTTGGTGAAGAGAGGGTTATCTTTATTGTTCAGAATAACCGGATGATTCTCGATTTACTGCCGTCAAAGTTGAAAGTTCATTATAGAAAGCTCGGCGAGCAGTATCGTGAAATGTTCTCTAGTTTCAACGATGAAGAGGTGTATAACTGGATTCCAGATGAATGGCGAGAGGTTATAGAGTCTGTAGACGGTGGAAAGGAGTGGGGTCTTCGCCAGGTGGTTAATCTTCGTAAGTTTGCCTTAGCTTGACAAACAGAATAAACGGTTCATATACTTTCGATAAGGGGTATGGACCGCAATGCCTACACTTATCGTCGCTGATAATCAACCAATCGATGCCAGGTTCGGTGACTCGATATGGCTGACCTCGTTTATAACGCCGAATAACCCTGATGTCAGGCTGAAATATCTTGAGATTACCCAGGGTATACTTGCCACAAATGACAAAATAGACGCCCTCTGGCGATATGTGGCCGAGTTCAAATATAAACCCATCATCTCCAGCACTTTAAGCACACCAGGCAGGAAACTCCACCAAGAAGACACCTGGTTTTTCCCGGCAGAAGCCATGCTTTTAGCTAATCTCAACTGTGCCAACCGTGCTTTCTTGCTCACTTCCTTACTCAAAAACGAATTACCTGTCCCTGGCCAAGTTTACTCTGTCTTTGGCGAACTTACCCATAATGGCATCGGTAACCATGCGTGGGTTCAGGCACAGATAGAGGGCAGGTTATATATTCTCGAGGCTACCATAACGGATAAAGCCCGGGCCATAATCCCTGCTTCAACCCTTGACATTTATAAGGGCAAAGTGTATTTTGATGAGGAAACGGTCTATGCGGTCGAGGATGTGGATGTTTGCAGTGTAATAAATGAGAGGTTCAGCGTGTGTGCAATACCTTTTCTGGAGAACTATCTTTGCGAGAAGTGTCTAGCGCTGGAGGAGTAAGCGAAGGGAGGATTGATATGGAACAAGCAATAATGGACACCGCTAATGTTGAACGGAAGATTGATGAGGAAAGAAGCCACAGTCCAGGCCCATTAGAAATAAGGTTCAAGCTAACGGGTCCGGTAGAGGACGGCGTCCTCCAGTCAATCGAAGACCACCTCTATGCCAATGGCGTCGATGTCATTGCTGTCAACCAGGTAATTTGGGAAGGCAAATGGGCTATCTCCGTAAAATACCGTAAGCCAGTAGAGAGCGAGGCAATCGGTGCCTGGCCAGTAGCAGTTATTCCTCTGATAGCCTTCGGTCTTATGGCCGCCTTGATAGGAATTGGCATCTTTAATATGGAGTCTATCGCCAATAACATCGGTAAGATATTACTGATTACCTTCGGTGGTTTGACGCTGTTTGCGCTTGCCATGAGAAAGCCAATTGAGACTGTTGCCGGCGCTTATGCCTCCAGGAGATAATTGTGGCAGATACTAAACAAAGGGACTCTACTACTCCTATTGTCCTTGTCGGGGCTGTAGGAGCCCTGGGGCTCGGGGCGTGGCTTATGTTCCGGCCCAAGGGAGCTAAGGCTGGAGATAAAGTTACTGCCACATTTAGGTTCAATTATTACGGTGACGGGGGGAAGTACATACTCCAAATCTCCCTGGGCACTATATGGCCGCTAAGTATCTTTGACCATATCGATGGTATGACCTGGGAGAGCGACATAGAGCTTTCCGTCTTGGATGAGGGGGGGGAGGAGCTGAAGAGACCTATTCATTTCAAGCATGAGATTGAGTTCCAGCTGCCCGGGGCAACAAAGCCGCAGAGGTATGATGCGGAAGCGGGGATACGGATGCCCGGTTCTGGACAGTTTGATTTTGTCGAGAACGGTGTCGTTTTAATCGATAATGCATTACTCGTAGAGGAGAAAAAGTAGTTGGCATTTTCAAGTATAGTTATTGTCAGTACATTTAAGGCCGTCCCGGGAGACCTGGTAGCATTCCAGGTTGAAATTAAAAATAACGACTCCAGCGGACATACTTTCCACATTGAAGCCTGGGCCCCAGACCAAGTCTTGGCCTCTAAGCTATTGGATGAGAAGTATATCTGGATATGGCAAGGAGAATCCAAATCTTATACGCGCCAGTTCGTAATGCCCAGTGTGGAAGCTCAAATATTCGTCTGGGTAGAATCGTGGAGGGATACCCGATGGGTTTACGATACGAGTTTCCTGAAGAAAGTTGCTGTGGAAGTTGCGGCTCCGCCTCCGGAACCTGAGCCACCGCCGCCGGAGGAGCCACCGCCGCCGGAGGAGCCACCGCCGCCGGAGGAGCCACCGCCGCCGGAGCCACCGCCCCCGGGTAGTGCATTGCCATATGTAGCTTTAACCGTTCTGCCTGGCCCATATGCCGCTTATATTTCTTCTTCACCCGGCCCCAGCTACACTGAAGAGAATAGAATGTATTATCCGGTGGGAACAATAGTGCGGCTTACTGCTCACCCACAAGCTGATTATCAATTTGTCAGGTGGAGCGGAGACGTGTCCGGGACATCTTTGGCCTTGCAGGCGCTTTATATGGACCAGAATTATTGGGAGACGGCGGAATTTGAGCTGATACCTGTTCCACCACCACCACCTCCGGCTCCAACAGTGCCGGATTCTGAGTTTAGAGCTTTAGCTGTCGTGATAAGTTGAATCGGGGAGGTTAGTTATGCTATATAAAAACGGGGACGTTGTGAGGTTCGATGTTAGCTTCGACTATCAGGGACCAGCGTATACCTTTGCTAAATTACGGTGCGTAGTGGGCGTTGCGGGGACAACTTTTGGCTTCGATGAGAAGGCTTGGACAAACGCCGGTATTACCCTGCCGGAAACCTTAACCTGGACTAGGTTCATAAAAAGGGTTCTCGTGACACTGAAGAATTTAGAGATGGGGGAAACATACGATACCTATACGAAGCTGATGTCCGGGACTGGGCAAGCTGATATATTCTGGAATGGAGTCGGCAATATCCAGATGGCAACAAGCGCTCCTGATTCCGAGTTCCGCGACTTAGAAGTTCAGGTTGGTTAAAACATTTTTATGAAGTCGCTTGACAAACAGTAAAAAGCTGTTTTAAGGTATAGGTGACACCATAAAAAGGGGGGAAGCAACTCTCGACGTGGGTTGAGGGCTTCCCCCCTTTTCCATTTAGAGGGTTGCTGAACCCGATCAATAAACATAAGGAGGGTCTGGGAATGCGAATAAATGCAATGAACGTGGTTATTGGTGCGGGTCTGGGGGTCGCGGATGAAGTTGGAGAGAAGTGGGATAGCGACCGGGGCAATTCTGATGCCTTTACGGGCATCCTCGGGTGGTCAAGAATCGGTGTCACTCTTGCCGCCTATGCTGGTCAGGCGTTCAACTTCCAACCGGAGTTCTGTAAGACCGTAGCCCAGTCGACAATCCCGTTGGCGACCAAGACAGTCGTTAAATCCATCATCCAGGCAACTGGTGGTGGGACCGCGACCTCTACGAAGACCAACCGGGCGACATCGGTTAACGTCGGTGGCGGCAAGGTAGCCTGGCGGCCGGTTCCAATCGGTTGAGAAGGCTAGAGCTACCCTAGAAATTCTAAAAAGGGAGGAAAAGAGTCATGCGTAAATTGATTCCTATTGACCAGGTAAGCCCGGAACAGGTTGATGGCCTGCGGGAAGCCGTTGAAGCCCAGTTAATCGGGAAAGCATCGCAATCCCGAAGCGATGTGACTGCCTGGAGGGCGAGGGACCTTCTATCATTTACCGACCTCGCTATCGTCTCAGGTGGCCAGGGTGCGGGCACGGCGAACTATTGGGGCTGCGGCGCTCTGGTCGCTTCTACTGCCCTGGTATATGTCCCCAATACCGTTCTGGCTTCACAGGAATTCGTCGGCATTTATGGCATCGCAATAAGAGACGCTGCTCCCGCTGTCATCGAGGTACTTATGGAGACGGCAGCCGGGGCATCAACCAAAGCCCGATGGAATATAGAGAGCCTCTATGCTTCACTGCAGCCAGTCGGCATTACCCCTGAGTGGATTTATTACGGGGCTCAGGCCACCATTCAGGTAACGCTGTTCCCGAACGCGGTGGGTAAGGCGGTTGGCGCCGATGGCGTATCCGACCACATCGAGCTGATTGGCTTGATGGTCATGCCTTTGGGCGATGTAATCAGTGTCTAATCTTAGCTGACGGGTAATACCTGACACGGAAACGAAGAATTGTCCATCATGGTGGTAGGTGGTAAAGATGGACAGCTCTTTCTAAAATTGAATATAATCCCCTTCGGATGAAGGGGTGACATAAAAGGCATTATGGGGGTAAGGAGGTAAAAATGTCTTACGGTGAACAGCTTGCAAATCTGTGGAACAGACAATCGTTCTGGGCTAATAGCACTCCGGCTTTCTATGCCGCTGCGGCTCAGGACATCTTTGCTATTACCGGCGGCCTGGTTCTTATCCAGCAAATCATCGAGTATTGCGATGTGGACCCGGTTAATGCCACCACGACTACCATTGCCGTAGGAGCAGTGGGCATGGATGTGGGTGCCGTCGCTATCAATGGTGCCGGGGCTCTGGGCATCGTCGTCTCCCCGCTTGATGCGGCGGTTGCCAAGATAGCTTCCGCGCTAGCCGTTCAGGCACCTTCACTGCTCGGTTTCGCGACCAACCAGGGGGTGGTTGCCGGACCAGGGGTGAATATCACGGTGACGTTCGCTACGGTGATGGCTGCTGCCGGCAGGTATAGCCTGCATGTCAAGTATCGCAAGATACACCCGAATGCACTCATATCATAAAATAAAAACCCTTATGGTGGTAAGGAGGTAAATATGGTTTCACAAAGAGGCGTAGCTCAATTAGTTACCGACCTGCACGAGCGGGAGTTGTTTGTCGCTTCCAGTACCCCGGCGTTCCGGGCAGCGGCGGCGATTGACATCTTTGATATAACCGGTGGCCTGGTTCTCATACACTCGATTATCGAGTATTGCGATACAGCCATGACCAACGCTACTACTACTACTATTTCCGTAGGCGCAGTGGGCATGGACGCGGGTGCTGTTGCCATCAACGCCGGTGGCCAGTTCGCTATCGTAGTGTCGCCTCTGAATGCAGCCGTGGTCAAGGTAGCTTCTGTATTGGCCGTACAGGCGCCGTCATTACTTGGCTTCGCGACCAACCAGGGGGTAGTCGCCGGGCCAGGAGTTGCTATCACGGTGACGTTCGCTACGGTGATGGACGCTGCGGACAGGTGGAGCCTGCACGTCCTTTACGAAAAGATTCACCCGGCAGCACTTATAGCACCGTCCTAATCGTAGGACGTAACTAGAACAATAGAGGGAGGTCGAAAATGGTATTCGATAGAGCTTTATACAACGCAATGGTGGGGTCGGGGGATATTCGTTACGAGGCCTTACCCGCAGCCGTCGTGCCTATCGCCGATGACGCGGCCTGGGACCAGTTGTTCGCTGCAGCTGGAGCCCCAGCAGTGGATTACTGGCTATGCGGCATTGCCTTTAACTGGGCAACCGGTATAGTAGCGGAAAGCACCTTGCTGGTTGACGTGGGCTGGGGTGGTGCTGACGGTGCTGCAATAGCCGCCGCCAATGTAATCCTCACCAACTGGCCTGTCTCGCAGACGTCAGGAGCTGCGGCTGTGGGGCCGGATACTCATGCCCCCCACATGCTACCTTTCCCTGTCAAGATACCAGGGGGAAGCCGGATGGCAGCCCGTATCGCCAGTTCGCCTACAGGCACTCTGGCTTTCACGGATTTCCGTGTAATCCTGGCAACTGTGGTTGAGCACTAATCTTGATACCTTTAATTTGAGGGGGGGAGAGGCATCTCTCCTCCCCTCCCTTAAAGACAGGAGGCGAATATGTCGGGAAAATTAAGCGACGAACAGAAAGCCACAAACAAGGCTGCACGGGCAGCTAAGAAAGAGGCGGAAGAGGGAATGGTAGATATTGCGGCTCTTGCCAAGGGTGATGTTTTTTCCATTGATGGAAACAAATACATTGTTGACAGCGTCGACAGTATATCCACCCATACCCATATTTATTTACTTGACTCTAGCGACGAGATAAACCTTGACGCGCGAGGGCAGATGTCCTTTGGCACCATGGTTACTCTTATGGAGAAAGCCAAAGCCGAAGAAGCTGAAGAGGCCTCGCCGACGCCGGCTCCAACTGCAGCGGCTGCAGGGTCTGAAGTGACTCCGGCGGTCAGCGGCGGACGCTGGTACAAATAAAAAGAATAACCGAATATTAAAATAGTCAGTCTAACGGCAGAGAGAGAAAGGAGGACAAGACTATGTATAACCTGTATCCCTTCAAATCGGGGCTGGGGTTAGTCGAACCCGTTGCCCTGACCAACGAGAATGTCTGTATCGTATATGGGACAGACTACTATTACCGCAAGGTAGCGTATTTAGAGTCCCTGCCTCCATTCCAGTTCGCGGACGTAGGAGCTATCGCTGCCCAGACCAGGGCGGCTAAGTTTGACGCCGTGAACCTCGAATTCCAAAAAGAGGAATTCGCCCAGATACGGTGGTTCCCCCTGGACAATGCTCAGATAAGGTTATGGCTGCCCGAAGCAGATGGTAAATACCGCACCCGAGCGATGATGGCCTATGTCGACCTCAATACGGTTTACCGTGACCCCTGCCTGCATCTTACCGAGTTTTATGTCTGGGAAGACCATAACCCCTGGTTTGAAGCTATTAACGGGATGGATTATGCCCTTGACCAGTGTCGCCTGATAGGCATGGGCTTTCGTTACAAGGTAACAGGTCTCGATGCCGCAACTGTAACCGAAATCAAGAATGGGACTAAACCCTGCACTTATGTCTTCGCTACAGGCAGGACTTAGTTTTTGAGGGAAATGAAAGAGGGAGGTAAATCCTTATGGTGATGACATATGCTCGGAGAGGTATCCGGTTGACTGGTGACCCGATACCGATTGTCGTAGCGGCGAATGCCGGGGCTCTGGCTGTGTTCCAGTTAAGCCTTGCCGCTCTTAATATCGGAACCAAAACGGTCGTCCTGAAAAGGCTGAAGGCTTGGAATAACGGTGCCGGTAATACCGTCATTCATATCGGGACGGGAGCCGCAGGTGCCGTTGTCGACGTTATGCCCCCGTTATTTATCGTTAATAACCTGAACCTTGATTTAGGGGAGGCAGACCTGCCCGAAGTGGAGTTCAGCACCGATATTATGGTCTGGTGCGTGGCGGTCCCGGTAACCATCCTGGTTGAAATAGAAGAATTGTCATAGAGGGAGAAGAGCATGTCTAACGGCGGAAAGGGCACGGCAGTTCTGGCCGGGGCTGGGATTGGCGCCATACTCACCTATTTACTGGCTCACCCTTCGGTAGCGCAGGCAGCTACGGCTCCGGAGGGTGTGGACGCTGAAACCTGGGATGCTTTAACAGCTATCATCCTGGCTATACAGGAACAGAATGCCAGGCTTGAGCTTACCTTATCTCAGGTTGTCACCATCATGGGTGGCGAGGGCTCCGCTTTATTGAATCCAAGCACATTCACGACACCCAATGTTATCTGCCCCGTTGCCGGGCAAGCCTACCCTATACCGTCGAAGATAATCCCATATGATAAGGAATTTGTAGTGAAGGCATTATCGACGAATGCCGGGCTTATCTATTTAGCTAACAACGAGGTCGATGCCGCGATTCTGACCGCTTCTTATCCCCTGCTTCCAAATGAGGCGGTCGGTTTGGGAACAGCTACGAGCAATGATTATTGGATAAGCGCTCAGTTCGCAGGTGAGGGTGCGTCCTGTATAGTGGAGCAAAAGTAATGGCAACGGCGTATACAGTACCAGCGATATTAAGGGTAACCCGGTCTACACAGTCAGGGTTATTTACCATGACGGCTGCCTGGCAGGTGGTCTACACGAACAGTGCGCCTTATGCCTGGCTCTTTGTCTCCGCGGATATTAACCTGACGCCTATGATTGCCGGAGATACAATCGACATCAGGGTAAGAAAGATTAACGTAAGTGGGGGGGCTGAGGTTGTCCATAGTTTGATGACTTATAGCGATGTCCAGCCGGTGAACCATCCCGCCGTCCGTATCGGGCCTCTTATGGATGTTTATGGCGTAGAGGTAGCTATGAGACAAACAGCGGGAGTCCTGGCAGACATACAGTGTGAGTTCTTTGATGCTTTTCGTTAAGCTGAGTAGCTGGTAATTCCGCCGGTACAGGCGGTTGACGTAGCCCGTGGCTGCCGGACGGTGTCCACGGGCAATTTTGTTAAAGGGAGTATAGGAAAGCTGGCCGACTCAGGCCATGGAGCACTAATTTGGCAACTTTAACATTAAGACCCAGTGCGGCTGGTGATTTATCAGGGCTTTATGTGTTTCCCGCAGATGGCATCCATTGGGATAAAGTTGATGAGGCGACTCCCGATGAGGATACGACGTATGTTCATCGATATGGCGGAGGAACAGGTACCGATGAAGACAACTACACCCTGGATAATTTAGCCGGGGCTGCAGCTATAGCTAATGTCCAGGTTGTAGCTAGAGTGCGGAAGATAGCTCAATTTACAGGGCTGGCTGGAACCACCTTAATCGGCCTTGGAGTAAGAATTGGTGGTACTAGCTACTATGCCAATACCGCAACCAGTAATGAAAGTTACTTTTACCTAACCAGGGATTATGCTCTCAATCCGGATACAGGAGTAGCGTGGATTCAGGCAGATATAAACAGCTTGCAGAGCTGTCTCAGGTTAGCTTTTACGAACTTGGCTGGCGCCATGGGGGGGCTCACATCCGCCAGATGTACGCAGCTCTATATCGTGGTTACTTATACTCCTGCGATTGCAGCGCCGACTGTTCAAACAGACCCTGCTACGGAGGTTAGCTAATAATGCAGGCAATATTAAACGGAACATTAACTGACGATGGTGGAGCCCCCTGCGACGTTCGTTTTGAATACGGAGAGACGATAGCTTATGGCACCTTTACCGCCTGGATACCCGGCCTGGTGACCGGGGATACTTTCTGGACAATGATATATGGCTTACGGGAAGGAACCACCTATTATTACCGCGCTATAGCCCGCAACCTGGCGGGTACCGCAGTTGCTGCCGGAGTCAGCTTCACTACCCCGGTTACGTCACCAGTAATACAAACCAGCCCTGCCACGCTGATAACCCCGCACTCAGCCCAGCTTAATTATTACCTGGTTAATGACATGGGCAATCCGTGTGTGGTATGGTTTGATTATGGGGCGACGATAGCCTACGGAGGGAAGTCGAGTAAACTCCCCAGTCAGGAATCATACGATACTGGAGGTATTACCATCGAGAGCCTGGCAGCAGGGATGCCCTTTCATTTCAGGGCGGTAGCTCAGAATATGTATGGGGTGGGCTATGGTGAAGATATGGTATTCTCTACGTTGTCAAATCCATCAGCGCGGTCAGGTATAAGTATGGAGTTAATGCTGCTCATGGAGGAAGATTAAAATGGTTATAGATAGACTTGGCGAACTCAAGCGGATTATGAATATAGGTGCCGCTGAGACCTTCGACCCGGCGACGGACTCGTTGGAAGCAATAGCCAACGCCCTGGGGATTGGTCCTTCAGTTGGTTTATGGATGTTCGGCATTGTCGATGCCACTCAGGTAGCCAGCCTAGTTACAGTCATTACCAATAATCTCCAGAATGTGCCCAATGACCTTCTCGAGGGGCAGTTCTGGATGCAGGTCATTTACAATGACAGCGCTCCTGCAACTGCCCCCGAAGGTGAAATCAGGCGGATAACTAACTTTGTCCAGGGCGGCGCCCTGCAGACATTCACGGTCGATGGGTTTACTGCTAATGTGGAAGCCGGAGATATAGTGGCTATATTCCACGAGTCTCTCCTGACAACCGAAATATTGGCTCGAGGCACTTTAGACACCAGCTCGGCAACCGTGCCGGAAGACAGCACCAGGACTGAAGGTGTTGATTATTTCAAAGGCTGTTTATTGCTGACCACTGAAGGCGCGGTAAGATTCCAGCCTCGGCGAATTGTCACTTCCAGCGCTGCCGGTGTCTTCACCCTCGACCCGAGCAATCCCTTTACTGCGGTTCCTGGATTGGTAGATTACGTCATCATTGGTGGCCAAGCTGAGTTTATTCCTGGCGCCGATGCGGTCGTTAACAGAACCCCTGCCGATGTTATCGGCGGCAAAGCGGATACCATCCCTGCCATGAATCTGGCTCCTGCAGCCACTTGGTCAATAATCAGGCACCTCAAAGCTATCCTGGAAAGGCTCGGGGCCACCCCGGCCGACCCGGATGATTCAATTCATACCTCTGTGGGGCAAAGAGACACGGCCGCTACCGCCGATGATATGTCCGCCCTGGACACCGCCAACCTCCATGCTAAGATACGCCGTGTCCTGCTCAGGATAGCCGCCGCGGCCTATTCTGTGACGGTCGACCCGGGCGGAGCGGCCAGAACTGATATAGAATCGACCTTTGAAGACCTGGGAGCTATGCTGGCAGGCGCGGCTGGGATTACAACCTATCCTGCAGCCGCAGATATTGGCAATGGCGTCAGTATGGCTGAGGCCATCCGAGCCATCCTTACGTCTATTGTTGGCGGGGACGATTATGATGCATATACCAAGATAAATAATGTAACCATAGCCAGCATCAACGCAGCCTTCCAGGGCATCGCTGGATTATTCGCTGCCGCCGGGACTAACACCTTTGGGCCAACCATAGCGGGGAGCCCACGAACCCAAATGGAAGCGGCTCTTAACACTATGGCCTCATATTTTGCCACAGGTGGAGCTGCCATAGCAGCTACAGTAGACCCGGGTGGCGCTTCACGTGCCACTCTTGAGCTAATCCTGGAAGACCTGGGTGCTATGCTGGCAGGAGCTGCCGGTATCACTACCTGGCCAGCCGCCGCTGCTCCAGGAGATGGTATTTCTTTTGCTGAAGCTATTCGTGAGATTTACGACCTTGTCGCCGCCCTTCCCGGCGCTACTGTCATGGGTAAAGCGCAGATAGCCGCTACCACCATCGACCTCAATCAGGCTGCTGCCTCCTACGACCTGTTCACAGGAACCACTCAGGTTGTTATCCTCGAAAGCCTGAACATCAAGATGCCAACTGGGGCAGCTGGTGGTGCTCTGACCAGTATATCCATCCAGACGGATGATGTTACTCCAGGAGTAATTATCAGTGCTGCGGCTGGTGCTGTAGCCAATCTGACTTCTGAAGCCGACCTTGGGTGGACAGGCGCGCTGTATATAACAGTAGGCACAAAGATACGATTAACTATTGGCGGAGGTGCGCACGGGGCTGGCTATGTCTGCAATGTTACCGCGAAGTATAGAGCAGTGGTTTCAGGAGGTAACCTAGCATGAAAACAAAGGTAGAGGGCAAAAGCGAGTTGGAGAGTATAAAGGTGCCGGATAAAGCCTCGGTCAAGATGCAGCAATTGCTGAGTGCGAAGCTAGCTACGGAAGCGCAATTCTCCACATATACGCAGGGATGTTTTGACGCTTTGGGACTTGAAGGTGATTGGGACCTCGATACCGATACCTGGACTTTCAACCGGAAGGTTCATGCTGAGGAGGTAAGCGATGCTTAGTATAAACGGCCAAGACGTCTTACTGGGAGTTAAAGTCGGCGGCACATGGAGTGTGCTTTCAGGCACTTGGATTATTCCTGCTTTTACTCTTGGTGGTGCTTTAGATGCTAATAGTCAGAATTTAACATCAGTGAATTTAATATCAGGCGTTGCTGGTTTTACAATGTATTCAACAGTTGATGATACCTCTCTGGCGTGGAGGGGCGGGACTAATACACTTGGTTCTGGAGCTAGGTTGGTTATCTTTGGTAAAGACCACGCTCAAACTGGAAGATTTGACCTCATAACACCTAACGCTGCGGGTGATGGTGATGTAACCAGACTGATAGTATCAGGTAAAGCAGCCATAGCCGTAGCTAGTTGGGTAAATGTTGCTCATACAGGCTTAAAGCTGAGTGGTCTTTTGGATGTGGCGGGGCAATTTGTAACCATCCTAGAGCCGCTCCTGGTGCTGGTGCTGTTAATGAACCTAGAATCTATGCTGTAGTCGGCGGGGATACTTTAACTGACCTATCCGCAGTATTTCAAGACGGTAGTATAGATAATTTTGCCACAGAAACTACCCCTGACAATAGCCCCCTATTTATTACTCCAAGTAGAACTAAACTCGGGATTGAACTTCGTAAAGACCACCCTGGAGTAGTTCGTATAGTGGCTATATTTCCTAGTGGTGAAGAATTTGACCTGAAGCACCACGAATACCACGACCCTGTTAAGATAGCTGCCAATAAAGGTGCTGAGGGTTCACTGCCGTCTAATTGGCTAATTGAAGATGCCACGCAGCGAGCAGCTAGGTTAGAAGTAGAAAGGATTGCGGCACTTCCTAAAGCGGAGGTAGTGGAATGATACAGAAACCTTGTGATAATCGCTCGACTAATATTGACCAGACAATACTCTATGATGAGGTAACTTGCTATCAAGCTCGCGAGAAGTGGGAGCGGGGGAAGTGATGAATAAGTTAAGGAGGGAGTTATGACAGTCCTCAAAACAGAAATAATAGTACCGGATAAAGTATTAGAACCAGGGGATTTAGTCTCGTTCGATGTGAGGGTAACCAGCCTGCACGAGTTCACCCTCTATGTCGAACCAATCGCGCGTATACCGGATAAAGTATTTCCTCATTTCGAGGAGTCCATTCCGCCAGGGGGGAGTTTTTCGTGGCCAGCTTCTTTTACCATGCCGGAAGGGTCAGTCACTATAAAGGTGGATACCTGGGCTGAATCTTTTGATTTTGAATGGCGCAAGGTTAGTGTGACCAACCTTACCGTTAAGACAGGGGAGGTAGGTGCCGCTAGATTTCTCCCCGGCCTGCTCGCAACGGCAGGAATATTGGGGATAGTAATTCTGGGGAGGAAATAGAGGAAAGATGGTAGCTGAAGTAGTTACAGTAGTAGGCGTGGTTGTCCTTTCAGCAACCTCAATCGGCGGCTGGATTTATACCATCCGCAAGAATGGGCGAACCGAAGGTAAGATACAGCAACAGGTCGACTCAGTAGTAAGAGCTGTTGGCAAACTTCCCTGCCAGGCAGATTCAGACTACCTTCAAAGCATAGGAGGCCTAACCAGGTCGGTTAAGAACCTGGAAGGCTGGCTGACAAGAGTTGAGAAAGAGCAGTCAGCAACAAGCACGCGGATTGACCACATTGTGAATGGTAAAGTAAAGAAACGATGATGACGCCAAGGGGCAAGGAGATATTTGCTTTGGTGCCGACATGGCTGCAAGAATTTGAGAAGGAGGCACATTATGGCAATCACAACAAAGAAATGGTGGAAATCAAAGACTCTCATAATCAATGCTCTGATATTCCTGGGGAGTCTAATATCAGGCATCGCGGGAGAGAACTGGCTGGACGGAGAGCTCCAGCTAATGATTCTATCTGTAGTTGAAGCAATACTCCGTAAATACACCAACACAGGCCTGGAGAAGTAGCTACTGGCACCTAAACTTCCTCAACGACTATCTTGGTCATCGGACAGGGTTTCTATTCCCAATACGGTATCAATTTATCCATACCTTTCCTTTTAATATCTTTGAAGAAATCCCCGTCAACAACTAAGAGTTTGAGATGAGGAAAGTATTTAGCAAACCGCTTGCGCTGGGTGATTCCTTTGGTATAATCCCACCCTTTAACCTCATGGTATTCAATATGTTCATCTTTATAATAAATCTTAAAGTCAGGAGTATAGAACCGTGTGCCTTTTTTGATTTTCTTAAACTCGAAAGTATCCGGTTCAAATTCCCACTTCTCAATAGGCTCGCCATTTGCCATAAGGAAATTTAGAAACCGCGCATAGTTAGCCTCGTAATTACTCCTGAAGTATTGACCATCTAAATCTTCTCTCTTGCCACCCTTGGAACGACTATACATATTCACTCCCTTGAATCTCTTACGAGTAGCACATGAGTAGCTACAACATACCTGCTTTGCTGAACTTGGAACCTCGAAAAACTTACCGCAAATGGGGCAGACTCTGATTTCCCTATAGCCCCTTGGCAGTCCATGCTGTTTTATCCATTCCCTCGTTCTAATCCCTAGCGCCTTACAATATTCTGGCGACTTTTTTCTTGAGTAGCTTGTGGCTAACCCTAATTCTTTCGCTTTACGACAGACATCGCTCTTCCGGCGACCAATAGAGTTTGCATACCTAGTTAAATATATTGGTTCATCGCTCCCAACACTATATAACTGCCTTAGCCCTTCAATCTCATCTGCTGTCCAGTGCCTTATAGAAAGTTGGATGCCTAATTTCTTTAACCGCTCCCATACAGATTGCCCACATAACCCAACTGCTTCACCAGTTTTCCATATATTACCTGTTTGAGTGTAAGAGTGTATAATTTCCTCGTCACTTACCTTTGGCTTCATAAGTATATTATACCAGACATTGACAATATTATCAATTTAAGTTGGAGGTATCTGGGATTTTCTTACATCATACTGCCCCCTCGTCCCTTTGGGAACACAGGCGCCAGGTATGATAAGTTCGATTTTTCTCCTCCTCCTCTATAATCCTTGGCCTTGCCAATAGTAACCTGCCACCAGTAAGTGGAGCACTCCCCAGTCTCGCTGATGAGAATATCGTGGGGAGCGCCACACTTCCTCGGGTATAACCCGGAGTCACCTGCCTCAGCATTAAAGGGACAGAGCTGGTTCTCGCACCTGATTACGGGATTCATTACTATCTTCCAAACTTCGGGAACTGTTGCCCCCCCATACCAGGCCCAATCGGTGCATTCGGAATCTCAATCTCCTGCATACGGAAGTCGACAAGGGTGGTAAATATCTTCAGGCACTCAGGGTTAGCACAGACATCCCAGTAGAAACTCATTATGGGAATCTTGGGCTTTGTTATGCTCAAAGGACTAATCACTATCGGCTTGCTGGGGTCAATAAGGGTTAAAACCCAGGTAGGCCCTTTGGGAAACAGCTTCTCGTCTATTAACCCCTCTTCGACCATCTCGGCAATCTTCATCTGCCCGAGCCGGTCCTCGCAACCGCAGTCCGGGCACTTGTCGTGTCCCTTTATCGGGAACTCCATCCTTTTCTTCTCTGGTTTGTCAGCCATCTTTTACCTCCATCCAAATTGATTTAATTTTACAGGGTCGTAATCTTGAGCCCTTGGTTTGTCGCTGTGACATTGCCACCATGGCCGCCTCGAGCACCGGAGTCGACCGGAGGCCAGCCTGTATACTTTACAGCACTTCTCATGGTAGCAGTTAGAGAGAAAGAGCGGTGTGATTATCTCTACGATAGGGTCATGTTGCATATTTATATTTCCTGCGCCAGGTGCCCGAGAACACTTTTCAGGTGCTTGGGACCGCCAACCTTATAATGGATTGTAATTGTCTTAGATATTATTATGTTGGTTAGTGCCCATTTTACCAGATTAAGCTCTGGGTCACCAGCCCAGGAGACTTTGAAATGCATGAGAATTCCCTTCGTCTTCTGAAACTCATGGCCTGACTCCTCAATCATGTAATGCGTGAAACTACTGTTTTTAAGATGACTCCTTAAAGCGTCCGCCAGTTCCTGTGCATCTACGGCCTTGCCGCCGACGTTTACCGCGGTTATTTTGGGTTTATAGCCCTTCCCCCCCTCCCCCTCTATCAGCTTGGGTTTAGAGGGCTTATCCAGGGCAGGGTCGTGAGCTGCGACAGCCATACTTGTGGCCGCCATGGCTTCCTCAACCAGATTATCCATATCAATGTCCCATGTCATGTAAGGCCACTGGCCTTCATCTAAAACTGCCAACTTTATAGCTGCTTTATCCTTGCCTTCCTGGACTGCCTGCTCAATGTAATCCTTTATTTTTTGTTTATTCAACTCAGAAAAACCACTGTAAATGCTTTCTTTTAGTGGTTCATATAGTATTTTGACTGAAGCCTTATTATCACCCTCGATGCTGGACGGAACCGACTCCTGCGCCGCCGCTACTCCATCCAGTACCGTTTTGAGAATTTCGAGAGGAAAACCTTGTTTGTTTGCCACAGTAATCCCAGGTGTAGGCAAGGAGAGCATCGGCCCCAGTAACTTCATTAACTTCGGAAGCTCAATCTTGATTTCCAGTTCCAGTTCCAGCCACGCCTCTATCGGTTGTGTTGTCAAAAGAGACACCTTGAGAACACCTCCCTTATCTACCGGGAATGGCTGGGCCTTACCGGCTGACTTAAACGTACCCTCAATCATATATTTCTCGTGACCGTAGCCTACATAGATTGAGCATTCGGTTTCAACGGGCACCCCTGAAGGTATCGTCCAGATAAATTTGGTGATGGTGACATTGCCGGGAGGCAACGGGATAAAGGTAGGGGGGCTTGCTTCCTTGTTCCCACCCGGGCTCAATACTTTCATCGGCGTAGTGAGAATAAGATTCCCCGGTTCCTTTCCCTCTTCCGGACCGGGCGGCAGAAGTTTCAGCTCCTCCTCCTTCTGCAGCGGCACGACGGCCGCCTTCCATTCTCCCTTCACCTTGTAAAGGCTTATCGGTTGCTCAGGCACCGGAGTTCCGTCAGATGATACGGTTGACTCAAGGACAGTGGCGACCTCTAATAAGGCTGCAAGATACTTCGGGTAACCCGCGTTGATTTCCTTAGTATAGTCGGTAAGGTCCGCCGGCTCTGGCTCTTCCTTGTCCTCCTCAAGGGGAATCGCGGCTACCGCTTCCAGGACATCTGTTTCAAGGGTCTCAGGG
>LAZR01000998.1_pt1 | contig 19170 bp, 28 predicted proteins | sample 329461 | NCBI WGS metagenome assembly LAZR01 (sample SAMN03002196, study PRJNA259156) | marine sediment metagenome | biome: sea floor; feature: Hydrothermal impacted sediments; material: marine sediment; isolation source: Loki non-amplified sample from Loki's castle hydrothermal vent sediment ...
GCTACGTGTATATCAACCGCGATGATACGCTGGTAGTCGAATCCCGCGAGGATAGGAAAGGCACTAGGGACCTGAAAACCGTAACCATTACTGGCGGGTTTTTACTCAAAGAGGATGGCGATTTCTTACTCAAAGAGGATGGGGATAAGCTAATTATTGACGCTGCGGAGTCGGTGTCATTCGATAACACTATGACCGATCTAGAGATAGAATACGGCCACGGTATTATTAACGAGGCAAACGCTACAGTATTCCCCCGCAAGGTAGGTACTTTGGGGGTATTATTCACCCTTGAACAGCCGATAAGGATACCCGCGGGTGTTCCGATAGTCGTAAAAGGCAAGTATTCAGACCCAGTTGGTGGTAATCCAATACACGGGACTAACATGCAGACTCCTACGACACCCACAGATTATCTATTGACTGCAGATGAAGATGGGGGTGGCGCTGATTTGAGCGCGAGCCTCACGGTAGGGGCTAATTTCTATGCAGATGGGGTTGAATTCACCCTCAATTCAACCGTGACCGGCTGGCTTTTTAAGTGTAATGCGCGCGGCAATTCGATTACTAAGTACAATCCGGTGCAGTCCCTATTCAGGGATGTAAATTCAATCAATGCCTATGGCACGAATTCAATCAGCATAAGGCAAACTTACCAGGATACCATCGAAGTCGCCCAAACTGTGGCAGAGGCCGCTGTAGAAAGTGAGCGCGAGCCAGATGTAGAGGCTACAGCGGTGCGCTTTATGGCAAACGAGTCTGAAAAGCAAATGCAAGCATTCCTAAATCTGGATGTTGGCGATTTGGTTCATATTATTGAAGATAAAAACGAGATAGACGCATATTATTATATTTATGCGGTTGAATATGAGATTACACAGGGTGGGATTATCGACTTCGCCTACCGTATTAAGCGTACTAGGTCATTGCAAAACGGCTTGACCGCTATCGCAATTGAATTTGACGGTTCATCCGATGAAGTGGTGCGCTTCCCGGCAGTACCGCAAATGTTAGGAATTGAAAAAACCATTATTATGCAGATTAACCTTGATGTTTTATCAGCCGGAGATAAAACTATCCTGCAAATTACTGACGGCGAAACGCTGGTAGGGTTTAATCTCTTATCGATTGCTGGCGACCCAGTTAATGCCCTGTTATTCCAGGCTAGAGAATTTGAAGACGATTGGCTTCAGTATTTAACCGATAATGATACTATTGCGGCGGCCACAGATTACACAGTTGGCGTTTCCTACGATAGCGGCTCAATCTACAATAGGCCAACCTTATATATTAACGGTGTAAAAACAGCGGCCAGGGTTGCAAAATGGAATTCGGGCACGCGTAAGGAAACAAATAATGCTTTTCGTGTGAATGTTGGCTCTACTGATTTAGGGTTTGACGACTTTGATGGTAAAATAAAGAATATCCGGCATTACAACCGCATTCTATCGGATACTGAGCATTTATTCTCACACACCGGAATAGTTGCTGACGGGATGGTATTTCAAGTTCCTAATGTTATATCTGAGCGGTTGGCAGACTATATCGACCAGAGCCTAGCAGAGAGCGACAAAATAGTAGATAACGTGTTTGGCGTCGTAGGCACTCCGCTTAATACTCCTACGGGCAGAACAGCATAAAGGATTAGAACATGGTTGATGAGAAAATCACCGAACTAGCAGTAATCACAGCATTAGAGGATACCGATTTATTCCCGATGGTAGACGATGTACCAGGTACGCCTATCACTAAGGCTATCGCGCATTCGGATTTGGTAGCTGAGTCGGTAGACCAGATTTTGGCGGCTCTGGTAGGTAAGAAAACCGTTTACATTCCGGCAAGCGCAATGATACCATCTGTTACAGGTGGTTGCGGTGTGCTAGTAACAACTGAGACCGCGGTGAACAAGCCGGATATTTCAGCGTTGCCGTTTGCAGATGGTTCTGCATCGCACGCTCGATTTTCATTTTCATTCCCCAAGTCGTGGAATTTGGGTACAATCTCATACCAGGCTTATTGGACGGGGCTAGTTGCCGGTGCTGGCGGCGTAAGGTGGGGATTGCAAGCCGTGGCTGTTTCAGATGATGACACTATAACCGTTTCGTATGGAACGATTATTAAGGTTACTGATACTTTCCTTGCTATAGACGATCAACACATCGCGGTTGAGAGTGCTGCTCTTACTATTGGCGGTACTCCGGCGCAAGGTGATATGATTTATTTCGATGTCCAGAGAAGTCCTGCTGATGGGGCAGATACCCGCGCAGCACCCGCCGATTTGCTTGGTATCAAACTATTCTACACAGTTGATACTTTCAAGGATGATTAAATGAGTGTAAAAGCAGGAAGTTTTGTAACCACCGGCGCTGCCGCTGGGAATACTATCGCTGTAACCGGCGTTGGGTTTACCCCCAAAGCCGTATTTTTCTTTTGGTCCAGCAGAGATACCAATGTTGATATAATTGTTAGCCAAGATTTGCTCGGATGGGGATACGCATTTGCGGTAAGCCCCACTGAGCGCGGCGGGGTATCTGTGGCCGCGGATGATAATCAATCAACTACATCGCGAGAGGACACGCGTACATTTAATGATGGGGTTGTTTCGTCTATCGCGCTTGGTACTGCTGCTGAAACAGGACGCTTAGACTTGCAATCTATGGATGCAGACGGGTTCACGCTGATAATTGACGACCAATTCCCAGCTACAAGTGACGGTATGCGTGTGAATTATATTGCTATAGGGGAAGATGCAATATCGAATGCGAAGATTGGCGAATTCCGTACCAATGCGGGTACTGGCAACCAAGCCATTACGGGGGTTGGCTTCAAACCCGATGCAGTGTTCTTTATTACAGGAATGGCTACAGGCGCGGCAGCGCTGCCACAGGCGAATGCTCATGTGGGGATTGCGTTTGGGGCGGCCATATCATCTTCTGAGCGGTATGTAAGCGCGATAATGGCTGAAAATAACAGAGATTTAACTACTCTGGTACACAAAACTAGGAATTATAGCTATGATGGGGAGTGCATAGCCTCATTCGATGGAGGCGGCAGCCTCAATTGCAGAGCGGATTTTGTGTCTCTTGATGCAGATGGGTTTACAATCAATGTTTTAGAGGCAGGCGTCAGGCGGCAAATACAGTATTTAGCTGTGAAAGGCGGCAACTGGAAGCTGTTTGATGGTTTGACACTAACAAGTGCTGCAGATTTGGGTGGTATTGATGTTGGCTTTGAAGCAGAAGGCGGCATGATAGTATCTACAATGAGTGCTAAAAATGCCCAGGACGTGAGTGCTGGCGAAGCCGAAATGGATTTTGGAGCATTTGAAGCCGCGGGCACCCAGAGAATAATAAGTAATCTGTGGCGCAATCTTGACCCAACGAATACCGGATTGGGGCAAGATGATACCAGGGTATATATGCGTATAAATAATGCGTTCAGTTTCGATGGTCTTATGCTGTTCAAAGAAATGAGCGGGGATGAAATTATATTCACTATGGGTGATGCCGACCCATCCGCTGCGTTTTTCTGGGGATTTGCAGTGACATCCGCACCGCCGGTGGGGGTGAAAGCCGCGCCGATATTTTTCCCGTAGGTAGACATGGCTAGAATGAGAAAGTTGGACCCCAAAAAGACCGCGTTCGACGATAAGCTGCTAACCGAAAAGGCGCTTACCAAACAGCGACATCGTTCTAGGGATGAAGTTGTGCGCGCTATTTGGGCGTGTGGCGGTATTATCAGCGATGCGGCGCGCATGTTGGGGTACGCGGGGCAATCTGGTCTACGCTACCGGATACGGGACGATGTAGAGCTACAGGAAATGATAACTGAAGCCCGCGAGACCATGAAAGACATTGCAGAATCAAAGCTGAAGGATGCGCTCTTCGCCGGGGAGCAGTGGGCGGTCACATATTATTTGAATAACCAAGCGCGGGATAGGGGCTATGGCAGGGAAGGTATTAATATCAACATGCAGCAGAACACCCTGACGGCCATAAACCTAGAGAGCTACAGCGATAAGGAACTGTTGCAGCTTGAAAAACTGCTGGCCAAAGCTCCCGCTGACGGGACTGTCGATGCTTGATACCAGGCTCACGTCCGTTGCTACGCAGTTGGCCGGAGGGGTAGAGTTAGAGGCTGAGATATGCCGTAGGAGCATGTACCAGTTTGTATTGCGTTCATGGCATTTGGTAGAGCCTGAGAATACCTTTGTGGATAACTGGCATATTCAGGCCATTTGCACCTACCTAGAGGCTTGCTATTATGGTGATTTGAATCAATTGATTATCAATATTCCCCCGCGGTACATGAAAAGCATGTTAGTAAATATCTTTTTTCCAGCATGGGTGTGGACCAAAAGTCCGGGCAAGAAATTTATGTGCATCAGCTATGCAGAGGATGTTGCTATTCGGGATTCAATCCGAATGCGCGATATTGTTAGGTCTGAATGGTATCAAGAGCGGTTTGGGGTATTTATCGACCCAAGCCAGAACGAAAAGACCAAGTACAAAAACACTCATAAGGGAGAACGCAATTGCTATGGGTTGAAGGGCGGTATCACGGGGCAAGGCGGCGACTATATTCTGATTGATGACCCTGTGAAAACCTCCGAGTCCACAAATGAGCGTGAAATGGAGCGGGTTAATCAGATTTATGATGATACTATCTACAACCGCTTGAATGATGTACAGACCGGCGCAAAGATACTTATTATGCAGAGGCTAAACCATAACGACCTTGCAGGGCATTTGCAAGAGATTGAAACCGGATGGGAGACTTTGATACTGCCTGCAGAATATGAAGTAGAGCCGCGCTTTACTTCTGCTATTGGGTATGATGACCCGCGCACGGAGGAAGGGGAACTTCTCTGGCCAGAGCGTTTCAACCAGGATTACATAGATGAATCAAAGGATACGATGTCGAGCCTGTCGATTGCCGGGCAGTTCCAGCAGCGACCATCATTACTAAGTGGATATAATTTCAAAAAGGACTGGTTCAAGGAACGTATAATGAATACGGATATTATAGCTAGGTTCATAAGCGCCGACACTGCCCAGGCCACGGGAGACGATGCAAGTTATTCCAGTTTTGCGGTAGGCGAGTTGATGTCCGATTACCGGCTGTTCCTGCGTTTGATTCATAGGGATAAACTGGAATTCCCGCAATTGCAATATGAGATAGAGAATTTAGCCAATGTCTACAGGCACAAGTTACAGAAAATCATCGTAGAATCGAAGTCCAGCGGCATTAGCGTGATACAATCATTACGCCAGACCAGCGAAGCCTGGATAGGCGCAATTGTAGTGCCATTCCAACCGACTACGGACAAGGTAGACCGCGCGGCAAAAGCGGCGGTATGGTGTGAGAATGAGTCGGTGCTGCTTCCGCCTGCCAGTGAGGATTTCCCCTGGTTATTTGACTTCGAGGAAGAACTTTATAATTTCCCGCAGGGCAAATACAAGGACCAGGTCGATTGCTTTTCACAGCTTATCCTTTACGTTAGCCATTACTTGGCCGCTGGCTTGACAGCGCGACGTACAGCCGCCGCGGGCCGAGCCGTAGCGCAGCCATCCAAAGTGCCAGCGGAATTTTAGGAAAATACTATGAAAATATGCCCTGAGTGCGAGGAAGAAAAAGAATTAACAGAGTTTCATAATATGAAGGGTGCCAAAGACGGCAAACAAACGTATTGTAAACCCTGCCAAAATGCAATGATTGTTGCGTACATGAAAACACCAGAGCGTAAATTAATCGACAGAGACCTATGGTTAAAAAGGAATTACGGGCTTTCCTTAAAGGGCTATAATCAAATGTTGCTAGACCAAAATGGTAAATGCGCCATTTGCGGCAAACACCAAAAAGAACTTGACCGCGCTATGTGTGTTGACCACAATCACGAGACTGGCAAGGTGCGTGGATTGCTGTGTAGAAAATGTAATATAATGATAGGAAATGCAGATGAAGATGCCGCAATCTTGCTCAGTGCCATAGAATATATAAAGGAACATAACGATGACCCAGCTTAGGAAGCCCTCAGCACTATTGAAACCAGAATTGTACGGATTATTGAAGGCTATGTATGACTCGAACAATCTGTACAGCCTCAAAACGAAGGAAGCTATTGTAGATAGCGAATTCCTAGAGGCTCTAAAACCGCTCCGGACGGTTGTGAACAGGTCGGTTGAATTCTTTGTAGCAAAGGTGTTTCCCACAGATAAGATGAAACCTGCCGCGGAAAATATTAATATCATAGAACCTATTGAGCAGATTGCTACGTGGTCGAATTTCTCAGGCAAGAAACAATTGTACTTGCGCAATCTGGCGATGTTCGGCGACCTATTCCTAAAGGTGAATGTTGATAGCGATAAGGCGTTTTACGAAAGCATTAATCCTATGTTCGTCACCGACTTTGAGGCCGACTCCCGCGGGTTCCTTCAATGGATACGAATAGATATTCCTGTCAATGAAAAATCCGAGGTCGATTCCGGTGGCAAGTTTGATGATAGCGCGCTTCCCGACCGCGGGAATAAGAGCCACCTAACCTATACCGAATATTGGAGCAAGACCTATTTCAGCATTTGGATACACGGGCAAGGCGCAACCGCGGCATTAGACCAACTTGGTGATCCGCGCGACTTCGGGTTTATCGCTGAGTTCGGGATTGATTTTGTGCCTTTTGTGCATATTAAGTTTAGGGACACCGGCGACAAGCACGGTAAGGCGGCTGTTGAACATGCCATCGATAAGATAGATGAAGCCAACCGCGAGGCGACCAGGCTTGCCCAGATATTATTCCGATACAATAAGGCTTTGTGGGCGGTTACTTCAACAGGCTTAGATAAGGATGGTCTACCCCTACCCCCGCCCAAAATAAAGCAGATTGATAGTGTGGTAGGCAGTGATGTAACCCTTACGGATAATTCCTTGATTTCATTGCCTGGAATGAGCAAGATGGAAAGCCTAATACCGAACATCAATTATGATGCGGCTCTGGCTATTCTAAATGCTATGATGCTAGAAATTGAACAGGATTTGCCGGAGTTGAAATACTATTCATTGAAGGAAGGCGACCTGTCCGGCAAAGCGATTGCCCTTTTGCTTGGGGGCGCACTAGACAGGGCATTAGAGGCCCGTAACAACTTCATGCAGGGTTTGACCCGTGCAAACGAGATTGCGCTTACGATGGGGCGCAATGTGGGCTTATTTACTGGCATTGGTGAGTTTGGCGAAGGTGACTTCGAGCATACCCTGTTTGTGGATAGCGTGTTCTCTGATAGCTTGGATGATAGAGTTACAATCCTTAAAACATTGGTAGAGTCGGGTGTGCCTTTGAAGTTTGCCATGAAACAAGTCGGTTTTACTGAGGAAGAAATAGCCGAAATGCAAAGCGAACAAGATTTGAATTTCCTGGATTTATCTGGCGGTCTTGGCACTGTTCCAGCATCAGTTTAATGGCTGAATTTGTTTCTATTCAAGATTTGACTAACACTGCCCTGGATGAAGCCTATGCTAAAGCAGCCCTGCCAATGCTTCGGCGGATTGCTGCCATATTCCGCGTCCCCCACTCACAGATGCAGCGGTCACTGGCTGATTTCGAGGCTGAGGTTAAACTGCTTGAAGAAAATGAAAAGCGGCTAAAATACAATAATGCACAGCTTCAACAGACGCTAGCTGTTTATAACCGAACACTTAATTCAGCCGGGGAGTTGATTGATGATAATTCTGGCGCAATCCAGCTTTCCGGGCAAGCTATAGCGGTCCCAATGGTGACAGCGAAGGTGTTTTTTGCGTTATCCGGAACGATAATTAAAGCAGGTTCACTAATCAGTACAGCCGCTCTGAATTCTTATATTTCTGAATTGGCCGCAAGGGGTATCCGGTGGGAAACGCCAAATAGCTTAGACTTCGCAAAAAGATATGTGAACACTGCGACATGGAACAGTAGGATGGCTAAATGGGGGGATGGATACGCTGACATAGCCAGACAATCTGCTTTGAAGGGTATCAATCAAGGGTGGGGACCAAAGACAACCGCAGCCTACATACGCAACCAGGCCGAAAATTTACCAGTACATGCTGCTGAGAATTTGACCAGGACGCTGCAATTGACATCGTTGCGTGATGCTTCCGCGGCAATGGAGCTACAAAACGCTCATGCTATAATCACTAAAATCCGTGTAGCTCATTTGGATGATTTAACTTGCCTGAGTTGTATTTCACTGCATGGCACAGAATTAGAGTTAGGTATGCGCGTTGACGACCACTATAGAGGCCGCTGCACCGAATTCTACGTGGTCCCCGGAGGGCCACAAAGACCTGAAAGGATGCAATCCGATAGCCGTCCAGGTAAACGCAATTTTGTGCCCTACCAGAACGGTAACGATTGGTTTGCCGGATTGCCATTAGAGCGTCAGTCGCGGCAGGCCAGTTTCAGGAAAACACCGGCAAAATTTAAGGCATTTCAGGAAGGTACGCCCTTAAATGCGTTCGTCAAAAAACACGATGATGACCTGTTTGGCAGCCAGATAGTAGAAGACAGTTTGATTGGTGCGCTTGGCAAAAGGGCGCAGAAATTTTATATTCACCAACCTTAAGAAGCATTTGAAACTATAGGAGACGAGGTATAAACATGGACGAAGAAAAAAAACCCAAGAAGAAACGAGTATCAATAAAGGATAGGCAACGGCAAGCCGCTGATTTGGCTGGCCTACAGTTGGTGAGATTGAAGCTATCTCAAATGGAGTACGCGGTAAAATATGATTTTGATGGTTCTAGCCTAGTGGATATTGTAAATGCCGAGATTACGCGTTTGTGCAGTTAGCCTGTTTATTGCGCTGGTTCTTTTGGCGATTACCGCGCGCCGAACCGGAAGCTTTTATATCTATCCGCTAGGCATGATCGTGTGTGATAGTCATGATGAATGCGCGCATGAGCATGGCCACAAATTAGACCAGGAACACGGGTTTATAAGCCAAACGCCAGAATTCCAGGCCGCAATCGACCGATACACAAGGGAATGCGCGCATATAGATGATACAGTACCGCTGGATATTCTGCTTGGCGTGGTTATCGTATGTGGGATTGTAGAGGACTTCCCAGGCGTAAACGCTCCACACAAGCCGTATTCCAACCCTCTACAGGCTTTCATATACGGGTATCATGACTATAACGGGTGGGGTGGGTATGACGAACTGTACGCTGAGATATTCGAGTTTAAGGAATACGTTATTTTGCCCGCGGAATTGGTGAAGTATTGGCCTTAAATTGCCTCCCCAAACCCTTGACAATGCAAGAAATCATGCTATAATATTGTTATTGTTAACTAGACGGCACGCTAGGAAATACAATGACTTACGCAAGTTTCACAGGTTACACCCCCAAGAACAAAAAAACGACATCGGCACGCTTTGTAGAGCACTACCGCAAGGCGTATAACGTAGAAATGTGCGGCGATTGTCGCAAGCTTGAAAAGAATTGCGGATGCCAAAAGCAGAAAAGTGAGGCGGGAAAATGAGCGCTGTATTGACGACTGAAAACCCCAAGACGAAAGAGAATATGACGATTGATGATATGTTCCCCAAAGACCACATTGTAGGCGCCGACATCGGAGAGGGTAAAAGCTATGCGTTAGTGATTGAAGATTTTCGCCAACAAGAAGTGTGGGACATAGCCAAGAGCAAGAAGGAAAGGCGCAAGGTAATGAAAACTGTTTGGGTATTACGCTTCAAGGGTGCTGCAAAGCATCTGATTCTGAATGTGACGAACGCGGAATCAGTAGTCGAAATTGCCGGGTCCCGGAAGATGGCGGATTGGGTAGGGAAAACGGTGGAATTGTATGCTAAATGGGTTGACGCATTCGGTAAGAGGTATTTTGTAGTCCGCATTCGGAAAGTGACAGAAAGGTGATAAACCATAACGTAGTAGTATCGGAGATAAGACATGACTGACGAAAAAGCAAAAGCAACAAAGCCCAAAAAGGAAAAACCATCTATTAATAAGGTGCAGATGGAGGTAGCTACCATTATTGGAATGGATAAGCTGATTAGCCTTTTGCGCAATTTTGATTATGCGGTATTCAAGGGTTACGGGACCAAAAACGAAAGCCTGATTGATATTATAAGTGCTGAGATTAAGCGGCGCGAAAGCATCCCCGGCGTTAAAGAGTTTTTGGAGGCATAGACAATATGGGAAACAAAGGACGCGAGAATAAGAGTGAGCGGATAGTGTTCATGGTGTCGCCGCGCGAGCGCGAGATAATCAATAGGCTTGCGAATATCTTGAACATGAAATACCCGTCAATGCTCAGGTTTTTAGTGATTAACGCTGGCGTTGATTATGGCATTTTACAATTACCGGGAGAGTTAGAGGGCAAGACCGAGTCTTTGCCATGACCACAATACGCAGGACCCGTTCAGATATTATAAATTCCTTGCCGTATGGAATGACCTACCAACTGGGTAGGATACTTGAGACGCGGATAGGCCAAAACAATGCAACCACAAAATCTGAACTTATAGAACTACTGTCTCAACATGGATTTCAAGTAAAGGATGAGCGTTCTATACGCGCTAGCGTGCATGAACTACGACAGGCCGGTGCGCCCATCCTGTCGAGTTCTGGCACGGCAGGGTATTGGTGGGCGGCAAATAGTGGAGAAATTGAGACATTCCTAAACGCTGAATTACGACCGAGAGCAACAGATTTATTTAAGACTTTGCGCGCGTTGGAAAAGGCGTCCAGCAGAGAATTCGGGTTACGAACCGCGGTACAGAGCCTATTGATGGATGTGCCTATTGACAATAGCAGATATTAAGATTATACTTTTTAAGCTCTCGGCATGGAGCGCAGGACTCCCCTCACGGTGGTCTTGGCCTGATACTTTCGAGTATCCGTGCCGAGGTCGAGACCACTTTGAGAGGAGTTTTGTGTTATGAGCAACGAACTGCAAGAAATTACTTCCCCCGATTTGAGAAAATGGTTCACAATGACACCAAACTTGTATGATGATGCGGATTTGGATGTGTACGAATTCCGGCTTTTATCCCATTATGTGAAGGTGGGGAACTGTTGGGAAAGCACGAAGACCACCGCCAAGAACTGCAAAATGAGTGTATCAACTGTTATCTCTAAGCGGCTATCCCTGGAAAGCAAAGGGTTCATTATGCTTACCGTTGATGAGGAGCATGGCAACACCTGGCTGATTGAGGTTGTGGACAAATGGCAGGAGAACTTCAATAAGTATTCGGAAGGGCATACCATAAGTGGTACGGGGGGTCTACCAGATGTGATAGGGGGGGGTCTACCAGATGTGATAGGGGGGGGTCTACCAGATGTGATAGACAAAGAAGAACCCATAGAAGAAGAACCCATAGAAGAAAAACTCATTAAGAAAGCTGCTGTTAATAGACCGTCTATTAAGCGCGCCTTATTTGAAGCTGGTATCGTTGGAGAAAAAATACAGCAGCAGCTTTCACAACTAGAACATATTACTCCTGAATATATTAAAGCACATTCAGAATATGCCAAAAGAAAAAAGATGAAGAAGGGATTGCTTATCCACAAAATGCTGTCTGGGGACCCAATGCCTGAATATGGCGGTCATCAGCGAAGTTGCGTTTGCGAAGAATGCCGCAAGAAATATGTTACCGGCGAATTCTCGGAGTTTATAAGCCATTAGGTACATAACAATAGGAGAAAGAACATGACTGACAAGCAAGATTTACAAGAGCCAAGAGGATTAGCAGCAGATATAAAGGTATTCAATAAGGCGATAGACGATTTGAAAACTGCTATCGCTGAGAAGTTCAAGCAAGACAGAGATACAATTCTAAGGATATTCCGGAGGATAGCCGCTTTTATGTGCGCTCCAAGATAACCAAAGTATGGTAAGAATTGACGGTTCTATAGTATAGACATTCATCAATATGTATGATAATATCTTAGTATTAGTCAAGGAATGAGAAAATGGCAGTTACACCGCTTTCAATATCAGAATTAGATACTACAGGGGTACTGGAAGCAATGGCCGCTTTTAACGCCGACGGCCACACTATATTAAACACAGGTAGAGAATGGGTACGCATTGATAATGGTAGTGCTGGCGAGCGTACATTCACTATAGCTACGCCTGAAACCCGCGGCGGTGCTGATCTTGCCGTTGCAGATGAAGTTGTTACGATAGCCGCCGGAGCGGCAAAAGTTATTGGCGGCTGGTTGCCCCTCTCCCTGTACAACGACTCTGATAACCTGGTTACTATCACGGTTGATGCTGAAGCGTCCGTAACAATACAGGGATTCCGCTTACCCTAAGTTCCTGTTGACGGGAACTTTTACTTACTCATTATGAGGATGCCTACTAGGGCATAAACTTAGGAGCTACAATGTCTGAAGATAACGATACTGACGAACAGGTAAAATCGGAAGATAAGCCGGAAGAAAAGCCGGAAGAAAAGCCGGAAGAAAAACCGGAAGAGAAGCTATTCACACAGGCAGAGGTAGACGGTTTTATCAAAGACCGCCTAGCGCGCGAGAAGCAAACCGCAAGCCGCAAGAGTACAACCGCCCAGGATGAACTAAAGGCGGCAACTGGCACAATTGAGGCTTACGAAAAGGTGCTGCAAAAGCAACTTGACTCGCAGACAACCGACCTACCGGATAGCATAAAGAAAATTCTAGGCAAGCTGACCATTACAGAACAGTTAGACTGGTTGGCCGACCCTGAGAATTCAATCAATAAGAGGACTAAGACACCTAAAACGCCAGTAACGGCGCGGGGTGCTGAGAACTTTGTACCCTCTGATGTTGGCAAAGTCTTCTAAAGGATAAGGTAATGGCAAACTTAACTAAACTTGCTACCGCTTCGGTAGACATAAACACAGCCAAACTGCTACCGCCCGTGTCGGGCGTATTTGCAGGTGAGGCAATCGATTTGCTTGCACCCTGCCATATTAACGTTGATGGTACGGTACATATGAGCGCTTCAACTGGCACCGTTGGCGCGATTGGCGAATATGTCGGTTTTGCGCCTGCGGCGTATGCACTTGGCGAGGCCGTGACACTGTTTGGCAAGGGCTTGCGCTTCTCGTATGGAGCCGCTCTTGTTGAGGGAAAGTTGTTGTACATATCGGCCACACCGGGCGCGCTTTCCGACGCTGTAGTAATCTCATCCGATGTTTCCCCCATAGCAAGAGTCATAACTCCGACAGACATATTGGTGATAAGATGACCGCAGGAACTTACTCACTTGTCGATTTACTACAGCAAAGGTTCGCTAGTGCTGCTGAATTTGGCCTTGATACCATTAATGAGATTTTACAGCGTGACCTGGCAAACTACAATTCCCAAGTTAACGACCAGATGGGGCTGTTCGCAGACCCACTTGTCAAGCAATCGCGCATTTATGGCGTTTCGGCTGTAAACAGCATGACTGAGGTAGACGAATTTGGGCAAGCACCTAGCAACCGAAACTTGCCAGGTGTTACCGTGTCCTTCCCGTTGAGCATGTATAAATCTGCTCTAGGCTGGACTTCAAAGTACATGGAGATTGCCACGCCCCGCGAGATAGCAAGCAAGTTCCTCGAGAGTCGCCGCGGCCACGCTCAGCAGCTTATCTTACAAATGCGGCGTTCAATTTTCAACAGTAACAACTTTACTCATATCGATAAACTAACTAATGGCGTATCTCTGGCTATCAAGCGGCTAATTAATGCTGACAGCGCTGATATTCCCGACTCCCCCGCAGGTGCAACGTTTGATGGTAGTACCCATGATCACTACAATGCTCGCGCGGCGGCACTGGCAAATGCTGATGTTAACGGCTTGGTATCTGATGTTACCGAGCATGGCAACACTCGCGGAGTAAAGATTATCGTGACACTAGGCGCTGATAAAACGGCTATCTCAGCATTAAGCCTATTCATTCCGATTAGCGACCCTGGTTTGATTTATCACACTGCAAATGAAACCCGCAGGAAGGAAGCATTTGAAGACCTGGAAAACCAGTTAATCGGTTTTTGGGGCGACACATCGGTAGAGGTATGGGTTAAGCCCTGGGGCTTGACCGGATATTTCTTATGTGTTGCAACCGGAATGCCCGAGAAACCCATCGGATTTAGGCAGCGCAAGCAAACAGCGTTACAGGGTTTGCGTATTCTGCCTAGCATTAGCGGTGAATATCCGCTCTTGGCGCAGAATATGGAAGCTGAATTTGGCATGGGTATTTGGAATAGGACCGCTGGCGCGGTACTTTACACAGGGGCCACATCCTGGGTTAATCCAGCGATATAGGAGCTTAGCCGATGACAGATACTAATTATGGCGTAGACTTCCAGCAAGAGATTTCCCCAAGTAGTGGTACATTTGCTACCATTGGGGAAGTCGTAAACCTGGATGTTCCTAAAATCGTAACAGAAGCAGTCGAGAAAACCCATCACGCAAGCGGCGGTCATCGTGAGCATGTACCAAGTGGGCTTATTGGCATGGATGAATTTCCTATCATCCTGAATTGCACACAGCTTGTTGTAGAGAGTATGTACGTTTTGATGGTTGCTAACAGCGTTCTGTTATATAAAATCGTGTTTCCTGAGGGCTTGGTGCTCGACCCCTGGGAATTTGACGCATTTCCTTTATCTGTAGATGTTCAGGAGTCCGATGCCCGCGCACCGGAGGTACTACAGGTTGAGATTATGTTCAAGGGTACGGGCGTGCCACAGGTGGCTACTCCTTAGTCTGGAAGGCGCATTCCATGTTGCTACGCGGTTACATGGAATGCGCCACTATTTAACATGAGGTCATGTAATGGCGTTAGCGGAATATTTACTAATAAATTTGGGCGACATGGCTACTCATTTGGGCTGGAACGCTGGCACACCGGAGATGGCGCAAACGGTAGAGGATACCCTTGCGGCGCTGGAACTGGCAACGGAGGCCGAATCCACCGATGAAGTAGCATTAAAGGCTGTGGGGCGGTATATCCTGTGGGTGAATGTAGCCAACAGCCTTGCAATTCAAATCGATTTCAAAGCGGATAGGGGAGAATTCAAGCGTTCGCAAATGTTCAAAAACGTTCAAGAACTGATACAGGTACATAAAAAGGCGGCTTTCCCTTATTTATCCCCTGCTGTTATGGGTGAGATAACACATAGTGAGGACCCATATAAGGAAACCGACCTGACAGAGTTTGGCTAATGCGACACCTGATTGTAAACACTATTAAGGCGTTGCCTAAGCTCATTTGGCTAATACTCAAATTGCTTGCAGTAAAGCTGAATATTGCATGGATGGAACGGCATGTTAAGTGATATTGAATTAATGCAAATGAGAGCGACACAAGCTGGCGCCTTCAACGATGAAGTAAATATCACGGTGAACATTCTTACGCAGGATACGCTAGGGGATGAAGTGCGTAACCCGGTCGTGTATAAGGCAATTGCTTGCGGGGTAGTGTTCCTAGACGCTGGCTCTGAGGCGCGCAGGGAGGCTGCCGGGCGCGTTGATGTAGATTACGATGCTATTATCCGCTTGCCGCTTGATTTGGGCATAGCCGTTGATATGAACACGGAATACGAGATTGTAGATAAGGCGGGAACAGCCATAAGGCGCACATTCCGGCCAATAGCCAGCCCTGAGATTGGCGTATCCGCTCAGAATGTCAAGGTCAAAGAGGTAACGAATTAATGGCATTTCAAGATAAGCTAACGCGCCAGTTCCAGTTATTGGCAGATAAGGATTTTTCCGATGCTGTGCTGGCCGGTGCGGATGTGTTATTAGCAGTGGCAAAGCCTGATAGTCCTGTAGATACTGGCTTTATGAAGGGGTCGCATAATACGCGGAAGGCAGGCAAGAATGAAGCTCTTTTTGAAGTGGCTACCGAATATGCGGTTATTGTAGAATACCGCCAGCCCTGGGTACGCCCCGCGATAGATAGGTCATTTATCCGCATAGTAAAGGCAGTTGGAAAGCATATTGAGGATGATATAAAGCATGTCGTTTGAGGAGACCCTAAAAACGGTACTGGAAACAGCCACAGCAGGCGTATCCGCTGGCGTTCACGCGCTCCGCAAACCGATAAAAAGCACGTTACCCGCGGTTGTGTACAAGCGGATTACTACATTGCCGCATCAGCACCATAAGAGCGTAGGCGTGGCCGGGTTGGTGAAGCGGGACCGGATGCAGATAACCTATCTTGCCGACTCTTATGCAAAGCTCATCGCTCTGGTAGGGCTTGTGGATAGCGCGCTGGTAGGCAATGTAACGAGTTTCAGCGCGGTACAGCCTCTAGGGAGCGGGTTAGAGGATAAGAGCGAAGATAGCAAGGTGTATGAAAGCATAAAAGACTATTATATTTTCCATAAGGAGTAAGACATGAGCAACAAAGCATTATTTGATTTAGCAACCACATTGAATAGGCGCAAAGTTGAGGTTGAGGAATGGAAATCCGAGATAGAATGCATTTACATTCGAGAAATGACCGCCCTTGAAATGGAGAAATTCACGACCAAGACCTACAAGATGAAAAAGGGCGTTATGCAAGCTAAACCTATGGAAGCGATGTGGGCTATTCTGGCTATTTGCGCTGTTCAACAGGACGGAGAGCCGCTATTCACGCTTGTAGAATGGAAAAACATCCCCGGTTCTATGGTTCTTAGGCTTGGCATGATTGCATTCGAGGTAAACGACCTGGATGATGAAAGCACTATCAAAAAGGCCGCTGAAGACCTAAAAAAAGTCCAGAATGGGAATTTAAGCACGAGTTAGCGCAGGAATTGGGTATGCCGGTCAATGTAATGCTTGCGAGTATGCCAGCAAGCGAATACAAAAGCTGGCGGCTGTTCTTTACAGACCGACCGTTCACGCAAGAGCGCGAAGACTGGCGCATAGGAATATTGGCGGCCGCGATCGTGAATATGTTAAAGAGCAAAAAGGGTAAGCGCGCCAAACCTTCAGATTATATTCCAAAATGGCGCAAGCCTGGAATGCAAAAGCCGGCCCCCGCGCTGGTTATCGCTAGTAAGGTAAACGTATTAAGAACTATGTTTGGAAGTAAAGCTATTTAATGGGAATAAAGCTTGAAAGTCTAATTGTACCGCTAAAACTTGATGACACCGGCTATAACCGCGGCCTGAAGAAAGCAGAAAAGGCTACGAATAACTTTGCAGATCGGGTGTCCAGCAAGATGAACAAAGTGGGCAAAAGTCTTATGAAGATAGGCGCGGGGCTTACTGTGGGGCTTACAGCCCCTATTCTTGCGTTGGCTGGGACTGTAATTAAAGCAGGTAGTGAATTCCAAGAGTCTTTGAATAAGGTAAACGTAATATTTGGCGAGTCTAGCAAAAAGGTTACTGAATGGGCTGAGAATAACGCCTTGTCGTTTGGGCTTTCAAAAAAGCAAGCCCTAGAATATACAGGAACACTAGGAAACTTATTTACCGCGCAAGGCTTAAGTGCGGCAACCGCGGCGGATATGTCGGTAGCGTATGCGGGGCTTATAGGCGATTTGGCCTCATTTAACAATCTAGGAACAGACGAAGTATACAAAAAAATCCAGGCCGCCACGGTAGGGAGTTTTGAGCCGTTGCGCTCGGTTGGTATTGTTATAAATGAAAGTGTTATTGCGGCCAGGGCGTTAGAAATGGGGCTAGGCAATTTGGGGAAGGAACTTACACAGGACGAGAGGCAACTTGTTATTTATGCTGAGTCAATGGCGCAAAGCACAGCCGCGCAGGGCGATGCGGCGCGTACTGCCGGAGATTTAGCAGGGCAACAAAGAACACTAACCGCGCAGATGTCTAATCTATCGGATGAATTAGGAATAATACTCATACCCCTTGCCTCACAAGCTATTGAAGTATTCAGCGGTTGGATTACCAAGTTCCAAGAACTAAGCCCCGAAACCAAGAAAACCATCCTTATAGTTGCTGGCCTGGCGGCTGCTCTAGGACCTGTTTTGCTAGTTGTAGGCATGGTAGTATCTGCAATAGGCACGTTAATACCCGTTGTGGGTGCAGTAATTGGGTTTGTAGGTGGCCTAATATCCACATTAAGTGTTCTAATTCCCGTAATTGTTGGTGTTGGGGGAACTATATTGGCAATTGTGACCAGCCCGATAGCGATACTGGTCGGCGCAATAATTGGGCTTATCTTCTTATGGAAGAAATTCGGTGATGATATTACGAGGGTGTGGAAGGAAACATACGCCAACATAAAAACCATCATAGGCCAGTTGAAGGTAATTGTGGTGGGTTGGGCTGTAAATATAGGGGAAAAGGTGATAGGCGCGTTCAATCGGGTTGTGGCCGCTATTAAAAAGGCGATTGCCTGGGTTAAGAACTTCATAAATACCTTGCTTGATATAATTATTCCCGACATATTGCGGCCTGGAAGCCCTACACCCTTTGAGATAGGTTTGCGGGGCGTGAGGCAGGAATTTATCAGGGTAGACCACGCGATACCCGACTTTCCGGCGCCCACAATCCCGGGATTATCGATAAGCGCGGGGGAAAGAATACCGGAACGGCAAAAAGACCCCATAGATTATGAGCGATTGGCGCGCGCTGTGGCACATGAATTGCAGTTGGTGATTGCATGACACACGTATACCCGACTTCCACTGTAATTGAAACGTTTGTGAATGCTGCTTGGGAGGATATTTCAGCGAATGTTGTATCATCTATTGAGGCCAAACAGGGCATATCCGGGACAGATCCCACAGACCGCGTTGCCTTTATTGGTTCGTGTAAGATGGTCCTGGATAATACCGCCGGCAAACACACGCCAGGCGGCGCGGGGGCGCTTACAGGGTGGGGGCGCGGTGTGCCTCTGCGTGTAACCGTTACATACAATAGCATCGCTTACAATGTGTTCTGGGGGCGTGTGGAGCGAATTGACCTTGACTCTGCTACGTGGGGCGACCAGAATGCAGAGATAGAATGCTTGGATTACATGAATATAGCATCCAAGTTCCCGCTCAAAGAGCGCGCCCTGCTAACTAGTCAGAGAATTGAGCAAGCAGTACAGGCGTTGGTAACTGGCTTGCCGATTGCGCCTCAGAACACCGATTATGGAGTAGGATTATCTACGTTTCCTACTGTGTTTGATGCTATTAAGGATAGCACCCGCGCGGCCGCCGAGTTCCAAAAGTTAGCCATTAGTGAGGTTGGCTACGTGTATATC
>LAZR01000999.1_pt1 | contig 19170 bp, 12 predicted proteins | sample 329461 | NCBI WGS metagenome assembly LAZR01 (sample SAMN03002196, study PRJNA259156) | marine sediment metagenome | biome: sea floor; feature: Hydrothermal impacted sediments; material: marine sediment; isolation source: Loki non-amplified sample from Loki's castle hydrothermal vent sediment ...
TTGCACCTCAGCAGCGTAGACTACCTTGTTGTTAGTCGTAGCGGCACACCCCAGCCTCTTCGACCCGGTGTCCATACCGGCCACGACCTCTTGAACGTGATCCTCGCAATCCCAAAGCAACCGGATCGTAAACGGCGTGCGTCGCACCACCTTGGCTTTTCCAGCCTCCAACAGCTTTCTGGCTTTAGCCGGTCTGCAGGGCATCAATGGACCGCCATCCTGGTTTAAAACATATACGAACATGCGCCTATAAGGCCTCCGTCCGCGGGAGTTGTGCGCGGTGTTGAATCTGGAGTAATTCAACACCCTCGACTTCCTCTCGATCAGTTAAATCAGCTTCACAACGTGGTTGACTGTCGCTACCCGCGCGACTGTTTACAGAGCCACGATAGAGCACCCGGCTGAGGCGGCACCTGGTGGTATCTACATCTGATTTAACGGCTACCAAGTTCATTATCTCCTGTTGGTGATCTGGCCGATTTCGACATGGTCATTGTAGGGCCATCGGCACTATGTAATATCCGAGTTTACACTCAGGACCGGGTACTCGGTCAGACCGTTTAGACTGATGAACTCAATGTCCTGTACGGCACCGTCCAATCGAGCAAATCTGGTTAGCTTGAAGTTCTGTACGCCATCAACGTTGCCCTCGATGGCCCGCTGATAATCCGTCGGGTCCAGGAACGTGGTGTACTGCTGATACGTCTGCGAGGGGTTGTTGGGGTTTCGCAGGTAGCCCTCGGTAAAGGTGATGACGTTGCCGATGATAGTATCTCGGTCCGCGGTGGCGAACACCCCCACCTCACCTGCAACGAAAATGTCGATCGCGTCGGCCAGCCGGATCAGAGTATCGGAGCCGAAAATCTTGACCCGGTCCTGCACCAGAGAGTCTACGTCGTAAATGACGTCGTAGTAGATGTAGCGCATCTCCCACACCTGACCTGGCTGGAGCGGCGTAGCCAGCTCTACACGGTCATTGGCACGTGGAGAGCCCCGCCAGGCAGCGTCGGTATCCACATCCAGCGAGAATGGAACCTGAACACCATCGACGGCGACGAAGATGACCGACAGCACCGGCTTGCGCTGAAACGATAGGAAGGTCTCACCACCGTCGGCGGTGCCGCGATCGATGGTCTCACGGTTTCTGTCCGTAATGACATAAACGTCGTAGCCCAACTTACCCGAGGTCTGGCCCAGCCTGGAGTAGTAGACGTAGTCGACCGACGAGACCAACGAGTAATCGTCTGCGCCCGTGGGACTGATGGAGGTGATGAGGTTTTCGATCTGGCCCGCTATGTCCTGGTTGGCCCCCTGCATGGCGGTCTGGATGATGTCACGCATCTGGAACTTGTCGGGCGGATCCTCACCCCGACTGGCGTAGTCTCGGTTGATGCAACCGTCGAAATCGTCCTGCACCGTCTGGATGGAGTTAATCGTGTTGGGTGGCAGGTCATAGTCGGTACCGGCCGCGATGGCTTCACAGATGACTGGGACCTCGTACTGGCCCGAGTCGGAATTGAAGTACACGTCCGCCAAGTCACCGTTCATCGAAGCATCCTCAATGACGGTAAAGTTGAACCGGCCATCATCGGTACTGACGATCGTGCCCACAGACGCAACGTAGACCTCACCAGCTTCGGGTCTCACGTTGCGAAAGAAGTACACCGTGACGCGCGACACGCGCGCAACGTTTGGGTCCTTGCCGAAGTTCAACGCCAGCTCGAACATGTCCTCATCGAGGATCAGCGAAGGATCCGACAACTGGTAGAGGCTACCCAGGTACGCGGCGAAGTTCTCCATCCGGGAGCCTTCGGTCGCGGCACCAAACGCCATTACGGCCAAGGGCCCTTTCTGCACGTCCAGTGAGGGATCGTTGGAGCTGACGGAAGCGTTGAAGTCCGTCAGGAAAGCATCGATGTCTCTTGGTGTTTGTGGCATGATTACCTACAGGGGTGTACCTGTTCCGGGTACCGCGTTGCCAGAAGCTTCGATGCCGGCGGGCAGCTGTTGACTCAAGTCAATGTCGAAGCCTGTTTCTACTTCTTCGTCAGAATCAGTCTGGCAGACGGAGTAGAAAGCCCACGAAAGGTCACCGATCTGCCAGACGTTGATTGAAGTAATGTCGGCGATGTACTCTTCGTCGTCTACCTCGGGGTCGTCCTGCTGGGCGTCCATGAGGCGCCGCAAAGATGAGTCGGCCATCTGGTGCACCATGGTCGATATGCCGGCCTTGTTGTACGCGAAGACGTTGCCGTCGATCAGGTAGAACTCACTGCCCGTCGGGTGCCACGGCGGATCAAAGGGGTCGTAGTTCGTCAGGTACGTTTCGGCTATGTCCTGCGCCGCCTTCTCCAAACCGCTGGCTTCAACCAGCCGCCCAGTCGACGCCTTAACAAAATCACCACCAGCCATTTTTATCGTTACGCTCATGTTTCCCCTACGGGTAAGCTAACAGCACACGCTTCCAGCTGCGCCACTCTTTGCGCTGGCCGTCCGAGAGACCGGACGCGTGCTTGTTCTCTGCGTTCAGGTTGATCTTTTTAGCGAACTTCATAGTGTCAATACGATTTCGCATCCGACCGATACCACGCAACAACGACAGCAGCAGCGGCTGCATGCCTTCGGCGAAGAGGCGCTCGGTAGATCCGCTGCCCAGCAGATCACGGCGGAATCCGGCAAAACTGGAGATGACGGGCTCCAACTCCGCCAGTGCAGTCGTCAAGTTGGACAGCTGTTTGGTGGCAGATCGCACCGTGATGGTGTCGTAGTCACTCTGGCTGGGGTTGGCATCGAGCAGAAGATCCAGGTACTGCGCGGCTTTTTGCTTAACCGAAGCACCGATTAGGATCAAGGCAGCTTCAGTCTCACCTTGAACGCCCTGCTGTTCACCCGTGGCCGAATTGTAGAACGACGGCGGGTTGAGCTTTCGGTTCTGTCCGAGCTTTGATAGCTGAGTGTCAGTGAATGGCATATTAGTGTCTCGGACGCACTGGTACTACGCGCCGCAGCGTCCTACCAAAGGATAACGTGCTAGCCATCAACCGATGAAATCCTCAATGGCGTCGGTGAACAACCCCAACGGCGATGGGAAGCAGCTGGAATTGGTTTCAGATTCCTCGTCGATGTTTTCTTTGGTGTCACGGGCGTCGCCAAACAGCTCCTTGATGGCTTTGTCGAACTGCTCCACCAGCTCCACCTTGGCGTCGACCGACTGGCCGATCTCCTCCATGACCTCTTGGATGCCGCGCGTCACCGTGTCGGTGGTTTCGGTTACGGTCTTCTGTACCGTACCGCTGAACTGCTGCACCGTCTCCTCTACGTTGGTCTGCGGCAGCGTCGTCGGGGCGTCCAGCAAACTAGGGATAGTGTCCAGCGCGCCCGTGAGTGCATCCGAGGCATCGATGATGGACTGGACTTCCTCCGCGGGGCAGGCGTCATCCGGATCAGCGCCGTCCTTGCAGGGGTTCAGCAGCCCGCCCAGGTCGAATCCCGTAAGGCTTCCCAATAGTTTCTGTATGATACAGAGCGGTACCTGGAGGGTTTTCATCATGGTTTCAAACGCGTCCGTGATGGTCTCGTCCAGCTCGATCGACAGGTTCTTGAACATGGCCTTCAGCAGATCCATCGGAATGGGAAGCCCGCCCGTGATGCTGGATATGTCTGGAATAGAGCTACCACCGCCCGCGGCCGACCCGACGCCTGGATACTCTGGAAGACCCGTACCGGCCCCCGTGGTACCCAGCAGACACTGTGCCAAGCTGTTGCCAAACATGTTGTCCACCATGCTGGACGCGTTCTGCACCTTATTGAGGATGCCCTCTACCGTCTTGGTGAGGGAACCAATCATGAGGTCAAAGACGCGGTTCGCCGCACTAACGCCACCACTTAGTGCTCCAAAAGCGCTCTCGATCTTCTTTGCCGGATCGGGCAGCTTGTCGAAAGGCAGGTTGGGTAGATCCAAACTGGGTAGGTTGGGGATGTTGAATCCATCAACGTTCACGGGAGCCAACCGATCGGTTGAACGCGCACAGGCCTTACCGCGGGCCGACAGCTCTTTGGCTAGGTTCTGATCGTCCGTTACTTTCGCGACGTCGATCACCTGCATGGCCACGATGGGGGACTTGACCTTGTTGGTAGTGCCGTTGTCTTGCGCTGCTGGCTTACGTGTCAATACCTTTGTAAGTGCGGCGACGCGGTCCGACATCGAGACCTTGTGTGGAATCTTGATCCCGTCTATCTTTAGCGCCAGCAACTCTTCCAGCTCCGCGTCGGTGAACAGCAGGTCGTCGAGCAACGTCAAGCTCTCTACTGTCAATACCTCTGGCGCCTGCACGTCCAGGTACTCCTCCTGAACGGCGTCTTCTCCACTTAGGATTTCACCCACGTAGTCTTCCGGCATCCCCCACGTGATCAACTTTCGGTAAGCAGCTTGTGAAGTCTGTACCAGTTCGGCCCAGAAGATGTAGTGGTGCAGCGACTCCAGGTCTCCGCCGTTGATTGAAACAGTTGTATTGACGTTCGTGTCCAAGTTCCGGTACACCTCCGTGACGGTACTGATCGGCTGGTTCTCGCCGCAGATGAACTCGTACGTCGTACGGCTGACGTTTTGCGTCGTCAACATCGTGGGAAGCGCAACAACCATGCCGGCCAGAATCTCTTTGGTCTTCGCGAGGTCATCGCCTGTTTTCTCATAAATCTTGTTGATGCCCACCAGGTTGGTCCCATCGATGATGAGCAGCTTCTTGTTCACCACTGCGTACTTGTCGTCGCTCTGGATGTAGGCGGCCGCGTCGGCCGCGGTCTCGATCACCGGAATGTCGACTCCCCGCAGAAACTCCTGGTAGGTTTTTTGCCCAAACACCTTGGCGACGTCGTCAGCCGCCGACTCGGTGGCGGTGATGCTTCGGTCCTTGCCGCCCGACAGGTACGTGGTTTCTGACGACACATTTATGTCGGCTCCAGTCCCCACCAACGTACCCAGAACCAACGCCGCTACATCCGTATGGGCGTTCCAGAACGCGAGGTCCGTCGAGGAGGGCAGCACTGTATTTCCAGTAGCGTCCGACGACAAATACAGCGTGATGGTGTTGCCTGTGACGACAGCGCCGGGCGAACGAGCGTTCAACGAAATTGGGGTAGTTGCTGTGTTGACGATCGGCCCAAGATACACATACGTGATGTTGATCTGGTTGGCGGCGCGCCCCGACACTTTAGCCGTCCAGGTGATCTTGTTGTCGACCGTGGTGCCGATGGTGGCCGAAGCCGTGGTGGGCTCACCCAGCAGGTCGTTCATGGCGGCCTCAACTACTGCTAGTTGATCATTGAACGGCTGCCTTACCTCGTTCTCTAGGTACTGCTTTAGCCCGTTCAACGCCTCGGTGGCTTCATCGTCGATGGTACAGCTTTGATATACAGATGGCATGGCGCTACTTCGTGAAACGGACTTCGGTGGACAGCACGGTCGAGATGGCACCCGCCACGGAACCCATGCTGGTAACCAGATTTTGAATTGTCGTCTTTGTTGTCGGCGACAGCGCCGGATCTGCCAGCAGGACGGAAAAACCGGCCTGCATCAGACCAACCATTGGTCCCAACACCGTAGTGGTCAACGCGGTCCCCAACACAGCCGGCTGTACCGGCACGGCACCAAAGCCTACGCTGGGGCTGTTCAGCTGCATCTTGGGAGCCCGGACGGTAAAGCTGGTACCGAAGATCTGGTTGGACGACTGCACCACGTTAAAGTCAAGCTTCTTGGACGAAATCTTGATGTCGTTCTTGAGCCCGAAATCCAAGTCAGTCGTCTTGGCCTTCGAGGTGTTCTGCAGCACGATATTAAGTTCTTCATCGACGTCGAACGTGAGGTCTCCAGTTTTGCGGTGTGCGATGTGACGTCGAAGCCGCACGGCCCGATTGGTCTGACCGTTCTTGATCGGCTGCTGTTGCGCGTCGTACAGGTGCCCTTCGTGCAGACTGATGAGGTCCTTGCCTTCGTCGTCCTGCAGCCACCGGCCATACTCGTATTGGTAGTCGGTACCGGCCTTCATGTAGACCTGGAGCGAATTTGGCTTAGCGGTATCGGGCCGCTTCACCAGACCGAAACGCTCCTCGTGTGCCAGCACAGTTGGTCCATGTTGATCCAATTGGCGTCGGTGGGTGGGCGCCCGCGTGCGCGCCTCCAGCTCGGTCTGCGTCAGGTGCAGTTCGACGATACCGCCGTTGATCGTTACATTGCCCTCTTCACTCCAGTGTTGGTACGCGTACCCGGGGCTCATGATCTCGATCTCGCCCTGGCGCAGCTCCCGGAAGAGGAGGTGTTCATCCTCTTTGGCGTCCCGGACCATGCCGCCCAACCGATGGCTGATGTAACCACTAATCTCTATCTGTGCGGGCTCTCGGATCTTCTGTGTAATGACCGACGTACCTGTTTCCGGCATCGTGCGGATCCAGGAATTGGTCCCCATGTAGGGATGCCGAATAACCGAGGCCGAGGCGCCCGGCTCCCCGTAGGTCTCGATCTTGACGGTCTCGTTCTCAGGCTGCACCGAACGAACAACACCCATGGCCGGCACGTACGCTGACTGCTCGTCCGTCTGTTGCTCCAACGCCTCATGTAGATCCATCCGGTTCGGCATCGTTAACTTCCCGAGGTGCTGCGGCTACCCTGCCGGTTGCCGCTGTTCTGGGCCATGGCTTTCGTGCGTGCGTCCAGCTTGCGCTGTACCCGCTCTTTGTAGGTGCGGCCGCCCGTCTGCTGTCCTGTCCGGTCGGTGGTTTTGCGCTGCTTGAGGGTCGCGATGCGCTTATTCTTTTTCGCTTTACAGACATTGCGCCCGTCGCGCTTGTTCCGCTTCGTCGTCAGCTGGGTGCTCTTCTTCACGTTCGCCAGACAGACCGTGTACTCCAGTGCGATCTTCTTCTGCCTGCTGGCGTTATTGGGCCCACAGACCGTGGAGCTACCAAAGAAGTTGTCGTCCTGTACCGCGTTGCGATAGTCCTGATACTTCTTTGTATACACCTTGATGATTTGCTCAGGCAGGAAGAAGAACATGGGATTGATGGTAACCTTCGTGCTGGACTCAGAAGCCACATTCCAAAATCGTCGCGACCGACTCAACATGTACTCTACTGCCTTATCGACTGTTGTGATGTTCTTTCCACCACGCGTTTTCAGTGTGGAGAAATAACGCCGCCAACTACGACTCAATTCATTCTTGTTGAGGTCTCCGATGCCACCGGCCGACAACCTCATCTTCATCTGTGCGCGCAAAAATTCCTTGTTGGCACTAATGACTTCCTTGTAAGAACTAGTGTCACCACCGACGACACCACCCAATGCGGGCACGTCGGACCCTGGCCTAAACACCGACATCTCAAAGTGAAGGTGAACGTTGTTGGTACCAGACGCCCCAACCTTGATGACGGGCGAGTCGGCCTCAATGAAACGCTGTTCTCTCTTTATACCAAGCTCCCCAATCCAATGCTTTCCGCCTTTATGCTTGATCAGACCGCCGGTATGGATGTATCGAAGCTGACACGCGATCTTAGCACTCTGGTTCCCAGGCATCTTGGCGTAGCCCCAACCGGTCAGCATCAAGCCCTGATTGCCTTTGTAGCGGGGATTGATCATCGGAGTCGACTTGTTTACCTTGTACTTCTTTTTTAGATTCTCGTACAAGCTCTCCATGGCGGTGTCGATTAGGTAAGAAGTATAGGGTACACCACCCTGATTGGATTCATATTTAATTACAGCGGCTGGACCTTTTTTGTTTATGCTACTTTTGGTCACACCAAACCGAATAGCAGCTGGTGGCTTCACACCAGTAGGTTGTGGAGTGGTCCATCGGTACTTGTTGGCCGTCTTGTAACCATTCCACGCAACCCCCATGGTCAAGATGGTGCTTTCCAGCGCGATGGGCGTGTAGGCCGGCTGACCAACCAAGGAGCCACCACCCAGGCTCGCAAAGTCAATACCTTTGTGCCAGCCGCCAAGCTTACTTCGATGATTATTACGCCCGGCTCCCCGACCCTTATTTTTAAAATTCACTTTTCCATTTCGATAGATGTAGCGATAAAACCCAAACTGGTTGAATAAATTAGCGTGCCCTTTAATACGCCGTCCGTAGAGCCACGGATTGTACAGGTTTCCGTAGAAGGCATTAGGATGTGACTTCTGCGGATTCTTGGTCTCTGCGGCGCCCGTGGTAGCGTTATTGAGCCCGGAACCGGGCAGCGAGACCGTGGCGTCGGTTTCACCCTTGGCGGGCGCGGGTCGGTAGCTACGGCCCGCGATGTAGTTGGCACCCCCGCGGGGCAACGGAGCAAAATTACCCGAGATACCGTCAGCCCCCTGGGTCCAGTTGGAGTAGCGGTCGGCCTTGCGAAACGACGAATCCATCTGATCCGCGTAGCTGGCCGACGCCGTGATCCACCGGTCCTTCATGTAAGACCCACAGGCCCAGTTGGTAGTACTGCGAGGCTTCCGGCGGCCAGTGAGTTCCAGCACGGAGTTACGCAGCATCTTGGATTCAATACCGCGCGCAACCTTACCGGCGGCCGCCTGTACTAAAGCCGATGCGTTACGAAATGGATTGGAGGACTCAAGCTGCGTTACCTTCACGCTTGGGTCTGCACCAAATCGGATCGTCTGTGCTACGTCACCCGTGTAGAGGCCACTGTAGTCGACCGGCAGCCGCCAACCGCCGGCCATGTGGCGAAACGAACCATCTTGGTGTAGACCACGGATGTAGTGCAGATCCAATGAAGAGGTGCACTCACCATCGGGCGGCGACATCGAGTAGCTAACGGATCGGACCAACGCCATGCGCTGTCGATGAACAATGTGGATGGGTCGGTTGGGCAACAAGTAGGGACGGAAATCATGTGTAACCGACGCGGTTTCCATTCGGCCCAACTCCCGCTGAATCTCCAGCAGGCCAAACGCTAACCGGGTGGCCTCTGCAACGCCCTTGATGCTCCGCAGAATAGCACCGACGCCAGGTAGTTCGATCTTGAGATGCCGAACCTTAATACCAACCCGACGAGCCAAGATGTTGGCCACAATGACGGTCTTCTTATACTTGTTGTCCACTACGAGGCTGTTGGTGGCCTGCTCGTGTATTCGATCAGTTTCTTGACCGGTTATGACCCACGCGGTATTTAGGTCGCCCTGCTCGGACGCGACCTTGAAGCTCCGCAGTCCCTTGACAACCGTGTAGGCACCCTGGAAGATCTTACCAAAGTCGTACGGCATCGCGTTGTAATGTGGGAACTCGAACACAAGATCGCCCGCCGGACTGACGAAAAACTGGTAGTCCAGAGTTTTACAAACTGCGTTGATCAACTCCAGCCGCGTGGCGAAGGTTAGATTTGTGGTGCCAAACGGATTATGCGTAACGTCTTGCTGGACGATTGAGGAGGCCCCGGTGCCATTCTCGGGTAGCAACAGGTGCACAAACGCGTGCAAGGGACTGTAGGGAGCCAAAGAACTGTCTAGATCCGTCTGTGAGTGCTGGCCCATCTCGGTCACTTCGCGGTACGTCAACGGGCGCCCCATGATGCCGAACAGTATTTTTAGATTCCAGTTCTGCAGCTTGCCACGATCGTACCGCTGAAGCTTGTTCTCAAAGCCTAACTCGATGGGTGTCTCGGTGATGGTCAACCACTTGACGGCAGCTTCAAAGCTCAAGCCCGACAGTGGATGCTTACTCTGCCCGATGGTACGGACGAGGTCGCCGTACATGCCGACGTCCACCTCGTTAAACCTAGCCCCAGTGATCACCATGTCGGCGTAAGTAGACTGTGTCTCCATCCCACTAACGGAATTTCCTTGAGACTTACGCCGCTGCGCCTCGTGCTTCTTGCGCATAGCCTCGTTCTGTGGTCCCCGCCGTTTGTTTGGGTCCTCCTTCAACGCCTTCTCGGCAGCCAACACGGCGTTCGTCATCATGGTCCGCACTGCCTTGTAGGCAGCGTTGAAGTTGGCCAGCTCACCTGTGATCTTCTGATTGGCTACTTTACCCTTCGCGGCTATACCTTTATCGTTTTGGAGGTAGACTCTAAACGCCTCCGCCACCTTAGCCGAGGTACCGCTGATGGTGAACACAAGGGGCACTCGTGTAGTGGCGTCACCTCCCTTGGACAAACCAAACAGCACGCGTCCTGTTCCTAGCGTAGTTTGAGTGACGACTTCTGCTGCACCCTTTCCGGTTCTCGTTATTCCCCGGATACCGTCGTCCATCTCGGTCTTGATTTTTTGCGCCACACCGTCGAAGAACCCCTTCACCTTATTGAATATGTACCGGTCGATCAGGTACACGCGGTTCACGTTGGGGTTCTCGGCAAACTTGGCCTCTATGTAGATCTTGGACTCGTGCTCACCGCCTTCTAGTGTGTCTTCGTCCAACTTGACCACACCGCCGTCTGGTGTAGTCGTTTGGTTGACGAACCTGTACACAGTAGGCTGTGCCTTAGGGTTAAGCAGGACGTTGGTGTCCCGCTTGGTGGTCACGGTGGTGGAAGAACCGCCCGGACCCGCTGTTGTTTGCGTAACCACGTTCAAGGGCGTAAAATTAGCGTACTTGAACGCCAACGCCTCAGCGGCTTTACCTGTAGTCATCAAGAACTCGATGGCCTTCTTGGTGGCTTCATCGGCCCCCGCGACACCCTTAGCAGAAGCGTCGATACCGATGGTGTCGTCTGCGTTGCGCTTTAGTGTGATCTTAATGCCCTCGGCGTCAAAGACGGCCTTCTGGGCTGGCTTCACGCCAAGGGTTATCTTGACTCCCTTGACAACCTTCTTGGTGGTGGGGTCTATCGTGTCGGGCGCTTGAACGGTTCCGCCCAAGTAGTGCAGCTTCATCTCAGCGATCTTGTCCGCCACCATGGCGCGGACGTTCTTGTAAACCTCTTGGGTACAGGCATTGTAGTTGCCGCTCTTTTGTTTGCACTGCAGTGTGGACCTGACGTCGAATAACTTGTTGTAGAGCGTGATCAGATCATGGTTGATACCAAGCTCCCAGGTTACATCAAGGAAAGCGGTGTTGCCGCCTTTGCCCTTCTCTTTTTTCTGTGCAGCCTTTACCTCACTGAAGACGGTATTGTTTTCTTCTCTTGCACGCTGAGCCGAGGCGCTTGGATTGGTTTCCATGCGGACGCGCATACGATTCAACAGACCGCGCCAGTCGTAGCAGCGGATGTTCATCACCCGGTCGCCGCCTACGGGGTCATCTTCGAAATCGTACTCGTCGACGAAGCCCGTGAACGCTGGGGCCCAAACCTCGTCGTACTCTTGTCCTTTGGTGGTGGCGCAGTTGCCATCGTTGGTGGTCACCTTACAGACGCTAGAGACATGAGGCAACCGGTAGAACACCCGGACGCCGTCGTGCTTGTTGATGATGCTGAAGAAGGGGTTCAGCGGGTACAGCCAGAAACCCACTTCGCTGATCTGTGGCTTCTTACCGTCGGGACGCACCTTGTCATACTTGTGCTTGTAGATGATGTACTTGGCGGTCTCGTCGGTATTGCGCGTGGGGCGGCCAGCTGCTGTGATGAGGCGCTTCTTTTTGTCCAGCGGCACACGCCAGCCATGTAGGTCTTTGCGACTACAGACGTTAGCGGGCGTCAGGATGAAGGCGTCGTGGTTGTTGTTGAGGCTGAAGGTACAGCTGTTCATACCACCGGTCGACTGGATGGACCACGACACCGTACCTCGGATGTAGGGCGTTACCTCGGCGCCCTCGATGAAGACGCGGATCTCACATTCACGAATGTCGTAGTTCCGCTCTCGGAATACGATCTGGTTCAGATTGCGGCAGATCCATTCCTTGTTTCCCTGGGAGGTACCACCGTAAATGCGTGTCGTCGGGGCACAGCGCTGCCCAGCTATATCGGTGAGTCCCGACTTGGTCCGACTTATCCTGTCTATTTCTTTCAGTCTGCTTTGTGCTATTAGTCGACCTATTCGATGCAACCGTCGCGCCTCAGCCTTAACGCTGGTGGGCATCTTATTAAGCGACGAGACAGCACCTGAGACGGTTGTCTGTATGTACTTACTACCTTGCTTCTTGGTAGAGGGCTTCTTTTTGGTACTCGGCTTGTTTTTAGGATCGGCCATCGACTACCCTTTACGCTGCCGTCGGCGCCCGCGCGCTTTTAGATTTTGAACCTGCTGCACTTCGCTGCTACCGATCTGGACTTTGTCGCCAGACAGCGATATCGATTTAGTCGCCTTGGGGGCGGGCGTACCAAACAGCGTATGGATGCGTTCCTGCAGAATGTTGGCCTCGTAGTCCTGTAATTCCAAGTCGATCAACAGGGCCCGCTCTAGCCGGAGTAGCAAGAGACGACGGAAGGTGTCGTTGAGTTCCTCGGCGCGGAATATCCGCCGTACTTCTCCGGCTTCATCTTCGGAAAAACCCTCGTCGATGCGACGCTGAACCAGCTGTTCGTGGACATCAGTTTCGAAGCGTGCGGCCGCACGGGCTACGTCGTCACTACGTTCGAATTCACCCCACAGGAGGTCCAGAATTTTCTGCTCCCCGGGACTCGGTGGTCGGGGTTTCGGCTTCACTTTCAGCGGTGGTCCCGTCAGATCCCCCGACTCCGGTAGTTGCATCCATTCCTGAGTTACGTCCAACCCCACCTGCTCCCGCGGACGCTTCAGCCGTTGTTTCCTGTACCGGGTTGATTTCGCCGGTTTCCCAGTCGATTTGGTTTTGGTCGACACCGTATTTCTGCCTCACTGCCTCCATCAGTTCAACCATCTTCTGTTGCACTTCCGCGGAGACTTTCTGCTGTACTTCTCGACGTTCTTGAATGAGCGCCTGTACTACTGACAAATGTCGTTCTTGTTCGTTGAGTCCATTGATTCGCTCCTGCGCCAAAGCGTCTTCGCCAGCGTAGTAGCGACACTCAAAGAGGTCTGCTTTGTCTATTTTGGGCATCGGGCTGCTCCTACTGTAGGTTTACCAAGACCTCCACCATGCCCCGTACAGGGCCGGCATCGTCGCTCACGAGCGTGCCTTTGGCCTTACCGATGATGGTGCCGGGCTTGGGATTCTGGTCCACGACGGCACAACCATCGGGCCCAGACACCAAGAACTCACCATTGCCCAAGATGTTGCCACGTTCGGTTGAGCACAAGACCGGTACAAAACCACAAATCGACAGAATGGTGGCGTCGGTTGGATAGTGCTCTTTTTTGTTGCCCAACAGCAGTCCAGGCTTGGTCGCCACAACACCCGCTACATTGGTCTGCTGATACTCGGTCGTCGCAGTGAAGCTTCCGCCTTGAATGGCCAACACGGTGCCTGGGTCGTACTTGGCATCAGCCGTGATTACTTCAGCTACATCGGCAGCACCGGTGGTGTATCCAGCCGGACTGTTGACAGAACCGTCACCCTTTACGCTGAACACACCCACGTTCAAGCTTGTGCGGATACGGAAATAGTTGAAGGTGGGACCGGCGGCGGTATTGGCCTTGATGGTGAAGATCTCGGAACCGGCGGCACGATTGTTTTTACGATCGTAGATGTAGGCAGCATTAGCGGTAGTACTGCTGTCATCGCCCACCACCATGAAGGTTGGAATATTGAAGTTGCTGGGATCGCCGTACGTCTCACCCGCCTTACCACCGAAACTCCAGAAACTTCGATAGTCACTAGCGGCGTTGGAACCACGAAAATATACCCTGCGGACCGAAGAGCCATCGTGGCTGGGACGGAAGGTGTACATCGGAGTGCCGCTGACGAGGTTTTGCTCAATCGTCATCGACTCGGGTTCGGGGGTGGCGAGGAAGTCACCCACGTGGAACCGAGTGGCGCTCGTCATGTCACTCCAGCCGCCCCGCAGATTCGATCCCGCCTCGTCGGTTATCTGGATGTTGGTGTCAGCCTGGAGACTCACCCGCTCGTCGCTGCTGATGCGGATACCGAGGAGGCCACTTCCGACGGCCGTGGGGCCGCCCCACAGGGTACCGTAGTACTTGGTGCCGTTGGCGCCCAGCTTGATGGAGGCGCGGCGCTCAGCACCAGCCGCGATGGCGTTGCGAGGACCGACGATCAGCTGGGCAGAAGTCAGGGCGCCGTCGACTCGACGAGACACCGACATGAGTTCGTTATCCGCATCCGTTACGGGTGGGTCCGACTGGTCTTCCGAGACTCGGAAGAAGCGTTGGACGCCTGTACCGTCATTGTTGTTAGCATCGATGAAGATGTTGACGTCCTCATCACTACGCACAACGTCGGTCGAGGCCGCGACACCACCAAACACAACGGTGTCCAAGATGGCCGAGATGTCGGCGTCGGTGGCGTTATTGGGAATTGACTCCAGCTTTGCGACGTCGGAACCGGACGAGATGACGCCGGCGCGCTGCAATGACTGAAGAATTCCTCGAAGGACCTTTTCGGTAGCAAGCGGTGAAGCCATGACACACGTGTTCCTTGTCTTCTACTTAGCTGGTTAGAACCAGGCCCACAGGATCAATAGTCCTGCGGCTTTTCCGAGTTCCACGATCCGGCTTGCTGATGACAGAACCATCAGTAGAGGTCAGATCTCCCTCGGCGTGAATTCCCGGCGAAGCACCGGTATTGTTTTCATGAAACCAAATCACTAAATTCTTGGCGGCGTTGACGTCCCGATCATGCTGGGCTCCACAGCTGCAACACCATTGGCGTATTGACAAATCGCCGCGCAGTTCAATATTGCGTTCTCCACAGCTACTGCAGAGTTGCGTCGATGGGTAGAAGCGATCGGCCTTGACAAGCAGCTTGCCCGTCCATTCGGCTTTGTACTGCAGAAATGTTCGGAACATCCCAAACGACATATCGTGGACCGACTTGCCAAACCGACGCCGCTTCCCGCGCCGCGCCATTCCGGCCAGATGGATGTCTTCTACGACGATGACGTCGAACTGGTCAACTAACCTGCGAGATTCTTTGTGCAGGTAGTCCCGGCGCTGGTTTGTTATTCTTCCATGAATCTTGGCTACCCGGATCCGCTGCCGCTCGTAGCCGGCTGATCCAAATGTTCTCCTGTTTAGTTTGCGTTGTGCTCTGGCTAATCGTCGTTCTACCGATCGGTACCATCGAGGGTGCTTGAGTCTCGCACCATCGCTGTATACCGCGATATCGTGAAACGACATGTCGATGCCAACTGTCTTGCTGGTGTCAATGATGTTGGTTATCTGGACGTCCGGCTGTTCCGCCAGGATGGAAACAAAATAGTGGCCGGCTGCTGTCTGTGAAACGGTAACGGATTTGATCTTACCCTGTATCCGGCGGTGGAACCCTACCCGAAGCAAGCCTAGCTTAGGTAACCGAAGCTTTCCACCTTGAATCCTTATTTGAGGCCTAGTTCCAGTAGAACTGGTTGTGTAAGATCGCTTAGGCTGTTTCTTGGTCTTCCAACGTGGGAAGCCAGACTTTCTAGCCTTCTTTTTGTCCTTGCGATCAGCAAAGAACCTAGAGAAAGCAGTCCGAAGATTTAACTGCACATAGTTTAGCGCCGTCGAGTCTACCACACGCAGGTACGGATGCTCATTTTTGTAACTAGCTGGATTAGGGTGGTTGAGTTTATTAGTTTTGTCGTAGCTTTGTCTAGCGTCTTGGAGCATTAGGTTCCATACCACCCGACAACAACCGAAAGTTCGGTTGATTAGCTGCGCTTGTTCAGTCGTCGGGTACAGACGGAATTTGTAGGTACGAAACCACGGCACGAATCTATTCCTTTTGAGCAACCTGCTCTACAAAAGGATAATGTGATATTGACGGATACGGATCAGGCGGGGCTGCGGTACTGTGCCCACCGGAGATTATCATCCAGGCTTGATTGTAGCTTGAGCGATTCCTTGGCGGACGCGATACGCTTTTGCGCCATGGTGCAGACGATGTCGAGTGCTGCCCAGCGTGTCTTGACAGCCACAAGACGTGGAACCGCGGCCGCCAGGGCCTGCTGTTGTGCCGGCCCGGTGGCTTTGCTGGACAGCTTGTCTTGTCGCGTCATGGCACCAATGAGCTGGTACTCAACAGCCGCGATGATTTGGAGCACCCGCTTGGCGTCATGGTGTAACGCTATGACGCGATCCAGCCGAGCCTCCATGTGTTTGAGGGCCCGTTGGGCACGACGGATCGTGTCGGGCTTCTCAAAGTCGAGCGAGGTGCCCAACATCTTGCCGACGTCCAGGTAGCCACGGACCTCGTCCATCCAGTCATCCAGATTTTCATTGTCCATCTGGATAGCCCGGTCACGGCTCTGGTGAAATAGATCTTCCAGCTTCACGGTGTCTCGCCCAACGTAATGTTTATGACTTCAGTGTTGGTTTTTGCGGTTGTCAAGACAGACGTGCGGAGTTCGTTCAACGAACCAAATTTGCCTTGAAGCTCAACAACCAGATCGGCGCGGGTACGACCAACGGTGGCCAACAGACTACGCATTAGGTCTTTGTCTTGGATGTGAACAAGACGACAGATGGGGCAGAATGCTGAAGGCACCTCATAACGAAAACTGCTGTACTTACCAAATTTCTCAGTGAAGTCGTGGGCGAATTGCAGAGCCTCATCACCATCTGTGGGGTTATACTGTTCGATCCAGTCAACCTGTTCGGCCGCATCCACCAAAGCTCCAGCGTAGCGTTTGATGTAGTATTGACGGTGGTCACGGTGGTCATCGTTGCGCAATTTGGTCTCGAAGTCGGGATCGTCGACATTGAAGCGTTCTGGATAGCGGCGACACCAAGCAGCTGTATCATCTCGAACACGAGACAATGGAACATCTTCTAGCAAATATTGCTCAGAGAAGACATGGCCGTTGATACATTCGTACATACCTGCCTCTTCGAGTTCAAGGTCCATACCGGATACGACTTCATCTGAAATCAAACAGATGAAGCTGCTGGAACTACTATTGCTGACGAAGCCGAGGCGGGTTTTCATTTGGTCATCCTTGCTGTGAGGTTCTTAGGAGTTTTACAACCAGCCAAACAGTTGTTGAACTTTTTCCCCTGGAGGCCTGGTGTGCCTAGATCTCCGCCCCACGGGTGGGGCTAGAGTTATTCCGCTCCGCGATGTGGCTTGTTTGTTTATTTTTGTTTTTGGTAGTGATGGTAATCAAAATAGTAGTTGTCGTATTGACAAACAGTTGAATAATTTATGTGTATTATTAGATAGTTAGCTGTATGGCTGAGATCGATCAGCGGTTAACTATTGCTAACGCGCTTATATTATGGGGGTGTTAAGCTAGATAGTCAAGTGTTTATTTGCTAGCTTGCTAGACAGGTAACTTGGTAGACAGCTAGGATGAGTCTATTGAGCAACCGAGTAGCTAGCATCTAGAGTGTTATTTGGTAGATAATTGAGCAGCTAGGAAGCTAGCTTGGTTTTTAAGCGCAGCTGTACCGTTGGAATTGGTTATCCAACTGGTGTTGGGCAGTGGGGAGAGAGTCTACTGGCGGCCCGGAGGGCCTCTGGCTTGCTTTTTGTGGCGGCCTACATAGCTGGTCAACCGTAGAGGCTCTCGCATCGACGGCCGCGGTTGGGCGCACTGGGTATATCGAATTGTACTGCAGACCAAGAACATGCGCAGTAGATACTTCAGCTGGTCCTGCTCGTGCAGCTGCATGCTGGTGAGGTCGTCAAAGGCGTCGCCTACGCCGACGCTCCATTCGGTGTCCCACCGCAACAGGCCGGCACCCCACAGTGCCAACCTCTTCTGGTAGTCCTCCGAGCCGCGCTCAAATGTTTCGTCCCAGGATTGCGCCCACAGACCGTCCTGTGGGTCCTCGGCGCAGACGCTCTCAACCGCGCTGGGCGACAGGAATCGTTCCATGACGGGCTGGTTCCAACAGAACTGGCGTTGGTCGTTCAGTTGCCCCGACAGCGTTTCCCGTTCACGGCGAATCTTACCTGTCTTGCGTCCATGCTGGTCCAGCTCATCGTGCCAGAAGTGATCTCGCCGTTGCTTTCGTGTCATCCAGAGCGCCGGCAAGACCTCATAGATGCGCTCCTGTCCTTTGGCTTCCCCTTTATCGAGCCGAGGCCAACCGAGGCCGGCTTCCTTCTCGTATGCCTCGTACATGGTTTTCCAGAAGCTCGGCAGCTGGCGCATGAGGCCTCGGATGGCCCACAGGGGCAGATCCATCTCGGTGGCACCGTTGATGAAGAAGGCCGGTTCGTTTGTTGGTCCGTGGACTCGTCGGACCCGTAATTCCATCTGCCGAGACCGGCAGCCCTGTAGCTGCTGGTGCCAGTGTTGCTTGACGCCGTCATAGTGGGCCGCGGCCGCTTTTTCGTGGGGTCGAGGTCCACAGAGCGTCTTGGGCCTACGCGGCCGCTCTCCTGGCAGGCCGACGACCTCCAGAACCTCATAGCCGTCGAGGCCTTGCTGGAGCTTCCCATCGACGACACCGCTGATGCCCCGGATGGGCCACCGGGCCAACTCCTCCGTTACGCCGATGTCGAGCCAGTACAGGTGTTTGAACTTCTGCACCTGCTGGCTCGCTCCGGCGTCGTGTCCCGACACATAAGCCACGGCGTGTTGGAGTAGCTGTTGGAAAGCGCGGGCGTGAGATGCATTGTCAAGACAGTAACGCCAGCTACGAGTGTGCTGGTGGTAGATGTCGGGTGCTCGGATGAACCGCTGTTTTTTGTCGCTCCAGATGATCGGTTCGTGGTACCGGGGCCGTCGGATCGAGTGTGCCAGCTCGACCAGGAAAGCACCCTGGACATTCTTTAGTGATAGGTTGAGCTGTTCGGGGCCGCGTTGGTACCAACGGTCAGTGTCGACCGCCAGCGTGAAGGGTGCGGTGCGGAAACCGCCGGCGAAGCGACGGAGCCAATCTTGGCTATCGTTGAGCGCGGGCAACAATGGCGGCGGAGCCGGGGTAACACGGTAGTGTTTCCGCTTCATCGGGAGCCACCGGGGCCGGAATCTGGACTTTTGGAGTCTACGCCATGACATGTAGGTTGTTAGAGCTTAACGTGGTGGCCGCGAAAAGGTACCGCTGAGGACAAGGAACCAGGCGCGGTTCGTGGTCATGTAGTTGATTGTCACAGTTTGGCGCACCGAATCAACAATGTCGGCCCGTACCTGTTTGGCTACAGTGTTGCTGTAACGTTTGATATTGTAGACGCCGTGTAGGCGGCACACGCGGTAGTTGCTGAACCTCCCCAGGGATAA
>LAZR01001001.1_pt1 | contig 19138 bp, 14 predicted proteins | sample 329461 | NCBI WGS metagenome assembly LAZR01 (sample SAMN03002196, study PRJNA259156) | marine sediment metagenome | biome: sea floor; feature: Hydrothermal impacted sediments; material: marine sediment; isolation source: Loki non-amplified sample from Loki's castle hydrothermal vent sediment ...
ACAGGAAATAATCCTGTAGCTTTAAATTTTTCTTTTAGTATTACAAAACTAATTACAAACTTCTGTTATTTCTTTAACATTCCCTTTAATCAGCTCTATATTTTAGTTGGAATTATCATTATAGTAGGAGGATTAAGTCTTATCGTTTTTATTATTAGAAGATTTGAAAAAAACTCTATAGTATATGGTTATACGTTTGGTATAATTGTTATGCTTCTTGTTTATTATGATTCATGGGATCACCATCTCTTAAATCTGACACCTCTCTTAATAATTATAATGTTTAATCTACCAACGAATTCTGACATTACGAAATCAATGAAACCTAGCTTATTTTTCTTTAGCTTTTTTGATCTTGCATTTGTAGGTATTTGGTATCTTATTTATCCACTATTTCCATTCAATTTTGAGGGTACAATGTTTTTATTAATATTATTGTATCTGTTGATTAAATCTTGCATTAAAAAAAAGGATAAAAGGAGTTATGGTCAAGTTGTTGAAATGTAAGATGTTGTTGATAAGCATTTTATCTCTTTTAATATCCAATTCTCTAATTCTAACAGATGTAGTTGGTCTCGAGTATGGGGTTGGAGTTAACAAAAATGATGAACTAATATGGAAATGTAAAGTTAGTAATAATCTTGAGTTGGATAACCTTTTTGGGAGTGATTGGGATAATGGTGGAATTTTCAATAACATAAGTAAAGGATCGATGATGAAATGGAAAATTTACAATATTGAAACTAACAGTTCATTAATAAAAATTGAAGTTGATATTTGGTTTTGGATAAAAGATCTGAATTGGGGAGTAAAAGATAATGAAACTCAAATCACATATTTAACAGATCCAAATAACTATTCTGCAGGTTTAAGCTTCATAAATTACAAGTCTCTTGTACCCTTCTGGTTCCCAATGCCAGTTGGAGAATATATGGGAGGTTTAAAATTAAACCCATGGTACGATGTAGATAATCGAGTTCTGCCAACTCTAAATGTTGATATTAAGAAAAATGGCATTTTCCCGGGATATCCTAATGAAAATCTCAAGATAATTGCGATATATAATGATCAAGGAATTTTAAATTCTTATAAACTGTATACTAAAGATAACATGGTTATTTTAGACATAGCTTATGATTTCTTACCTTTTTATGTAATCCCTACAATAGTGATATTAGTTAGTATTTTCACGATTGGGATTATTATATACATAATTAAAAAAAATAAGTCTTCGAAAAACCAATTAATGCCTAGAAAATGATGTTAAACCAAGTATGGCTTAGGATGATTAATAGATTTAAAGAGCTTTGGGAGTTTAAAATTTTTAAGTATACTGTGGTAATTCAAGTGGGATATTTTATATTATCACTAATTATAACACTTATTTTTTTTAGAGATATGAATGATTTCCTAGTTTATTATAAAGTGGGACAACAGGTACTTACAGACATGAATGAACTGTATACGACTACATATAATTGGCCATTTAGATACCTACCGATATCTGCTCTTTATTTTGTCCCGTTCTATCTTATGGGTTTTGATTTAGGTTTTGTAGTTTTTAATTCTATTAATTTTATGTTAAATATATTAATAGGTATAATACTCTACAAAATAGTGATGTTAGTTAGAAGAAAAGGGCATGAGAAGGGTGATAAAAGAGTAATTCTATATATTTGTTTGTATATGCTTAGCTTACCACAATTATTCAATTACATTTTAGGACAAATTAATTTATATTTGACACTGTTAATTCTCTTGTCTCTATATATTTTTCTGAAAAAATCTGAAATAAAATGGGATTTAATTGCTAGTTTAATCCTTGGGATAAGCCTATTAATAAAGCCTATTACAATCTTCTTGATTCCTTTCTTAATTGTTTTACATTTTGACTTTCAAAATAGGAAATTAACCTTTAACTTGACTAAAAGCTTTATACGATTGATAGGGCTGGTACTACCTTTATCACTCAACTTCATTTTATTTTTAATTTATCCTAATTTGTTAGAAGGATTTATTGGAGCTAATTTCACAAGTTCAGAGCCTTCACAAATAAACCATTCCTTTAGTTTAACTAAGTTGATCATCAACTTTCTATATTTTATTCAGTTTACTGATTCACAAATCTTATCAATTCAAATACCATTATTCCTGACTCTTTTGCTAATAATTAGCATTCTTGGATTTATCTCATTTACAACAAGAAATAATAATAATACTTCTTTAATTTATGGTTATAGTTTCGGAATCTTGATTATGTTTCTTTGCTATTTTGACTCCTGGGATCACCATCTACTTAATTTTACCCCATTGCTAATAATAATTTTATTTAATTTACCAAGAGAGTCAAATTTGAATAAGAAATTTTTTAAACCGAGTTTTTACTTCTTAAGTTTTCTGGATTTAGCCTTCATGGGCATATTTTTTATAACTAAAAATTTTTTCCCTTTCAATTTTGCAAGTACAATCTTTCTACTTCTGACTTTTTATGGATTAATTAAATATAATACAGTTACAAATAATAAACAGTAAAATAATAGGAAAATGGAGATAATTCCCGCTGTAGATATTAGCAATGGAAAATGTGTACGTTTATACAAAGGATTAAAAGGAACGGAAACAATATATTTCGATGATCCTCTTAGAGCAATAAATTTTTGGATCGAAAAAGGCGCAGAGAGGCTACACTTAATAGACCTGGATGGAGCTTGGGGTTCGGAAACCAACAAACTAATATTTCAAAATTTACTCAAAAGAGCTTCTAACAAAATAAAGATTCAAGTAGGTGGTGGAATCAGAACAATTGAAGCAGCCTTAGAATTAATTAGGTTTGGAGCTGACCGATTAATACTGGGTACGTTTGCTTTAAAAAATCCGAAAGGTTTAAAAAAATTAGCGCAAATGATTGGTTTTGATAAGATTATTGTTGCTATCGATTATAAAAATCAAAAAATTGCTGTTAAGGGTTGGACAGAAATGACTGAAAGAAATCCGCTAACTTTTGGCAGAGAAATCGAGAAATTGGGAGTGAATTATGTCCTCTTTTCATCTATTGAGGCAGATGGGACATTAGGTGGCCCAGATTTTAGCTATATTAAGAAAATGATGGCAACAGTGAAGAAAACTCAAATCTATGTAGCTGGAGGCGTAAGGAATATAGAAGATATAGAAAAATTGGAAGAAATTGGCGTAATGGGCGTTATTATTGGAAAAGCATTTTACGAACATTCTATACCCTTTACAATAATCAAAAATTCTAAATAGATGAAAATAAATATATCCAAAGAAGACTAGAAATTAATAAAGAATTCAAGAATTCAATTTTTAAAAATGCTTCAATTTTATCCACCACCCCTATTGGTAGTGTTTGTCCCCGCATTTACATTAGGTTTTCTCCATACTTTGATACCTTGTGAAGACAAAGCAATCTTCTTTTTTTGGTCTTTAGGAATTTCTAAAACCCCATTTAGGAGTATTTTAATTTTAGTTCTTTATGGGTTTGGCCTGATTTCTTCCAATTTAGTGATAGCATTTATTACCGTAATCATTAGTTTTATTCCTCAAATTTTTATTCCTGGATTTAACCCTGACAGTTCCACAATTAATTTTTTTGGAGCAATTGTTTCTATGTTTGCTGGTATTTTATTATTATTATTTATCACGAGAAGAAAATATATGCCTCATTCAAAGTACAGAGAAGGTTTAGTGGAGTTAAATTGGGAGAAAAAGAAAACACCTTATCTTTTTGGCATTATAGCTGGCTTTGCTCCTTGCATTTTTGAATTAATCATTTATTCTCAATGTTTAACATATTCACTCAGTGGAATTTTTGTTGATGGGATTTTTCTAGTATTTTATTTTTCTCTTGGGACGTTTGTGGGATTATTTCCTCTAGCTTTGGCAAAGCATGGAACTTCTCAAATGTTAAAGGCAAGGGAGCCTAAAACTAATCGAATTTTACTTTCTATGATTTTCATAATAATAGCATTTAACACTGTTGTCATGATTTTATCATTTTTACGCATTCCTGTTTTTCCAGAAATTTCTATATAAGAAGATCCAGAAATGATTATTTTTTATTAAAGCAAAAATTAATTATTTTTTGATGTATCAATATATTTGGGTAAACTAAAATTTGGTCTATTAAAATATTTTAAGCCGAAATTTTATTATAATAATATAGATTTCAAAAATGGATAAGGAATTAATATTATGAATTGCCTATTCTGTGAAAGCCAAAATATCGATTTTACGTGTGAGAAATGTAAATCAAGTTTTTGCATTAATCATGTCGCTACTACTGAAATTCATGAATGTAGGAAGCATAATCTCATTTATTCAAAAGCTAAAGCTGCCGAGAGACATTTTAAATGCACTGTAGTTGAAAATAGCGAATGTCCTGTTTGCAAATCTCTTCTTAGACTTGAAAGACTTTCCTCAGGGCAATATTATTTAGAATGTACTAACCCAAAATGTCCAGATTCATGGAACTCATATTTAAAAACACCTGGATTATTTTTTCCATCAAAGGAAAAATTAGCGAGAGAAGCTTTAAGATATAATCTCATCAAAGGAAACAGACTTATCTTGTGTAGCAAAAAATTACGACATATAATTGGCAAAGAATTGTGTCCAAATTGTTTTTTAGAACTATTAAAAAGAGCCCCCCTCACTAATTTTTCTACAATTATGAATTCTTTTAATATTACAGCAGAACAAATGATTAAGTTTATGAATAAATATATGGATGAAGAAAGAATTTATGGGATTATTGATCAGAAAAACCAAATGTTCTATTATATATCACCAGAAATGAGAGAGAAACTTCTTTCCAAATTCTATGATGAAGGAATCCTTAAAGTAGAAGATTTAGCAATCATGCTTGATATGGGGAGTGACATGGCACGAAATATTATTTATAAACTAATTAACCAGAACAAAATCAAGGGTTCCTTTTCACAAGATAAAATGATATATTATACTCAAAAATATATCTTAGATACCATAATAAAGGAAATTAAAAAAGAAGGAAGAGTTACAATAAAAAACCTTGCCAGCAGATTCAACGTCCCAAAGGAACTTGTAAAATCATATTGTGTCAATTTGATGAGGGCTAAAGAAATAAATGGTTTCTTTGCTGACAAAGGAAATGAAGTAATCACTGCTAATCAGATTTATAAAGAAATTAAAGCTTATTCAAAAGAAACTGGGTTATTTGAATTAAATAAACTTTCGGCAAAACTCAAAATTGCCATTGAACTTGCAAGAAAAAGTCTCCATGAATTAATAAAAACAGGTAATATTAAGGGAATTTTTACTCAAAGAAGAGAATTCATGACCAATAAATATTTAGAAAAAAAAATAAAAGATCTCGCAAGGGCTTATAGAACTATGCCTTTGAGAGAGCTTTCAAATAGACTAGGTGTCACAGAATCAAGCATCGAAGAAAATTTAGCTATGATAATTAGTAGAGGAGATATTGATGGCTATATAGACATGCAAAAGAGATTATTTGTAGCATATAGTGTTCCGATATCCTCAAAACCTCAATCACATCAAAAAGCGGGAAAATCTGTGGATGAAGGAAAGATTGAAGTTCTCCGAGAATATGATTTTATTGGAGGACAATTACACTATAAAGCTATTGTTAAGAATAAGGGCAACATGGCGATTAATTCAGTGAAGGTTATTTTAGATGTTCCCTCAAGTTATAAAATCAAAACTCCATTAATTAATATTCCCTTTATAGAGGCACAAAATTCAAGAGGTGTTGATTTTTACTTGGAACCGAAGGAATGTGGTGTTTCAAACATTGGGGGTACAGTTATCTATAAGGATGCTCATGGGGATAAACACTCGGTTCACATAAGAAAAAAAAAGGTCCAAATCAAATGTCCTCTTGTTGTTTCATGCTTATCATCTATTGAAGATGTCCAGATTTCCATCCAAGATTTACCAAATGATGCGCGAGCATTTTTAGTTGCAGATTTAGATCCTAGACTTGCTTTTAGAGCAGCTATTCGAACAATTAAGCGATTTGAAGGAAGTACAGTAACAACCCATGAAGGAAGTGACACTAAGGGAAAATATGAAGCAGAGAGTTGGCACTGTTCAGAAGCAAAGGTCGGTGGAGGTCGAATTATTACCAGAATTTATGTCTCCGAGGCAAGCCAATCATTAGAAGTAAGAGTATGGTGTAACCACGCAGGACAATTAACAGGATTCTTAGCTAAGATAATTGAGCTTTTATTCGAGGAGATTAATATGATAAGGAAGATTAAATCAGAAGAACGTGAGAAAACCATTGATATAATGGCTATTACTCAAAATTTAGCTGAAATTTCGGACTATTGCATGCTCAGATGGAAGGCTCAAAACATTAGAACCAAATTACATGACACATTTATTAGAGTTAGGAATATTATAGGTGAAAAAGAAGCAATTCTTGGAAGAATGGAGTTTTGGTTAACTGAATTGAACAAATTTAGTAAGGATGATAAAATTACTGATGATTTGGCTGATAAGTTAGTGAATGACGTTGAAAATTTTAGATCAGTAATCTCTAGATCTATTAAGATATGAACCCTTCAGCATTAAAATAAATTTATAAATCTTTCTTACTTTATTAATAAATAAAAATTATAATACTCTTTCAAATTCATTTGATCATGAGAAGGTGTTAATATAATGAGCCCAATAATTAGTATAAGTATAAATGAGAGTCTGAAAAAGTTCATAAACAAGTTAGTTTCAAAAAATCAGTATGAAAATAAATCTAAATTAATTAGGGATGCATTAATACGTTTGATGTCAACTGTTGATATCTCAAGTATCGAGCTTTCTAGCGAATTAGCACCATTCCCAAAAAATATCGTAGGAAGCATGGTTATGGTTGCCCCTAATAAACATGAATTGCAGAAAAAAATAAATAGAATTGAAAGTAAATATAAAGATCAAATAGTCAGTAGGAATCTTAATTTTGTTAATCAAAATTTAATTGTTTTCCTGGTTTTCGAAGGGAAACTTCGAGATTTCCAAAAATTTGTCGTAGAAATAAACAGTATTAAAGAAATAAAAAATTTCAGGTATCTAATAATTAACTAGTTATTTATTATAAAGTTATTAAACTCCTGAAAGGTACAAAAACTATTTTTTGATAATGAATTTTAAATGTGAGTTTTAATGGGAAAAAATAAATATGGGAAGGGCTTTCAAAAAAGCGGAAAATCAACTGGAAACAAAAGTTCAGGACGCTTGGGAGCTCCCATACGAGGAGGGAAAATAAAAGCGAGCCATATTTTAGTAGAAAAACTCAGTAAGGCCCAAGAAATTCATGAAAATCTACAATCAGGTGAGAAACTTGAAGATTTAGCAAGAATCTATTCCACTTGCCCAAGTAAAAAGCGAGGCGGCAATTTAGGTGAATTCTCAAAGGGTGATATGGTAAATGGCTTTTGGGATGCATGTACAAAATTAAAAATAGGTGAAATTTCACAACCAGTAAAAACTAAGTTTGGATATCACATAATCAAACGTACGGGTTAAATAATATTTTCATTATAGAAAGGTAAAAATAGCCCAGCACGGAATTCCGATACACGAGACAATCGTTAACTTTTCGAACCGTGGTCCAGGGGTTCAGGGCCCCCGATGCTTGACCTTTATGCAATTGAGCATTAAAATTGCTCAATCCTACACCACTGGGCTAAATTAATACTTTTCCTAAATTCTATAATCTCTGTTTTCTAAAAAATATAACTTATTTGATTAATTTCGGCTATTTTTTGGATGAAAACTCTTAAGTAAGAAGATACTCAAAAAAAATAATAAGAGATAGATTTTTATTTATATCTAACTATTTATTCTAGTGGATTACATTACAAAACTTTGAAGAATAAAAAGATATCAGTTTCATAAACTAATTTTTAATAAACCCCGTGTGACTGAAAAAAAAAACCCGTAAACTGAATACTTAGAAAATTCTTCGCCTTACAGTGTAATCCACCTTTTTTTAATAAAATATGCATGTGATATATGGATCATTCTCTATTCTATCCTTTAATAAATTCAGATACCTAAACCCGAACACGATTATAGATTATTCTAAATTTAATCTTAGGATAATTTATTTCTTTTCTAGGATTTCAAATAGAGAGTTAATTTCTTCTATATCAAAAGGTTTGGTAATAACACCATTCGCACCATATTTTTCCATTATCCTTAAAGCTTCAGGCCTAGGAATTGCTGTTAATAAGTAAATGAGTACATCATTAAATAACAAATTTGATTTAATTGGTTTGATTAATTCATGACCTTTTTTATCAGGTAATAATAAATCTAATAGAATTACTGAAGGAATATTATTATTTAAAATTTCAAGTCCTTTCATAACACTTCCGGCATGTTTACACGTATACCCTTGAGCCTCGATAAATGTTTTTAACAAATTAACTGTATCGAAATCATCTTCAATGATTAAAAAATCAATCTTAGTATGCCTGTTTTCCATATTTTCACCTTCATTGAAATTTATCAATTATTTTATTTAAGTGGATAATAAAAGTGCTCCCTTTATTTTTTCCTTCAGATTCAACGATGATTTGTCCGCCATGCAATTCAACAATTTCTTTTGAAATATAGAGTCCTAATCCTGCACCCTCGATGTCTACATCCAAACCCATTCCGTACCTCTCAATTTTTCCAAATTTCTGAAATAACTTATTTTTTTCTTCTTGTACTAAGCCCACTCCTGTGTCTTTAATAATTATATCAATATAATCATCTGTTTCATTTAGAGTTAAAAAAACCATACCCTTTGGGGGAGTATTTTTTATTGCATTAGAAAGAATATTACTTACGACCTGTGGAAATCTATATTTATCTAATTTAAAGTATACATCCATAGTAAGATTGACATTTAAAGTTATCTGCCTATTATCTGCGAGATAATTTAGTTCTTTCACACAATCATTAATAATGGTATTAATATTTACATTTGAATATTTTAATTCAAATTTTCTATTTTCTATTCTCGATGTGTCCAATAAGTTTTCAACGAGTTCTCTAAGACGAGTAGATCCACGGTGCGAAATCTCAATATATGGCATTATTTTTCTTATAGAATCTTCTTGATTTGAACCCAATAATATTTGAGATGCAGCGTACATCGAGGTTAATGGGGTTCTTAACTCATGGGATATGCGGGTAATTAATTCCCCCCTCAAGTTATCAAGTTCTACAAGTTTCTTGTTCTCTTCTAGTATTAATTGTTCAGATTCTCTTTTTTCAGTAATATCCATTATGAAAATTAAATTAGCTGATCCACTTTTATACATAATTTTCCGTGAAAAAAGTTCTAACCAGATAACTTCACCCGTTTTTTTAAATAATCTAAATTGGAAATTTGTGATATTAGCAAACGTGCCCTTAGTCATGTCGTCAATGAGTTTTTTGAACCTATCCACGTCATCAAGATGTATAATCTCATAAAAATCGGAGATCCTCCAGTTAAATAACTCCTCAGAGGTATAGCCTAGTATTATTGAAAATTGATGGTTAATGTATTTTAACATAAAATCTTGCTCTATAATAACGCCAATGAATGATTGTTCCGTGATTGTTCTGAATTTTTCTTCTGATTCCTTTAATCTCTGTTCTGCCAGCTTTCTAGCGGTTATATCTATAATAGACACAATAACTTTTGACCATGTGCTTTCAAATCCTGGTATTATTGATGTCTTTGCATAAATGGATATAGTCTCTCCTGTGGAGGTTTTGGTAACAATTTCCGACTCATACATTGTATCACCATTAATTAAAGATAGCATTTCCATTTTGTTATCTAAAAATACTTCTTCAGTCATTATATTACCTTTCCCTTCTCTAAGCTGATTCATTTTGATTATGAAATCTTCTTTATTGTTAAATTTATATACTTCTAAAGCTTTCCTATTTACGTCAACTAATTTAACCTTAGACATACACCTTATAACTTCGTCAGGTTTATCATCAAAATATTTTTTGAAATCATTAATTCCTGATGCTTTGAGATGATTGAAATATCTTTTGATCTCTGAAAAGTCTTGGTCCATCAAAGCAATTGGAGAATTCTCAAATAAAGAGTGATATTTTTCTTCAGATTCTTTTAATACTTCCACTGCTTTTTTACGGTCTGTTATATCCCTAGTGATTACGATAACCTTTGGAGTTCCTTCAGAACTAACAAACACTTTACTTGTATATTCCATCCAGATGTAGGTCCCATTTTTATGTTTTATTCTTAATTCTTCTTTATCTTCGCCATCTACATCTTGAAAACCATCAGTCGAGAGTTGTTGTGAACTTACTATCCTCTCAACATCTTCAGGATGTACAAGTTCCCATACATTCTTACCGATTAATTGATCATTTGAATATCCTAAGAACCTTAGATATGCTTGTTCATTTATATATTCATATTCGTATTTATCATTAAGAATTGCGATAAGATCATTTGCATTCTCCGAAATAAGTCGATATTTTTCTTCGGATTCTTTTACTTTTATTTTTGACTTAGCTAGTTTTTCTTCTAAAAATATGATAATGGGGAGGATGAAATATATAGCACTTAATATAATCGTTGCTACATAACTTAGTTCCCACATTCCGGGTAATGGAAAATATGATAATACAGTTGATACTGCAGCAAATAGAGCTGAAATTAAAAAAACTATTATAGTGGCATGCTTAGCACTCCTTTCCATACGATAAAGTTTGATAATCATAATAATAGCAATAAAAATCAAAATCGAAAAGATGATTTGGATCCCTATTATTAAAGATGTAATTGGACTCAAACTGAGTATTATCTTATTAATATTAGGATTGCTTGTTGTAGTTCTATGGATTTTCTTGACAGTTTTAAAATAATCATAATAGATTGCAATTATAAAAGCTAGAACACCTATTAAGAAAAGTAAATTACCTAATAATCTGTAGGTGGTATCATAGATTTGTAAATAAATAAGTATCCAATTGGCAAGATGAGGTATGGTGGTAAATAGGCAATTAAGTCTCGTCTTCTAAAACTTACTAAAATAAAAATTATAGTACCTAGCGTTAATAAAAAAGTAATTTGAAGATTCAAAAATGATTCATCAAGCATAATATCCCACTTTAATTTTAAGAAATCATTTTTCTTAAATGAATCTACTAGAATTTCACTTATAAGTCAATTAAAAAATGAGATTAATTGCTCTCTTTGAAATCTTTTAAGTTATTAGACAAAAGTATTACAGCAAATTTTGTAAATCATACAATCGTCAATAGAGTTAATGGTATAAATAATTGAAAGGAATAAATTTTATAAAAATGGCTTAGCTTAGTTCGGTTTCTACTGGAAGATTAATGATAAAATTACTCCCTTTTAACACCTCCCTCAGTGATCTGATCAGCAGCATTATTAGTATTAAACAAAATCATATCGTCTTTTATTATTTGCCACACCCTTTTGAATAACAGCCTTAGCTATTTCTTTGTTTTGGTATATTAGATCTTTGTTATGTACACGACCACCACACAAGGGACATTTTGTAGGTAGGAATTGGAAGTTCTTTAAAGAAGATTTCAAATTTTTCTTTATAACTATCAGAATTTTCATTCACATCTAACAAATAATCACCCGTAGATGGTAATTTATTAAGAATCTATCATTAATATTTAATTTTGAAATAGAGCAATATTTTCTTGATAATTATCATTTATGATAAAAATCTATTTAAAATATTTTTGAATATCATTGTTTTTAATCATTTCTATTTTCAAACATAAGCTCTGTCAGGAAGAAAAATTGACATTAAAGATCGCCTACCTATTGTTACAATGCAGATTTAGACGCCTCTAGTCCCATAATGCTTAGTTAGCAAAGTTTATTCTTCAATGAGATGAAAATCACAAATTTTTCTTCAAATATGGTGGGTAGTTTAATCCCTAAAATAACAAATTTTGGAGAGTTCTCATAAAAGAATTGGGTTTTGAGAATTAATAATTTAAAGGTACAAATCATGTTAGTTAAACAATTCAAAAATTTCTCTGAAATATTTATCCGACATTCCTGCGATGTAATCCCTTACAATCAAGGTTAATTGTTTACTTTCCTTAAGAGGTTTAAAGTAGGTACTGTAATTGATATCATCAATATATTCAATATGGTCTCTAAAAATAGGAGACTCATAATTATTTCCTTCTAAATCGTTTAAACAACTGGTAAATATTAGTTCAAAATTGCTTTTCAATCTTTTAACAAAAGTTTCATAGGAGACAGCTTTCGTATCTCTCCTTGTATATATATTTTCATAATTAAATGTCTTCAATTCTTTTAAGGCTTGGAATGTTACATCACTGTATCCAATGACATCATTATCAAGGCTATAATTTAATAAATCAGTTATAAGAGTATTAATGATTCTCGCATTTGTATTCCCAAGTACATATACACATGATTTGGGTATTTGTTTTCGATCAATAAGCTTTAATAGTATAGCATCTTCAATATCCCTACCGATATAACTAATAGTGTCAGCAAATCTTGCCACAATTCCTTCATAGGTCATAGGAATCCTTTTGATCTTATTTTCCTTAAAACAATCATCATATTCTTTAATATGTTCATCTAGGGTTTTTCCATTTCTTTTAATAGGTTTTAATTTCTGTTCATTGACCTCACCATCATGGCATAGTATCCCATCAAGAACTTGTAATGATAGATTTAGCCCTTGAGCAGGTTTTTCGGGAAACCTTTTTTCAAGATAGGATAGCCACCTTATACCTTGTGCATTATGGATAAATGTACCCATATCGTAATCTTTGCTAATTTCATTTAGGATTTCCTCCCCTAAATGCCCATAAGGAGCGTGACCTATATCATGTCCTAAAGCTATTGCTTCTATTAAATCTGTATTCAATCTTAAAACTCGACCTATTTGGCGCGCGATCCTTGAAACTATAGTTACATGAAGTGAGCGATGAGTGATATTAGCATTATTTATCTCAAAGAAAACTTGAGACTTATCAATATAACGAGCATAAGCTCTTGAATGTACAATTCGATCTACATCTCTAAAAAAAGGGGGTCTAATATCTTCACTTTCTTCTTCATAGAATCGAATAGCCTCAGAATCTAATATACCGTGGATTCCGACATTTACATCTCGTTTCATCCTTGTTTGCAATTGCTCGATTATCCTCTTATCCATAGCATAACAAAACCAATAAATGGTGATTTTAATTAAAATAGAGATTTATTATATCAAATTACATGATTTAAGATAAATAGATTTCATTTTCATAATAAATTTCTGTTGATAAACATAAACTCTGACCAATTTTACAATTGAAGTATCCATTCCAACATAATAGAGTACCGCGATAAAAAGATTTTTTAGCCGAATCTTACAGTAATTGCTTCATATGGGCAACGTTCCTTACATTTTAAACATAAATTGCATTCACCATTCCCTGTAAAAAATTCAAAATGCTCATCAAGCATCCTTATCTGCTTTGGACAAACTTTTTCACAAACTCCGCACTCAGTACGACCAACACACCTTACAGGATTTCTTGACAATTTCAAAAGAGAAAATTCACTAATTGACGAAGCAACTGCAGCAAATGGACAGAGATATCTACAATAAAACCGTGGATACCATATCGATAATAAAATTACAATTAAATAAAAGAAAAATATAACTATAACAATAAAATTCGAGAATAAAGGTCGTAAACTCCCCCCGGTTATCATTTCACTCATAATATTTGGGAAAAACACGAAAATATATTCTGCCAGAGAGAAATAACTCATAGGTTTATCTCCAAAATCCCCTAAATTCTCTCTATATTCTAAATAAAACAAATTATTTGAGGATCTTGTGATTATTAAAGGGATTATGATTAGGATAATAAGGATCACAAATACATACTTAATTTTTAAGAGCGATTTGTGAGTGCTTATTTTCATTTTCTTTGTTTTTACAGGGATCCCTGCACATACATCTTGTATTGCCCCAATTGGGCAAATCCATCCGCAAAAAAACCGGTTTGTAAATACGAGGACCAACGCTAAAACACCTATAAGAAATAAAGGAAAAATTCCTTCTGTGATTGAAAAGAAGATGTATTCCAAGATTCCTGCTCCATTTGAGATAGGACTTCTAGGAGAGTTCAAAATTGGGAGAACTTTTACAAGGCTATCCAAACTTAGAAGGTTAATAGAAAAAATTAATTCAATTAGAATATAATTAATCAATAAAAACGCTATTACTTGAACAATATGTCTGATAATAGTCGTTTGACGATTTTTTGCTTTTGATATAAATCCTTTAATGTTCAAAAATTACCACATACTTTTAAAGAATTTAATTAACACTGGTTAAAAAAATTAATTTTTTATCAAATTTTGTGCTATTTAAAATTTTTCTTTGAGATATTCTTCCAGTTTTTGTAAAGCTGATGGCATATTTTTTCTACCAAAACCGATCCTGAAGTGTTTGTCTCCATAATCATAATTTGAACTTGGCATTAACAGCACACTTTTACTTTTTAATAAATCTAAGCAAAAATCATCTATATTTATATTATTCATTATTTTTGGGAATGCAATTGATCCTGCTTTCGGTTTAGTCCATTTGAATAAAACGTTAAATTTTTTAAAGAAATTGTCTAACAATTTAAGGTTTTTCTGAATGACGCTTAGGTTTCTCTGTAATATAAAGCTACTATTTTTTAAAGCAAGTATTGCAAAAAATTCACTAAGAGCGCTATTACAAATAGTTGTATAATTTTTAAATGAGGCAATTTGTTTTAATAATTGTTTGTGTTTTGTAGCTATCCATCCAATTCTTAAACCAGCTAGACCATAGGCTTTTGACATCACACCTAATGAAATCCCCTTTTTATAAAGATCGACAATCGGTGGAAGTCTAAAAGAATCGTTATACTCTAAACATCGATAAACCTCGTCTGAAAATATGAAAATTTCTTCCTCTTTCGCTATTTCTATAATCTCATTAAATTCTTTCTTCTCAGGGATAAAACCTGTTGGGTTGTGAGGAAAATTTAATATTATACATTTTGTGTTTTTTTTTATCCTAGATTTAAGGAAGTTTATATCAAGCTCCCACCTTTTACCCTCAATCATAGGCCATTTTGTTACTTCGCAACCTATTGAATTTGCTATCTCAAATAATGACTGATAAGCGGGAAATTGAACAATTACGTGATCTCGTTCACTTAATAAAACATTCATAAAAATGAAAATGCCTTCTTCTGCGCCAGAAAAAACAATAACATCTTCAGCTTCAATATTATTGTAAAGTTTAGAAATTTCCTCCCGTAAGCGGGGATTCCCCATAGACTCGGTATATCCTAAATATATTTGTTTCAACTCATTAATGGAGTTTTGTTCTAAGGACAATAATTCATTTACGCTAAAAGTCTCACAATCTGAAGAACATAATGAATATTTAACTGCGAATTCATATTTTGCAAAAAATTCTTCTAACTTAAATTCCTTTATTTTCATTTAATAAATGAAATAGATTTCATAACATATAAAATTAAAAGAATTAAGTCGAGACCTATTTAAACTTGATTTGCTTTAAAATAACGCGTTTTGATGATGTTTTAAAAATAAAAGGTTAAAATACCTTAAGGTTACTTATCTAAGTAATACAACTTCAAGATTTTTAGGACTTTTAGTTGATTTCCTTAGCTTTTTATGTATCATCGTTGATAAGCTTACGCATTTACTCTCTTCTCCATGATTTACTATAACTACCTTTGGTCTTGGCTGAATTCTTCTCAGAAATTGAGAAATTTGGCTACGAGATGAATGGCCACTAAAACCTTCAAGAGTAAATACTTTTAAGCCTATTTTTACTAGCTGTGTTCGACCTTTCCAATCTACATAATTGAATTCTCTAAATCCACGAATTATCCTGCTACCTAAAGTCCCTGAAACTTGATAAGATACGAATATCAAAGTGTTTTTTGAATCCTCTGCTAGAGCTTTTAAGTAATGGACTGAAGGTCCTCCAATTAGCATGCCACTAGTAGCCAGTATTATACATGGACCTCCCCCAATTATGTCAGTTCTCTCATCTTGAGATGAAACGGTCTCAAAAAAGTCGCTTAAAAATGGATTTTTCCCTTGATGAAGTATTTTTTCTCTTAAATCACTGCTCAGAAAATCAGGATTGGCAGTGTGGATTGCGGTTGCTTCACTAATTAGACCATCTATATAGACTGGTACTTTATCAATAAATCCTGAGGAGATATATTCTTCTAAAACAATTAATAATTCCTGAGCACGGCCTACAGCCAGAACTGGTATTAGAACTTTTCCACCTCTTTTGAGTGTGGAATTTAAAATCTGTTTTAACTCCTTTTCAGACTCTTGTCTGCTTGGGATGCGATCTTGAGGCCCACCATAAGTAGATTCAATTAGAAGACCTTCAACTCTTGGAAATTTAACTGCTGCTTTTTCTAACAATCGAGTTTTTTGATATTTAAAATCCCCTGTATACACAAAATTATAATCTCCCTTCCCAAAATGTAAGTGTATCATAGAAGAGCCTAAAATGTGACCCGAATTATGAAGAGTAAGTTTTACATCTGGAGCAATGTCAGTAACTTTACCCCAGGAGAGGGGAATTGTATGAAGTACTGTACTCTTAACATCTCTTTTTGAATAAGGTGATGGAGATCCTTCTTTTTCACAAATTTGAATGAAATCAAGCTGCAACATTGTTGATAAATTTCTTGTAGGTAATGTGCAATAAATTGGACCACGATAACCATATTTATATAGAAAGGGAACAACACCACAATGATCAAGGTGCGAGTGTGAAATAATTACAGCATCAAGATCACGAATGGAAAATTGGGGGACAAAGAACAAAGGAAACCTGTCATTTGGATTCCCTACATTCAATCCAACGTCTAGTAAAATATTACTATCTCTCGTCTGCATTAATATACATGATCGTCCAACTTCACGAAAACCGCCTAATGCATTCATTCTTATATCTAAACTCTTAAATAGTGGAGGTCTGTGAATTCTTTTTCCGATTTCTAATAAAATGTCTTTCTGTGTTTGTCTTTCTTTTTTAAGCATACCTCTAATTAATTGAATTGTTCTAGATGGTAGAGGGGGTGTCCTGATAGTTTTTGGTTGCCAGAATGTGTTTGTTCTAATTTCCTTTAAATTATTCCCTTTTTTACCTATTACCAGTCCTGGTTTTCCTGATTCGATGATGACTTCACCGCGCGTGTGATCAAATGTTATTTCGCCGATGTCAGCATCTTCGCTGATTAAGTTCATTATATAGTCTTTAGTTTCTGCGGGGTCTTTGCGTTTATCTACGTTCCACCTAAACACAACTCTTTTTCTCATCACCTTCGCTAAATCTTTTAAGGTAGAAGAGGTTTCAATAGCGGCAACATCCTCACTCTCTGAATAAACAGCAATTTCTGGCCCTTCAAATTCGATTTTTGTAACAGTAATTTCGGGGGGTAGATTCTCGACAATTTCATCTTTAATTCTTTTAAGTTCTAATTCAAAACTCATGATTATTCTTTAATTTAGTTAATTAATATTTATTTGGGGATTTTTACTTACTTGCAAGTTTAGAATCTAAGTTTTTATAAATCCAAATTTAGATTTTAAATTCTATGTGATGAATATTTAATAATAACACTTGAAATTTCCTTGATATACATATATTTTGATTTTTTGCAACTACAATCTGTGAATAAATAGAATTTCTTTCTCTTACAGCAGAATTTTATGCAGAGAATAATTTTTAGAACGAAATATCTTCTAAAATTCTAAGTTTAATATAAATTAATCAAATAAAAAGATTTTGATATGTAAAAAAACAATTTTTTAAATAATACTTCCATCCCGATCTGTTTTGTAAATAGATATGTTTTTTTAAAAATAAAAATTAGAGTGAATCATGGTGAAAACTAAAATTGGTGCGCTTGCTTCCGGGTCGGGCAGCAATTTTGAAGAAATTGTTAAGGCATGTGAAAATGGAATTTTAGAAAATAAAGCAACGATAGAAGTACTGATTAGTAATAAAAACGGAGCATATTGTATGGAGCGTGCAAAGAATCATAACGTTCCTTATGTTTTAATAGAGTCTGATAACCATCAAGGGACAAGAGAAGATTTCGACCAAAAAATGATCGAGGTTTTAGATAAATACAATTGCGAGTTGATATTATTAGTAGGATACATGCGTTTTGTAAGTGGTTTATTTATCAACCATTTTAATGGGAACGTAATGAATATACATCCGGCTCTCCTCCCAAGTTTCAAAGGAATGCATGCACATGAAGATGCTCTAACATATGGTGTTAAAATATCGGGGGTTACAGTCCATTTCGCGGATGTTCATGAAGATCACGGTCCAATCATTATTCAAAAAGCCGTTCCAGTTTATGATACTGATAATAAAGAAACTTTGGGAGCGAGGATCTTAAAATGGGAGCATAAAGCTTTTCCAAAAGCAATTGAACTTTTTTGCGATGGTAGGTTGCATATAGATGGAAGATTAGTTCGAATTGAAGGAGAAGTTAAGTTATAAGTTAACTTATTTAATATAATTAATAGTATGGGAAATGGTTTTGATGTGCTTTCTGACCCAACGGATTATCTCAGCTTATTTGCTATAGATAAAATGACAAAGATCTTGAGTAGCGAAAAATCATTTCCCTCCTTTTTATAAATCACTTTAAATTTACTAAAATTTTAATCGAAGGATTGATAATTCTAATTAAAATATTAGAAAGTTTTTTAGAAGAGCATGCCTCATAGGAAAGAAATATCAGAAATCTTGAATTTAATGGAAAAAACCCAAAATATTCGAAACATTGGGTTTGTAGGTCATATAGACCACGGTAAGACTACTCTCTCAGATTCCTTGTTAAGTGAGGCGGGTTTCTTATCTCCGGATTTGGCGGGCGAAGCAAGAGCTTTAGATTATCTAGAAGAAGAACAAGCACGTGGGATTACCATGAAGTCAGCCAATATTTCTCTTTATTATGAGAAATCACTTGAGGGACATGAACCATTTCTAATAAATTTAGTTGACACTCC
>LAZR01001002.1_pt1 | contig 19132 bp, 11 predicted proteins | sample 329461 | NCBI WGS metagenome assembly LAZR01 (sample SAMN03002196, study PRJNA259156) | marine sediment metagenome | biome: sea floor; feature: Hydrothermal impacted sediments; material: marine sediment; isolation source: Loki non-amplified sample from Loki's castle hydrothermal vent sediment ...
CTTTTTGGTAATTTTGTCGCCAACCTCGAGGTCACATGAAGGAGACTAAGATTAACTTGCAACCTCATATTTTTTTTTAAGATTTTTCGAACCTTTGCTTTTATTAGGAATTACAAAATTTTTATTTGTCAATGGACCTGACGGGAATTGAACCCGTGACCTCTTGAATGCGAATCAAGCGATCTTCCACTGATCTACAGGCCCAAACTATAATTGTTATTGTTACTGTTTTAGAAATTAGGATACCTAAAATTCTTTATGGATCCTTATTATTTATCCCAATTTAATATAGTAGAATTAAAATAGGTAATTTTTTAATAATCAAAATTCAGTGCGAGCAATTATACTGTCTTGAGCGATCTTTGATAAATCATTAAAAAGCACAGGATACCCCGCGATTCTTACAACTAAACTGGCATATTTTTCAGGAAAGTTTTGAGCATTTAACATAGTTTCTTTTCCAGCTATATTGAATTGAATATGATATCCTCCATATCGTTTAAAGTAAGATCTAATTAATGGTAAAAATAAGTCTAGCTTAAATGCACTTGGATGAAAATCCAATGTAACTGAGTTTCCATTCGTCATTAATTCATTTTCCAGCTTCATTATAGAATTAAGAATTGCTGTAGGTCCGTTTTTATCCATGCCTGTTGAGGGACAAATCCCATTTGAAAGAGGATCCCTCGATTTTCTGCCATTAGCTGAAGCAGCTGTAAAAAATCCAAGCGCTAGATGAAAAGAAGTCGAATAAATTCCAGGATTATAACTTCCACCGCGATAATTTTTATGTTTAACTAGTTCTTCACAAAATAATTTTACTACATTACGAGTAATTTTATCTGCTTGTTCATTGTCATTACCAAATTTAGGAACCCTATTAATAAAGATTTGTCTCCATTCTTCTCCCTTTTTCCCCCTATGAGACCCCCTATAATTTTTAAGGAGCATGAATGTTAATTCATCATAGGAAAGAAGCTTTTCTTCGAATATAATCTGTTTTATTACTGTCAAACTATCTGAAACTGTCGCTAAACCAATCAATTGGGTTGTAGTAAAGTCGTAAATAGCTCCACCACTTGCAACATCGAGACCACTATCGATGCAGCCATTCGTAGTTGCGGATAAGAAGGGTTTAGGAGTAAGCTCTGCAATCGCTTTTTCAAGGGATACCATAGTTTTAACCAAATTAGCTACAAAAAATTTAAGCTGAGCTGCAAATTCACTCCATAAATCTTCAAAAGATTGAATATGTCTTGAATTCTTTATCCCATAATTCTTTTTTGTAAACATATCTACCCCATTATTAAGGGTTAATTCAAGACATTTTACAATATTTAGTTGGGTTGCGTTTGTACATCCAAATGTTTTATAAGGGTGCGCTGGTTCTACACAACCTATAGGAGCATATTCTCTGGCATCTTCTAAGGTGTAACCAAGTTTAACCAAACCCGGAATCATGACTGAATCGTTAAATAAAGCTATGCTAGCTCCAGATTTAATAGCCTCACCCGCTTTCAAGATCAAATCAGACGGAGTTTTTTCATGAACACGAACAGAGAATGCTGGTTGGACAGTTTTTAAGCTACTATATGATTCTAAAAGTAGATAAGATAATTCATTTGTAGCATTTTTCCCATCTTTATCAACACCTCCAATTGTCAGATTTTGTGATATTGGAGGTCCTTCAGCTGCTACAATACCTTTGTGAAGAACATAATTCCATAACGAGGTGAGTTTTAAATAAAAACACTCTATAAGAAACTTGACTTCATTAACTGTTATCTTACTTTCTTTTCTATCTTTAGTATAATATGGATATAAAGTCTGATCCAAACGTCCAATGCTAATAGCAAATCCGCCATCTTCTAAACCCGCAATAACATGTGTGAAACATATCAACTGAAGGGCTTCTTTAAACGTATTTGGGGTATTACCCGAGATATTTGCACAGATATCGGATATTTCAAACAATTCTTTCCTTCGATGTAGATCCCGTTCATTTTCAGCCATTTTTTTTGATAATTTGGAAAACCTTTGGATGTAACTTTTTACTCCATCTAATACGATTATAACAGAATCTAAAAACGTGTTTTTTTCTCTATCCCTTGAGAAATCTTTCTTTTTCTTTTTTGCTTGCTGAATCAATCCATCAATTCCATTTTCTAAAACATTTTTATGGCCAGGGAAAAAATGTCCTACTCCATTGGTGAGATTAGTATCAACAATATATAATAGCATCATCATGAGTTCTTTTAATTCATCACTTAAATTTGAATAAAATCTAGATCGGACAGTTTCTTCCTCAAATTTCCAATATGGAATAATAGTCTCTTTTAAAACTTTTTTATCTGCTTCTGTTAAAATAAATTTTTGGATTTCCCTTTTATTATATAATTCCAAATCTTGCTCAATTGTATCAATACGAACTTCAGGATACAGAGGTGTTCCCACAAACTTAGTACATCGATTTCCCACAATAAATTCGTCATCCCAGATTTTTATTGTCATATTATTTAATAAATCGTTTATTGCTTTCGCATAACGAATAATTGGGTTTTCTCCTTTTGTTTTCTTGTAAGATTTAGTGATTAATCTAGCCCGTTCAATACAAATTTCACGTGGTTGCTTAATTACCTTGTCTTTCATTTTTAAAATACGATCACTATAATAAGAAGAAGTTATTTGGTTTATTTGCATTTTATTCCCCAACTAGAGTATATGGTTATGTTAGTAATTTAATCAGTTTATTTAGAACAAAACATTCCAAACTTTTAAAAAATTGTGATAAGAAATTAAAAATAAAATTCTTTTATTGAAAATAGTTAAATGAATTTCATCAGAGGTGAATTGTTTTCTGAAGAAAATAATAATCTATCTTTTTTTTTATCTTTTAATCGTTTGATAGCTAAGTCAAGGTATTCTCTATTTGATTCAATTCCTATAAATTTGCGATTAAGAATACTACATACAATTCCGGTTGTACAAGATCCTGCAAATGGATCTAATACTAAATCTCCCTCATTTGATGAAGCAGAAATTATCCTATTTAAAAGTTCAAGTGGTTTTTGAGTTGGATGTTTACCAAATTCTTTTTCCTGCTTGGGAATTAATGGTATAGACCAAACACTTCTCATTTGTTTATCTTTGTTTTTTAATTTGTCTTTAGGATTGTTCCAAGTTTTCATTTTTTCATAGTTAAAGGAATGATGGGGATTGTTTGATTTGCAGGCCCATAAAACAGTTTCATGACTATGAGTGAAATATTTACATGAAAGATTGGGTGGAGCATTAGGTTTAAACCATATAATATCATTATTTATCTTGAAATCGTTTTTTTCTAATAAAAATCCCACCTTGTATATATTATGAAGAGTACCAGAAACCCATATACTTCCATTTTCTTTTAATACTTTCTTACAAGCCTTCAACCATGATTCCATGAATTCGACATCCTCCTTAAAACCTTTAGATTTATCCCAATTTCCTTTGTTCACCGAAACCATTTTCCCAGCTCTACACGAAATGCCATCGTTTGAGAGGAAATATGGTGGATCAACAAAGATTAAATCAAATTCATAATTCTCAATTTGATCTAAAACATTGAAAGTATCTCCAAGATAAAGAGTAATATCTCCTTCTTTAAAGTAAGGTTTAATCATTATAACTTAAAACTAATGAAGTGATTGTTAAAAATTTTGTAGAATATATTAGGAAATTATAATATCGTTAAATTATTAACTTTAAACTTTTTTATTATCTAGTACTTAATATTCATAAGAAAGATTTACAAAATGTGGCTAAATCATTTGAGAATCGATTATGATTGATAAACAAAAGTTTGAGGAATTATTTAATCGAAACCTTATCAAAGATATTTCTGATGAGCAAATTGATATTGTTCTTTCAGGGCAATATGGGAAAGCCTTAGATTTATTAAGAGATTCAGAAGCAACGGGACTATTTCCTGCGCTTGTAGGGCCGCCTGGAGTTGGAAAAACCATATTATGTAGGTATTTTGCGAGCCTTAGAGCGAAAGAGAATAAAAATAAGAGTTTCAATTGGTTAACGATGGATGAAAGTATTAAACCTTCACATTTTATTGGATCGTTCGATCCTGCCATCACCCTGAAAAAAGGTTTTGTTCTTGAAGCATTTAACCCCGGACCATTATTAAATGCAATGTTAGAGGGAGGAACATTCCTCGCTAATGAAATCAATAGGGCAACAGAATATTCACAGAATACATTACTAGAACCTTTGGAAGAAGCCTCAATGGGGATTCCTCATTTAGGGCGCATAAAAGCCGATAAAGACTTCTTTTTTATTTGCGCCATGAATCCAGAAGAATTATCCGGAACACATAGACTATCTGAAGCATTAAAAGACAGAATCAAGGTTTGGATTAAATTAACCTATCCGGATAAATCAACTGAGTTAGATATTATAAGAATTAATTTACCTGAGCATTTTATGATTGATGAATCTGAATTGGAATTAATCTATTCTATTATTAAGGAAACAAGGCAAAATAAAGTTGATATTGAAATCCCTGCTTCTGTAAGAGCGGGAATTGCAATGGCAAAATTACTAGGAAGGAAAAGACAGCTTGAATTAGAGAGGAAAACAGAGGAAAAAGAATCAGCATACATCTATCTTTCAGAAATTGCAAAAAATGTTTTATTAGGAAGCATTAAACCCAAACCCGGCGTAAAAGTGGAAAATATAATAGAAAATATAATACACAAAACTTTAGGTGGTTAAACCTATTGGGAGTTTTTCCTGAGAATCCTTGCGATTTTGCAGTTGAATTTATTAGAAAGATGAGGGTTCATCCTGATATAATCCAAATTCCTTCTTCACGACAAGTGTTATCAATTCCTAAATTATTATTATCAAGATACTACCGTAAGGGGAATATTACCCCGAATGATTATATTGAAATTAGTACTGTTACTTCATTTCCAGATAATCAAAATTTAGCAAGAGAAATTGCTTTCGATGTTTTATTTCCAAATTATAAAAAAAATATCTTAAAGACCTTCTTTAAGGATAATGATGTAGGAGAATTTGATAATGATTTAAAAGATACATTAATAAAATCTGAATTAGATCAATTACAAGATTTAATCGATGAGATTGAGTTAAGTAAATCTATAGATGGAAATTTGATTGAACAAATGGAACAATTCATTGATGAGTTAAACCAAAGAAGAAATGAAGATCAGATTAAGGCAGCACTCAATTTCTTTACTGATGATTCAGAACTCTATAAAGAAGAAATAAATTCCTTTCGCAAATTACTCGAAGAAGCAAAAAAGAAATTAACTCAGAGAATCAATTCTTTAGAAGCAGAAGATATAAGGGCAGCTAACTCTTTAGACTTAAGTGAATTAATTCAAGAAAATTCTAAAAGAATATGGGAAAAGATTACTAGTAGAGCTCTTAACAACCAAGATATATCTAAGAGTTTAGAAGATCTAATAAAATCAGGAAAATTGGAGGATCTCCTTCAAACTATTAAATATCTTGATAAAACTCAAGCAGTCTCTAAGGATTATTTAAGCAATTTAAAAGATGATCTTAAAAATCAAATTAATAATTTAGATCAGTTGTTTAATGCGGCTAAAACATTGGGAGAACCTCCTAATTTTAATTTAGAAAACGTTTTGGACAAATCCTTACAAAATTCTTCATTTGAACATAACTTTAATTTAGCAAATTCCCTTGACCAATTTTATGGTACTAATCTTAGGGGCCCGTTGCTCGAAAAATTAGACCAAAAAAGTATCGAATCCCAAATGAATATTTCACTTGAATCCTTGACAAAAGCTGCATTTGCAAATAAATCCTGGAATTCTCTTTTTAATCAAGCACTTCAAAATGCTATAAACGAAGCTACGAAACAAAACAAAAAATTTGAGGCTTTTAAATCTCTTACTCATCAATTACAACAATTAGCTAACAGTTGTGCTAATATGCATTGTAGTCAAAAAATGGCTCTCACCCTTCCAGACTTAACCACGAAGACTTTAAAATCTTGTGAAACTCCTTCTCAATTAAAAAATGCAACTGAATTCCTAAGAAAAATAGGTTTAAATCCAAATTCAAAAGATATAGAAGAATTTGGAAAGAAGCTCAGTATGTCTGATGAGGAAATATCTGAATTAATTGAGCCGAACTATCAGTTATTAAAAAAATTAGTTGATAAAAAAGCAGCCAACTTTGAACGTTTAAGTAATTTGATGAACCAAATCAAAGATCAAATAAATCCAGAGAGATTGAAGGAATTAGTTTCCAGTGCTTTAGCATCTGATAATAGGGAAGCCTTAGGGGCATTGGGTAATTTTAATTTGAGTAAAGCGCTAGAGGAAGCTCAAAGAATTGGTGGAAGGGAAGCACAAGAAAAAATGATTTCCTGTTTATCAGCAGGTAGTGGGGAAAACTTTCTTAAACAATGGTTCATGCACCGAAATCAACTTCCACAAAATACAAAACAAGCTGTGAAAGAATTAGCAAAAAAAATTTTAATTGACCTTGGCATATATTACTCTCGTGCTCGTTTGGGGAGTTCTACTACAGGACCTACTCCAATAAATGTCGTAAGACCATTTACGATAGGTGATGATTTTGAAAATATCGATCTGGAAGAAACTATTTTTAATATTTTAGAGAAAGGAAAAAAAATAGATCATATTAAATATGATGATTTTTTTGTATTTGAAACAGCAAAAGGACTTAGAACCGTATGTTTTGAACTTGATATCTCAGGAAGTATGACTGGAGATAAACTCGCATATATGGCAATCTGTGTGACTATGTTAGTTTACGGCTTGCGTAAAGATGAATTGGCAATAACATTTTTTGAATCTGATACACACGTTTTAAAAGAATTAGACCAGAAGATCGATTTAGATAGCCTTGCTGATGAATTACTAAATGTCTCGGCTAGGGGGGGCACTAGGATTCAGAGTGCTCTTGAATGGGCTCGAAAACAGTTTAAGATAAACTCAAATTCACGTGAGAAATTAAATGTTTTATTTACAGATGCAGAAATTCATGATCTTAAGCAAGCAATTGATTTGTTAAGAGTATTCCGTTCTTTAGGAGTGGATTTCATCTTAGTTTGTCCAGAAGCTTCTTACAACTTAAAAGATGCCAGGAAGATTATCAAGATAGCGGGAGGGCAGTTACTTACTATAAAAGATTGGGATCAGTTCCCAAAATTAATCTCGGAAATAATTAAGTCAAGATTTTAAATAATAAAATGACAATAAACCAATTTTCAAGCTTAATTATTGAAAAATTTGGTATAGATCTCTATCATAAATCCCTTAAATTTCCTAGCAATAAGATAAATCTTTTTTATCTACGAGATGAGCCATTCAAAGTTAGAAGCATTATTTTTGATAATGATCGTGAATATCACCTTATAATTGATACAAAAAAACATGAAATTTTTCATGATTGTCCTTTATTTTTAATTCATTCAGAAAGGGATAAAAAGATCTGTGTTCACTTTATAAGATTGCTGTCAATTCTTAAATTTCCCCATTCTAATAACATTTTAGTAAATTTACACAAATATTATTTCACTTCTGATGATTTAGGCTCAAAGAAAAAGGGAAAAAACTTTCAATTATTAGCAAATATTTGCTTTAAGAATAATAATAATGTTGAGGCGTTAAATTATCTTAATAAAGCTATAATTAATCAATATAACTGTGAAATTATTGTTGAAAATTATTTAAAAACAGCTATTGAAAACAATTTATTTATTGAATTCTTTGAATTCTTAAAATACGGATTTGAAAACGACTTAGAAACTCATATTACGAAAAATATCAACCAGGTCAAAACTGGTTTAGATAAATTCGTAAATCTGATCCCCAAAATTTCTTTTTACAATTTACTTAAGATAATTGAATCAATAAATGCGATAATAAACCTTAAAGGAATATTGTTTTTTCAACCATTCATTGATAAACTGAAGAAACTAACTAAAAATCCAGATTTCAATGATTATTATTTTTCAGTCTTTATCATTAAAAAAAATTATAACGAATTGGTAGAACTTGTCCCCAATATTAAAGAAATTATAATGAAAGAACAATTCAATTCTTTAAAAGACGAACTTGTTCATTATTTCTTTTCTGAAATAGATAATTTTTGCTTAATTGATAAATTAAAATTGTTAAAAAAGCAATTTAAGATTATAGGGATACCCAAAGATATAACTCGTCATAAATATAAGAGATATAAATCAGAAATAAAAGAATTAGAAAAAAAATTATATCTGAAAAAATTTGCATTTTTAAAATTATTAATTGAAAAATACAATATATTAAGAACAAAAGGTGATTTTAGGAAAAAACGGAATGCCTATATTGTGAAACATGATGAGGAAAATTTAAAAAATCCAGTCTATAATTATATTATTGCTCGTATTGGATTCTTTGGGGTAAATGAGCAAACTATTAAATCTTCAGAAATCGGTATTAATTATTTTATTATGAATCATCTATTTTTGGATGATTTAAGTTCTTTTCAAGATGTAAACTATTACAAAACACAATTTTGGGGAGAAAATGATTATATAATTAACTCTATTAATGGATTCTCTTTATTAAGTAAGAATAGTGAATATACCTATGAAGGAGATCAGAAATATTCTGATGATACAATGATCATTGAATGGGACCTAGCAAATAGAGCTATTCATGGCAGTATTGTTTGTGCATATGGTTCTCAGATTGTCATACCCGACAGAAATAGTCCACTATTTCATGATCTAAAGCCCTTTGATCTTTGTTATTGTAAAAGAACACCGGTTAAAATAGAAAGCAACATCATTAAAAACGTGAATGTCATTACTAGGTGTTCTTTTAAAGATGCAATTAAAAGCATTTCTCATAATATGAACTTTATTGAAGGACATTATCCTTTATCGTTTGTAAAGACAGTTCTTAAGAAAGAAATTAATCCTTTTCAAGCATATGAAATAGTAACAAATAACCCAAAGAAATTATTTATACCAAATTATAATCTATTCATTAAAGCTTTTAGAGAATTTTTATTTGAATTTATATTTAGAGAAAAAAATTATATTTTTGATGAATTGAAATCAGATTTCTCTAAAAACTCACATCAAATATTAAAATTATTAAATTTAATGGAAGATCTAGATGGATTAAACCTACCATATTCTGAAATTTTAGAAGATATTATAACTCCAAACATTACCTTACACGATTTTAGATCTAAAACCTTGCATAAAATCCATTCCTTTATAGTACAAACATTAAATAATAAAGAGCTTGGAAGTACCACGATATTTAATTTGAAAAGACTTAAAAATACACCTTTTTCTAAATATTCTAAGGAAATTGTAAAAATTAGAAAAGAAGAGTTTGAAAGTTCAACCATTCTTAAAACTACTAATAGAGAAGAAATACGATACAATTTTTCTGAAATTAATAAAACATATTATGGTCAGAAATTTATCAAAATTTTAAAAGTAGATGCTGATATACCCATTAAGCCAGACAAATTTAAAAAATTTAATGATTTTACACTAAAATTGAATTTAAAAATTAAACTTCTGGAATCTACAATTTAGAAAAGTAAATCTGGTATTTCTACCTCTCATCAAAACATTATCATTTTAACTAATTGAACATTTTGAATTTTTTTTTTTAAAGATATGATTTCAAAATCTCTCTGCGATTAATTTTCTGCTTGAATTTTTTTCAAAACAGAAATTTTCTTTCAATATTATCACTGTTATTAAGAAATTATTTTAATTCCAAAAATTTTATTTTACATAGAATCTGAAAGATTAATTGAGAAACATATATCAAAATTGGCAAATGATGAAGCATGACAATTTTCAACATCCTTCTAAGGATATTATTGAAAGTAAAGGGACTATACTAAAAGGAAAAACAATCTGTTTGTGTTTAACTGGTTCAGTAGCGGTTATTACATCTCCCATTGTAGCACGAGAACTCATGAGATTGGGTGCCGAAGTAATTTGTGTTATGTCCAAAGCCTCTACAGAACTTATAAACCCTGCGTTAATGGAATGGGCAACAGGAAACAAAGTAATTACTAAATTAACTGGAGCTGTAGAACATATTTATTTAGCTGGGGATAGACCAAAAACCTCTGGAAAAGCAGATTTAATATTGATTTGTCCAGCTACAGCAAATACTATCTCAAAAATTGCATCCGGAATCGATGACACACCTGTGACAACAGTAGCTACAACATCATTCGGTTCATCCATCCCAATCGTAATTGTCCCTGCTATGCATGAAAGTATGTACAAGCATCCTATTCTGCAACAAAACGAAGTTAAATTAAGAGAGTGCGGAATTGATATATTAGGTCCAAGAATTTCAGAGGGAAAAGCTAAAATTGCACGAATTGATGATATAATAGATAGAGTTATTGATATATTAGTCGCTAAAAAAGACTTAGATGGAAAAAAAATATTAGTTACCGCTGGACCAACTAGAGAAGCAATAGATTCAGTTCGATTTGTTTCTAATAAGTCATCAGGAAAAATGGGGATAGAGATAGCAAAAGAGGCGGCAGCTAGAGGTGGGGAGGTTTTATTAATAGCGGGAAAATGCAGTGCTAAACTTCCCGAGTATGTAAAAACTATTAACGTAATTTCGACGGATGATTTCATTAAAGCAGTTAAAAACGAAATCTCTTATAAAAAATATGATTTTTTAATATCAGCTGCCGCAATTAGTGATTATAAGCCAACTGTATGTATCGATGGTAAAATTTCCTCTGACAAAACAGAAACAATACAACTCAATATGAAATTGACTCCAAAGATAATAAATATCGCAAGGCAAAAAGATTATAATTTATTTATAGTTGCATTTAAAGCAGAAACTAATGTATCTCGAACGGAATTGATAAATCGTGCATATGATAGACTTGTTAAATCTGAAGTTGACTTGATTGTAGCAAACGATATAGGCAGAGATGATATAGGATTCAGTAGTAAATACAATGAAGTTTATATTATCAATAAAAAGAAACACATTAATCACGTTGAAAGAAATACTAAGAGATATATTGCATCTAAAATACTTGATGCTGCTTTAGAAGCCTACAAAAAAAGAAATCAATAATAAGTATTAATTTTCATATTTCGTATTCTTCTCTCTGAATTGATACTTAATTTCTATGAAAATTTATATTTATTGTCTTAATTATTGAAGAAAGAAATGGATTTTGTTTTGATAAAAGAAGATATAACATTATTTATGAAAAAAACGTATATATATATTTAAAGTTAGTTTTAAAGATTAATGAGTATGACAATATTCGAGTGCGATTAAAATAACGTCAAGAGAAGAAGGAAGTATAAAGCAAGGGACCATTGCTGAATTTATGCGTAAGCGTACCCAACTAGTTGGTTTTGAATTTGGTTATTGGAAACATGTTCAATATACTGCAGAATTTATTGACAATGCTCTTGATGCAATCGAAAGTTTTCAGTGGAGGGAAATAAGGAAAACAGACTCAAAATTTAGGTTTTCTTTAGATCAAGAACTTTTCCTTGAAAAACTATCTATTTTAGAAGCCGCAAAAGAGGAAAAAAAGACTCAAACCTTAGACAGTGAAGCAAAACATACTTTAATGCAAGAATTAGGAATCGAGAGTGCAGAATTAGAAGAACAAGAGATAAAGGAACCAGAAATAAAAGAAGAGGAATCTGGTGAAATCAGCAATGAAGCAGAATTAGAAGTAGAAGAGGAAGTAAGAAGGATCATTGATGATATGGAAGAAATCATTAAGCCCGTTGAGAATATCATAGATCTGGAGCCTATTGTAATAGTTCGTATCAGAGAATATGAGGCTCCTTCCTTTCTAACATCGGAATTAAGCCAAAAAAATGTAATGAGTTTTATTTTTGAAATTTTTGATAACGGGACTGGAATGTCGAGGATTGATTTGAGAAAATTCGGTAAATATCTTGCCTCTTCAAAATCATTAGAATTGAAACAAACACGAGGCAGTCAGGGATTTGGATCACCAAGTGCCTTCAGCGATGCCCAAAATACGACTGGCAAACCAATTGTCGCCGTTTCAAAAACTATTGAAACCGTCTATGCAACTGTTAGTGAATTCTTTACAACCTCTAAAAATGAGAAAAAATATTTAATTCATCCTACTGATATTGATAGCCCATTTTTACACGGAACTTATATAAAATTAAATTATTTAAATGTGAAATATATCAGGGGGTATGTTGAGAAGTATGTTGAAGAAACTGCTTTTATGAATCCTCACATAACTGTTATTTATATTGATCCTTATGGGAAAGAAAGAATCTATCGCCGTTTAGCTTCCTCTTTTCCAAAAGAACCAAAATATGCAAAACCTCACCCTTCTTCAGTTAATATAGGTGATCTTCAAGATTTAATAGCCAAATCAGAACATAGAACCATTTCATCATTTTTAAAAGAAAATTTTGTGCGAATTAGTTCAAAAACAAGCCATCAGATTATAGAAATAGCCGAAAGAGATCTCCAAGATAAATTAAATCTTTTAATTCTTAAAGAAGGTTTTGTAAGTATAGTTCAGAAAAAAACCCAAGACCTATATTTTCTAAAATATGAAAAGAGAATTTTTGGACGTTCTACTAAACCAAGAGACAAATTAATAATATATAGGGCAGACTCTGAAGAACTTAGGGAAAAGTATGGTGATATTATCTCAAAATACATTAAAAATAATAAAGATCAAGAAAAACGTTATAAAGACATTCAAAAGTTTAATATTCAAATCGATAAGGCTGAAACAATAAGTAAGAAAAAGAGTATTGAAAAAGAGAAAAAGAAAATACAAAGTGATATTGAAAAAATTAAGAATGAAAAAGAAAATATAAAATTAGAATTAAATGTCTTATTCAAAGCCAGTCAAACCGGATTAACCGAATTAAAAAAATTAAAGAATAGAAATGATTTTGAAGACTTAATTAATGAAGTTCAAGTTTCCAAAGTAAGCCCTGCTGATCTAACTAAAGCACAATTCGATTCCCTTTTTTTAGCATTTAAATCAATAAAATATATGGCTCCTCCAACAGATACAGCAATCCCGGTTGGCGATTCAATCCTAGAGAATACTTTAATAAAAGAAATTGGATTAAAAATTTCTGATTCTGTAGATGATTTTGATACACCATTAGAAAGGATTAGTCAAACTGAAGAAATAATAAAAAAAACCAATCAAAACATAATAAATAAGAAATATTCTGGAGCCAATTCGGATTTAAATAGTATTTTAGTTGATTCGAAAGATATAATTAATTTAAGTTCTGAAATTTTAAGAAATGTAAATATCCTAGAAAATAGATTAGACCCACAGCAGGTTAAACAAAGCATTGATGACATTTTAACAATAACCGGTAGTGAATCAAAGGAGAGTTATTCTGGTGTATTTGAATATTTTACAGATACCTATACTAAAGATGATGACTTTGTAGCAGCAGAAACAAGAAACCCTACAAGTGGTAAGGGATTGGCATATGTTGTCGAAGCTGTTATAGCTTATTCAAAGGTTCTTGAGACACCTAAACGTTCAAGAGATGTGCTATCAAGGTTTGTAAATAGAACCCCTAAACTTAGAGACAGCGCAGATTGTGCTATTACTAAAGCAGTTCAATCTGTAAATTGGAAAAATTACCATCTCGAGGTTTACGACAATGGTTTACCAAAGGGCCCAATAAAATTATTAGTAAATGTTTCTGGACCATTTGTACATCTAATGTTTAAATCCCAATCAAAAAATGCCTTGGCTGATGATGATGAATTAATAAAAGAAATGAAATTTTGTCTTGAAGCAATAGGAAGAAGATTGAGAGTATATATTAATAGGAGAGCTAATATTTATAAAAACGAAAAAAGAGCTAGTTTGATTGAAAGATATATTCCAAAATTTGCCGAAAGTGTGTATAACATCGCATCTAACGGTGAAAGTAAATTTAAGAGTATAGTAAATATGAAAGAAATTATAGATTTAATGAAAGGAGCAATAGGAAAGAAATCTGTTCCGATTGTGCCACAACAAGTGATATCTAAAGAACCAGAAACTAAACTAACTGAAATTGTAAAAGAAGATAAAATGGAAAAGGAAATATCTATCCAAGCAAAAGAAGTTGTTAAAAAGGAAAAACCAGTTAAGGATGATTTCACTGTTCCAAAAATTGTTTCTCAAAAAGATATTTTTTCAAAAAGTACATATCTTAATTGGACCATTAAAGAGCTTAAGGATTATTGTGAAGAAAAAAATATACCTATAACACTAAAATTAAGGAAAGATGATATTATTGAAAAAATATTAACTTCGCATGTTCCTAAAGAAGTCGCAGAAATCTCTAAAATTAAAATACACAAAAAACCAGAAAAGAAGGAAAAAATCTTAGCTACACCCACAATTGTGAAACTCAAGCAATCAAAAATTTCTTTTAAAAAACCCCCCATTGAATCTAAATCCAAACCACCACTTTTAAAACCAAAACCAGTTCAATCAACTTTACCAATTATAACTACACAGGGTATTATGAAAGTATTATCGAATGAAATGCAGACAATTAAACATCTGATCTTTAAACTTAAAATTAAAGATATGATGGATGCTAGATATCTCCAGCTGAAACTCAAAGAATTAGAGCGCAAGGGTCAAGTAATAGTTGAACTAAGAATGGGTAGAAAACATTGGAAATTGAAATGATGTGAATAAAATATGGCAAAAAAGCAAAATAATAAACAATATGATCTACGCGCCGCGAAGGATCTCTATTTAGAATATTTAGAAAAAGGAAAAGAAAAGAAGGTTATCACCCTTCCACCAGATACTGTGAAAATTGATGATCTTAATAAGAAAGAAATTCAAAATAGATTGTTCCTATCAGTCGATAAAGTTCTTGAAGAAATATATAAAAATGGAAGACCCTTTATTGAATTGCCTTCTAGATCATCATCAAATATTTTTTGGGATGAAGAAAATGATTTATTATTACTTGGAAAACAAATAATGGAAAAACAGTTTCATACTCTTACAAGTGTAGCAGATATTACAAGACTGATGAGGGTACTCGAAGTAATTAATGAACTACTTAATGAAGATATTCACGCTACAAAAAGGGAAATATTCTATACTGATGTTAATTTATTTCAAGATCAAAAAAATAGTGATAAAAGCATAGAAGATGCTGCTACGATGTTATACACTACTAGAAATTCAACGCACATTGTAGCAGCACCTAAAGGAACTTGTGTAGGAAGATTAAGAATTCGGGATCGAAATGATATCATTGATTTAGAAGGACTTGGAAGCGGTGGGTGGACAATTTCTCCAATGTTAGATAATATTGAAATTATTGAATCCGATGCAGAATTCATCCTTGTAATTGAAAAAGATGCTGCAATGATGAGACTTGCGGAAGCGAGATTTTGGCGTCAATATCCTTGTATTCTTTTAACTGCTCAAGGAGTGGGTAATGTTGCGGTCCGTATGTTTTTAAAAAGATTAAGTAAAGAACTAAATCTACCTGTTTTTAGCTTAGTTGATAGCGACCCCTACGGGCATTATATCCACTCAGTTTATTTGAGAGGTTCCAAAAGACTTAGTTATGAATCACCTTTTCTAGCAACTCCTAATATAAAACTCCTTGGTGTTCTTACAAGAGATTTGGATAAATATAAAATTCCTCAAGAAGTTAGAATAAAGATGACTAAACAAGACGAAAAACGTATGAAAGATATGTTAAACGAAGATTTCGTAAAAAAAAATAAAGCTTGGGAAGAAGATCTTAAGTTAGCGCTAAAACTTAAAGTAAAAGCGGAGATACAAGCTTTTGCATCTCATGGATTTAAATTTTTGACAGATAGATACTTACCAGAAAAATTAACCACAGGTGATTGGATATAAGAGTATTTCTCAAAAAAGATGGGAATGCTATTCAATTAATTGGTATAGAAAAAATGCTTGAATGGCCTGTAGAGTTGCCGCTAATATTTATTGAGTATATAAGAAATAATAAATTAAAAACTTATGAAGATACTAAAGTACAAAAGGAAATTGAAAAATATTTAGATGAAATTATGGAAAGTGTCGCTATTCCACGACTCATTGGTGTTTTGGAGGGGGATAATCCCGAAGAAATTATTTTAGCTTTAACAAGAATAGAAGAGCTTTCAAAAAAGAACATCGATATGATAAAACCAATTCAACCCTACTTACAAAAAATTCTAAATACAAAAAATAAAAAAATAACTAAATTAGTTAAAACAATTGGTGATAATTTTCAAAAGGCAGAGAGAAGGAAGGAGTTATCAATAAAACGGAAGTTAATGCGAGAAAAAGAAAAACTATTCATAGATGGAAAAATTAGCGGAGAAGATTATGCAAAGGTTAGAAAGGAATATTTAACATTAAAAGAATAACTAATTTATTTATGAGTTGGGAAAAACACCAAGAATTTTATAACTTTATTATTGAAAATAGAATAATTGGTTTTTATAAAGAACCTCTTAAATTAAAATCTGGGAGATTATCAAATTGGTATGTTAATTGGAGGAATATTGCTGCTGATGTTTTCTTATTAGATAAATTGACAGATTTTATACTTAATTTTATTGATTTCTTAAAATTAAAACCAGATTGTTTTTATGGTGTACCAGAAGGCGCAAGTAAATTAGGTATTATAACTCAATTTAAATGGGCAAAAAGGCAGAAAAATTACAATCCTGGAAAATATATATTATCGATGGGAAGAGGAAAGCAAAAAGAGCATGGAGATCCTAAAGATCAATTTTTCCTTGGTGTACCAAATGGCAACGTTATTGTTCTTGAAGATACTACCACTACAGGAGGATCTTTAATCAGTACAATTCGAAATCTTAAGGATTTAAATATAAATGTTATAGCAGCTGTTGGATTAACAAATCGAAACGAAATAAGAGATGATGGAAAGAGTGTGGAAGAGGTTATCTCAGAAGAAAGTATTGAATATTATGCAATGAGTAATGCTTTAGATTTATTACCAAAATTGAATCCAGACAAACAGTTTAAAAATGAAATTGAAGATTATTTTAAGAAATATGGAGTAAAGAAAATTAGATTCTCATGAATTTTAAAATTTAATAGCTTTAAATTTAAAATTATTATTTAAACAGCAAAAAAAAATCTCTCCATGTTTTGATAAGATTATATAAATCTTTATACAGTAATTTTTCAGATTCCGTTAATCTATTTTCATCATCAAGTGAAATTTCAGCTTTCGCAAGCTTCAAAATCTTTAATAATCGGCCATCAACTATATTTGAAGTATAAGATATAAACCTATCGAGATCTATAGGGAGCTTGTGTCCTTTATCAATTTCAAGATCCATGAATCTTTTTAGTTCCTTGATCCTATTTAAAAATAATCGGTTCCTTCTCTTAATGAGTTTTGGATCGTCTCTTTCACTAATTGCATATCTTTGAACATCTACATTATCACATTTTTCTGTTTGATCTACTTTCAATAAATTATTCTCAATAAACGGAAAAACCGTAAATAATTTCATTTTATATTTTTTTCCTTTTTCAAAAGGACCAAAGGACTCTCCTAATAATGAAATACCCTGAAAACTTCTTGTACATTCGGTAGTTATTTTTTTATTTCTAAAAATAAAATTTAATCGAGTTAAAGATATAGCCAAGTGATCTTCAAACCTTTCCAAAAATCATCTCACCATATTTAATAAATTTAAATTATTTATATTTACTATACAAATGTAAAATAAAAGAAATAAACATAATATTAATTAATTAATATTTTATAAAATCTCGTGGTAATTTTGGTTATAGAGATAATACTTCTCGTCTTGTTCATAATATTTTTCGTAATTGGATTTTATATAATTTATAAACAAGTTGCCCTAGTTAAAAAAGGTGAAATTAATTTTAAAGATCTATTTAAATGCTTTTTATATGGAATAATTTTTAGTTTATCAGTCATGATAGTTATAACAGTAGCATTTATATTTACTTTAGAGACACCCGAATTTTGGCAAATTACTCCACCAGATGTGCATCCATTTATATTAATAATCCCCTTATTAATATGTTTAATCTACATCACATTTTATCCGTTGATTGATTTTCTCTTCATAGCGTTATCCACTGAATCAGATGAAGGATTATCTCCATTTCATAAACTAATTAGTAAAAAAATTATAAATCTCTCTAATTATAGAATAGTAAACGTCATAACGGCTTTGTTATTTTATCTTGGTGTATTTATACTTCCTCCATTTTTACTATCTGCAATGGGATTACCCTTTATTATGATTTGGATAACTTGGATGTTAGTTTATCCTTTAATGATACTAACTTTTTATGGATCAAAAGGATACATAGCTGGAATAGCAAATGTTTATTATCATATCCCCGACATCACAAGATCAATTTTTATTAATTTTGAAGATAAAAAAAGAGGTTTGAAGCAATTTAAATCACAACCTGGGCTCTATATTATTATAGGCTTAATGATATTTGTGTTTGTATGGGCATGGGTTTCCTTAATTCAAACTATCGCTTTCTTTTTCACTGAAACATTAGTTATTTCAACAATGACGTCTGTTTTTGTCTTTGTTACATTACTTTTTGGTATTTTGGGTTATTTCACTCGATTTTGGGGAAGAAAAATAAAATATAGGGGTATCGATATTTTATTTGCAGCCTATTTAATGGCGTCTATAGGTATTAATGTACTCGTTAATTTTCTAATTGTTAACAAGGACATGTTAAAGGATACTTTCGATATTTGGCTTATCACGAATGAGATTGTGCCAAATTATAGATTGTTTGCTTGGGCAGCTGTGATTGAAGAAATTGTTCTAATCATATTTACTTCATATTTTCTTTTAGCAAGAAATAATAGTTTTGTTAAAAACATTCAATATTCAAAAATAACAGAATGTGGTCAAACTTTTGATCCTATTCCATTATTTAATCTTATTAAAAATAAAAATCATCAAATAAAAAACCACGCAGAAGAAACTCTGATTTTGATGTTTGAGAGAATACCCTTCAAAAGTGATATAGATATTAACAG
>LAZR01001003.1_pt1 | contig 19096 bp, 34 predicted proteins | sample 329461 | NCBI WGS metagenome assembly LAZR01 (sample SAMN03002196, study PRJNA259156) | marine sediment metagenome | biome: sea floor; feature: Hydrothermal impacted sediments; material: marine sediment; isolation source: Loki non-amplified sample from Loki's castle hydrothermal vent sediment ...
CAGTGCCTTTTTAATCTCTTCAACACTAACACCTAATTCTTTTAACAGTGTTATATCAAGTTTTGATAAAGATTGATAATTTTCCAATAAATCTTTTAATTCTTTAGCATAAAGTTCAGATAAATATTCAACTAGATTTTGACCTTTTACTAAATCGTCACAAAGACCTGGCCTCTCCTCTTGATTTTCTGCATCTTCTTCAACAGGTTTAAGTTTATCAAAATCAGAAAAATACTCATCAAACCAAACATGGAAAGGATCTGTTGTCTCTCTTTCGTAGTCTCTGTCAGCATCAGTAATGTTAATTTTAATAATCTCAACCTTCGCTCTTGCCTGTCTATCTGCACCTACAAAATCTCCAGACCATATAACACTTTCAATTGCTCCTCTTTGTTTTATTGCCTGTTTTATTAGATTTGAATTAGTCCAACGTATCGGCAAGATTAAAAATATCTTCTTAGCATTTGCTTCTTTAATAATTTTAGTTGCCCACGCTTCATACTCAGAATATGGAGGATTACAAAAGACAATATCAACTTTTTTGTCTATCAGTGTTTGAACCATAAAGTCAGTGCCAACGATACTAATATCAGCTGGCATATTTTCATTATGTATCATAGACTTTTCAATTGCATATTTGCTTATATTGCCATAAAAAGAGTGGTTGTGAGTATCTTCTTTGTCCTTCTTGATGCAGAGCTTTTGTATTTGTTCAAGTACTCGCCCATCTCCTGCACCTATATCGAGAATAGACCTAAACACTCCACATTGATTAAAAATTGCAGTAACCATAGTATCAGTTGTTGGATACCATTCGTGATCTTGATCTCCATTCTTCAATTGTATCAATTTTTCTTTTGTTGCATTCACAAGATACCTCACTAATTAAATCAAGTCTTTATATTTTAACATTATAATCTTATAAAAACACTTTTTTTGTTTCGGTGAAAAATAAAAAGCCCAAATTGAGGGGCTTGTAAGTGCTGTATATAAGGATTTATTCTTTATACTCATAAACGGTAACATTAAAACCTCTATCTATCCAAAGTTCTTCAATTAACTCTTCAATGAAATTCCAATTTCCGCCACTTCTCAAACTTCCAAATTTCGGGCAATGCAGGCTAAATGGAGGTCTATTCTGACTAGAATGACTAACTATATTGCCTGCTGCTATAGGTACCACGTTTTTCATACATTTAGCCAAAGCCCAGTATTTGAGAGGTTTAGGATTTTTAGGACTAATATAACAATTTTGTGCTATCATATTAGCTACATAAGTTTTATCATCAATAGTCGCAAGGCAAACCTCTCCTAATGAGTTTTTAGTATCCGTAAATTTAGAAAGATACTCTTTATAAACCCTTTGTGGTTCAGGAGAAAGGTTATTAAGTGCAACTACAAAACCAGCATTAAATCCACCTAAATTATTACATACATGAGGAATAACAACTATCTCATCTTCTGACTGCCTCTGTGGTTTAGTAGCATCTCCCGGCATTACTAAATAAGTTCCTTTTTTCATTTTTAATCACTCCAATGTAAAAGATCATAAAATTCATTCATATTATCAGCTGCTGCTTTTTTATCTCCAGACTTCTCTATCAGCATTTCCTTAAACTTATAAGCAATTGCTTCATCTGTTTCAGTATCTCCAACCCCAACTTTATACTTACCTAATTTTTTTATTGATTTTGTTGCTTCTCCCATCTTATCCTCTGAAATATCTTCAACAAGGATAGTAAGTATTTCAGTTATTTCTTTTGTTACCATCTTTGCTTTTTTCAAATCTTCTTCCGCTTTTTTTACTACTCTCTTATTCTCATTTTCCTCAATTATTCCAAGAGGAGAATGAGTAAAAAGAGCATAAGGGTTTTCAAACTCCAACTCTTCATCTTCATACTTAGAATTTATATAAACAAATTTATAATATTCCTTAAACTTTATTCCACATTCATTACAAGTAACAATATAATAAGTTCCTCCTCCGGTTATCTCTAATGTTCCATAATCCAATTTATTATTTTTTAATTTTGCCCCGCATTTAGGACATATCTCTTTTGTTCTTTTTTTAGTTATCATTCTGTAATCCTTAATTTATTCATCAGTGTTATAAAAACAGTTTTTTTGGCTTCGGTGAAAATTAACAATGATTAACATGAGAGTCAACAGTAACCTCAATAGCTGCTATAAACATAGGACTCTCAATATCAATACCTGCATAAGCACAGGCCAATATAAATGACTCATAGGCATCAATTATCCTATTATCGTTTGCCTTTTCTCTTAATTTTCTTCTTTTTTCTTGTTGCCCTTCAAAATCTCTGTTAGATATTTCTTCTTGTGCATCTACACAAAACATATCGCAAAAAACAGAGCCACAAAAATCACACTTTTCTTTTAGGTCAGAGGAAATATTCCCAGAACCATCATCATATAGTGTAACAATTATACCGTGACAAGGTAAGTCTATAACTTTTTTTACAGCCATTTTTTTACTCCTAATAAAGTGTTTTCTCTTATAAAACTAAAAAATTTAACTTGTATGAAAAAAAGCCCCTTTCGAAGAAGAGGCTTTTTAATCCGTCAGACTGCAACTAGGCATCTTTTACATTTTTTATCAGAATAGATTTGCTGTTGAGTCCCAGCGAGATATCGTAATCAGGCCCGGTTAGACCATAGTTTTTGAGACAACTTACTCTCAAACGAAGGCGACCTTCTGCGTTAATTGTTGCCTTTGACATATCAGTAATATGCTGATAGGTAAGTATCTCACATCCTTGCTCTTGGCTAGAAACGATAGGCATCAGATAAGCGGTGCTACCTTCTTTCAGTCCTATCTTGTCAAGCAACCCTTTAGGAACCGAAATCTTTGTTTTTACTCTTGTTTTCTTAGATACATCCTCAACAACCTCGTCAGGAACATCAGTAACATCATCCTCTGTCTTTTCACATAAATGATAGTCCTGAGAGTTTTTATTACAAGGATGATAAAGAAAAGACTTCTCTCCGCTTATTAGTGTTACAAGAGTTTTCTCATAATCGTCAGGAAAAGGATCCAAAAGAGAATGAGTAATGTGTTTTAGGGTATTTGTGTGATTTCCTAAAACTTTACTAGTGTTTTGTCTAGCAAGAACTGTAATATCCCATGCGGTAAACATTCTATCAACATTTACCATCGAATCTATGGCATCTTGCAGTGCTTGTTCGACATCTCTTGTTACTGTTACATTGCCATTACACATCTTCATTTTCTCCTAAATTATTAAATTATTTATTTTGTTCAACTAACTTATAAAACAACTTTTTTTCGCTTCGGTGAAAATCACTTTGACATGTTAATTAAGGCTTGTTTTACGTCTTTACCATTTGCCCTATAACCTATTACATCCCAATTACCTGTCTTTTCAGTAGCAAAAAGCTCGATTTTAGAACCATCTTTGCATAATTCTTCTATCTTCTTTCTTACTATATTAGGCTTTTTACTATGAATGTCAATAGGTGCTTCTATTATCTGGTGAATCTTATGACTAGCAATCAAATCTTTTGTCTTACCTTTTGTTCCAATAAGAACAAATTCTGCACAGGCCCGAGTATAATGCCCCATTCCCCAGAAGTTTGTTAAAGACTTCTTATTCTTCTTTATCCACACAAATCCTACTGTTTTGTAGGCAAATCCCCATGCATCAAGAGTATCCAGTGCTTCTCTTAATAATGGTGCTGTAGCCCAAAGAAATAAGATAGAAGTATCTGCTGAAATTCTCCCTACAGGCAGTTTCTTTATTTCATTGATAGTAAGTAAGGGGTATTTGTAATTAACTCCTCTGTGTCCAGCCTGTGCCTTATCACGATAAGTCCAAGGAGGATCTGAAAGGATAATTTTATATTTTTTCCCCATAGAAAAATTATACTACAGGAAAAAACACTTTTAATCCTCTTTCAAATAACCTATCTCAAAATTTCCTCTATTACACATACAGGCATTTTTAGTGCCAACAGGTTTTTCAAAAGCTGCACATTGTGCACAACATTTTTCTATTAAATCAAAAGCACATTTAACTGCCTTTTTATCCCTTGCAACTAAACAAGTATCATCTATATCAATAATTACAATTTTTCTGTTCATTTCTTACCCCTTAAACTCCACAAGATATACCAAGTTGGCTTGACTTAATTTATATATAATTTGCTCATCATTTATAACTCCACTTTGACCACCTTTTGCCCAAGTTGAATCATATCCTTTTTTAGGATAACTACTGCCCCAGCCTGAACTTGCAAGATGATAATTACCCATCGCGACATCAGCCAAAAACATAAATATTCTTTTTGTGCTTCCCCCGGAACCCCAAAAACTAGTGGCATAATTTAATGCCTTAGTTGAAACAGAGGAAAAATACGCGCCTGAGCCATACATTCGCCCGGTACAATGAGAACTATGGGCAGGAGGTATAATAAGTCCTTGTCTCAATATTGATAACACGTTACTCGACTTTGTTCCGTGCCAAAGCTGTCTAATATTAGACAATTTGGCTCCATATTTATCATAATTTTCTCTCATAGTGCAAATATCAACTTGATAAACATTTTTAACATCCATACTATAAACACTACGATGTCCATGCTTTTTTGTCTTATGAAACTTATCTCTTACCCGCGAAATTATTTTATTATCTGAAATAAGAGTTAATTCAACATTAAATACCTCAGGTTCTTTATCAGTGTTTTTAGTTGTAGAAGTTTGAACTAAACCAGCAAAAGAAGAATCTAATCCATCTAAAATATCATTTTCCTCTTGTATCTTTTGAAGATTAGGAAGTATTTCTCTGGGACTAAGTTTCTGTCTTCCAAAATCTCTGGGAATAAGGCTGAGATATTCATTCAATTTTCTTTTACAATCCCAATCATCCCAGTCTCTATTATTTACAAAATTTGCTAAATCATCAAGTAAATTTCTTGCTCTTGAAACTTGGTCAGGAATAATAACTCCAACAGTAGTTTTGAATTGAGCAGTTGAAGTATCAAATGTAATCTGACCGCCAGTTTTATCTGCTATCTGATGTGCATTAACCTGAACAAGATAATCAATTAAATCTTGAACAAGTTTAGAATTATTCTTAATTTGTTTTGCTGCTATATCTCTTAAAGTGCTATTAGATACGGCAGAAACAGACGACGTTGTAATATCTGCTGTCTTATTCTCAATATAACCTTTTCTTCTTTTCTCGTTCAATTTGGCTTCATACTTCTTACGTCCAGTAGCAGTAATGAAACGTCTCTGTCCCATTGCTCCCTGCCTACCATTTTGGGTCTCTATTTGATCATCATCATAAAACCAAACGTACCAAAACTTATTGTTATTCGCATCAAGGTCTGTTTTACTAAATTTTCTATGTTCTATTACATTTGCCATAACTCTATAAATCCTTTCATAGAGATAAAAATATATTTTTTCACTTGGGTGAATTTTAATTCAAGACTTTTGATTGAAAAACTCCCACATACCTCAAATCTCCCTTTTTTATAATTTCATTCATTTCTCCTTTGTCGATTTTATCGACAACTTGGTTAATAGCTATGATTTCTAACTCCCTAACAGCACTATCTCCATTCCCATTGACAAATTCATAATGACTATGCCATCTCTTATTCTTATTACAAATTATCAATTCTACAGCTAATTCCATAAATTTACTCCATTATCCTCAATCCTTGACAATCTGTATGGGTTAAATCTTCTACACATTTTGCTTCACAAAGTCCTATAAATTCTAAGACTTTTTTTGTCGGCAAGAAGATAATTATATCTTCATCTTCTTTTTTTAATAAAGTAAGTGCTTTTGAAATAGTCAAATTTTTTAAAAATATGTGTTTTTTTATCCTCAGTTCTTTATCTTCGTCATATAGTGCCCCTATAAAACCTACTTGATTAACCAGTATTACGTCTCCTAAGTTATGAGATCCACAATCTTTACTCTTAATATGTTCTTGTAAAGCCCTTATCGCGGCATTCATAAAATCATAAGATAAAATAATACACCTCCATTTCCCTGACTCAATATAATACTTTGGCATCCTGCCATCTCCTTTATGTATATGTCAATGAAAGTTATAATTCGTCAAGATTATCGAGCCCGCCTCTAAAGATTCTCATAAGGCAACATCCTCCAAATTAACAAAGTAATGTAAATCATTCTGACAATATATCTTACTTTTCCTACATTGTCAAATAGAAAATAATTATTTTTTCTAAATTAAAGCCACTAAAAAAACCCCAACAGTAAAATCTATCGGGGTTTAGAAGATACTCCAAGAAGGATTACTTGGAAGTAGGAGACGACCTTAGATTCTCCATCGGAATCGGAAGAATCTCTCCGAATTGACCTTTATTTGGAATAATACCCGCCCCTTGTAACAATCGGATATTAATTAAGTTATTCATAACATCTTCTTTTTCACCGGCTCCACCGCTACTTACCATTACAACTAATGGAGACTTAACTACTGCCAATGCAATAGCGATTTTTACGTCTCTTTCAGCCTTAATCGTAGCAAGAACTCTGTCTTTTTCGGTAATTGCTCCTGCCAATTGAATTCGCTCTTGTTCGGCTTTAGCGAGTTCTATAATTCTTGCCGCATCTTTTTTAGCCGCTGACAAATTAATAGTTGCAACTGCAAGCATTTGATTAGCCAAGGTTTCTGCTTCTGTCTTTTTAATCTTAGCAATTTCAAGATTCATACTTGCAACTGTTTCTTTCTCTACTTTCCTTTGAGCAGCAACTTCAGCTAATTGTTGAGCAGCAATAACTGCTTTGGCTTTAATTACATTAGCTATCGCTGTCATATCTGCCTTATCTTTACGACCTCGTTCCTCAATCTTAAGCCTTTCTTGAACCATCTCTTTTCTTTCGGCTTTACTTAATTCGGCATTAAGAAATGATTTCTGTTTAGCTACAAATTGTTCCCGAGTTATTTCACTATAATTTGTACCAGTTACAGAGAAATGAACAATTTTTATTTTATAATCTTGAGTAAGAGGAGAAGGCTTCTTTATTAAAGGTAAACCATCTTTGCCAAGAATTATTCTTGTAGCATCAATAGTAATCATTTTGCCTTCTTCATCGGTAACATCTTTTACCTGCCGTTTTTCACTTTCCATTACATAGAGACCATTAGAAAGTTGTAATTCAGCAACTTGCTTAAACTCCCCTTTTCGAGCTGCTTGATGTTCCGAAGATGACATAAGAGATGCTGTAGTTTTAAGACAATCTATCATAAAAGAACCTACAGCATTTTTTACCAATTGCATTCTTCCAGCTTCTGTTGAAGCACCTCCGAATTGTCTATGAAACTCTCGTCTATCGTTAAAGTCTATAGGAGTCATAATCCGAACAAACGTTTCTACACGAGCCGTACCACCATCATTAAAAGTAATACGAGTTGCCTCGCATGGATCTGCTCCTTCATTCTTAACATCATTGTAAATAAATTCCATATAACGAGGATACGTCCAAACAGTGGCATATTTTCTAAAGTAATAACCACCTCGATCTTGATCTCTTACAGTGCCCCATATTCCTTGAACGAATTGCCAGTTTTGATCAGCATTGTAGCCAATGCCTCCGATTGCCGCTATAGTCAAAGCTACTACAACTATAGCTACTGCACCTAATAAAAGTTTTCTTTTCAGCGTCATTTTCTTACATCCTTAAAATAATTATTTACATCTTTTTTTAATAAAACCATTTTTCTTCTTTTACTACTCTCCTACTTCACCTTCATTGGCTGACTCCTTTCCCTTTTCCTCATCAAGTGATCCCTCCATTTTTTTTATATCTTGTGTTTTCTTCTCTATTTCACTCTTATCTTCTGTTACCCTATTCTGGATATTTTGAATTGCATCTTCCTTTTTCTGGATAAGTTCAGTAGATGTGGTATCTAAGAAATCTACATCATCTGTGAGGTTATGTATCACTTTATCTACTTTAGGGCTTTTAGATAGCAAAATGTAGATAACGGCTGCGACAACCAATAAGACTAATCCCCCGAGAATTGGTAATACTCCGATAATTGGTGCTAACATACTATATACTCCAAATAAATAATTATTATACTCTAATTATCTCTATATAAAACTATATTTTTCCATTTGGGTGAAAAAAAAGTGGGCAAGGTGTGCAAATAGGTGTTAGAACATTTGAAGTTTTCGATAACCTACAAGCTTCAGCCCACTACTTTTTTTAAATAATGAAAAGAACATAAGGATAAGGGATTTTAATAGGGGGATTCGTTCACAAGTCGATAACCTATTAAATTCAATCCACGTTCTTCTCACTTCTCCCCCCTCTTAATAAGCAATATTAATATTAAAAAGAACATTCTGTATTATACTACACTATTCTTTCACTAGCAAATAAAAAAATTATTTAAATATGGCAGCTATTATCGCCGCACCTGCTATAACAAAGAGATTATAATATATTTTCTTTCACTTTTATTTATTTTTTGCGGCAATAGAAGATTCTTCTAAACCCAATCTTTTTGCTCTTTTATCTTTCTTCTCTCTCTCTTTAGTATCTTCTCTTGCTTTTTTTATTTCCATTTGTGCATTTCTCATCTTATCAAAGAAAATAAGAATATTAGAAAAGGGAGACGTTCTACTCTCAATTATTGTCCTAAAATTGGCATCAAATTCAGGAGAATGACGATGAGTACCCTCTGTATTATCATCATGGGCTAACTCATGTATCATAACAGCAAACAACCTATGAACATCATGTTTATAATGTAAATCTATATTTTTTAAGAAAGTTCTCTCAAGAACAATACAAGAATCTCCATCAGTCCAAGCAGAGGCAGTATCAGATACTCCTAAACAAATACTCCGATTCTGCCAACATTTATAGTCTGCCAAAATCTGTAAAATTCTCTTTTCTACAATAGTCATTTTATTATGAGGTAAAGTCCTATATGTATCAGAAAAACCATCTTGTAAGCATCTTCTAACTCCCATTCTACTTGCCTCTGCAACAGAATATGGAATATATATTTTAGATTTTTGGATTAAGAAATTGTCAATTTCTTCTCTTTCCCAAGAAAAAACATTTCTCTCATAACTACTACTACCACCATAATAATTATCTTCTCTTAATTGTTCTTTCAACAGCCAACTAAAAAAGTCTTTTTTCTCTCCACTATAGTTAAATTTATGAAGAATACTCTCTGAAAGACAGACAGTGCTACCTCTCTCCATCCCCTTATCAGCAATCCTACAACCATCAGGAGCAAAAGTCCATTCTTGGTTATTTTTAATCAACATATTCAAAGTCCAATATTTACCTTGAGCAGTTTTGAATATCCTTTTACCTCTTAAATCTCTTAATGGTTGAACAGCATCCCTCATATCAACAAGTAATACATATCGGTGAGCACTCGTCATGGCTGTATATTTTTTTTGCTCTTTTGTTTCATTTATTCTATTCCTTTTTATTACCTCTCCAATGCCTCTATAAATAGGACAAGAAGATTTGACATCATTCCTTGCAAAATTGACATCTAATTGTTGTTTAGAAACAACTATACCAGATACTCCCAACGTCCATGAGGATTTCTCCATAACCTTTGCTCCAAGATTATAGAAACATACCTTATCTCCCATATGAAAGAGATAATAAGCAAATTCATCTTCTTCATCCCATTGTAATTCTTTGGGGGGAACAGATACTCTCTCATTATTAAAATAGATAGGAGTACTAACAAACTCAACAAGTTCTTTTATTTCATCCTTAAATCTCTCAATTGAAGGATATTTCCAATCACAAATTGGATTATCATATAACTCAATAGTAATATGACAACCATTAACATAGGGAAGATTCTCTTTCAAATGATATGTCAATCCCCAGTTTTTTATATCAACTATCATTTCAAAGGTAGCAGTTCTCCAAATATTTTGACCAAAAGCAAACAATTGACCTCTGCCCATACGAAATTTTGCCCATATCTTATTTTCTGATTCATCGTGAGGAGTTCCAAATTGTTCAAAATTAGCTATTATTTCTTCTTTTGTAGTAATACCTTGACCATCATCATCAATAGTCAATAATCCCTTGTCTCCCTCTATAATAAGTCCAATGTCTCCTCTTGTTGCTCCTGCCTCAATCAGATTCATAACTCCCTCAAGAATACCCTTTTCAAGAGTACCTGCTTGGTCCTTGATAACTTTCATCAACAAATCTTCGTGCATTTTAAGCCTACGTTTTTCTGTTTTGACCATTTCTACATCCTTTCAATCAAAAATCCATTTTACCTTATCGAAAGATATAAAACCACTTTTTTTTACTTCGGTGAAAAATTTTAGATTGAACTACTAACTATCAAGGACCAGTTAATTTCATCTTCATTTCTGAATTTCATCTTAAAATTCATTCCACAAGCGGTTATTGAGGCAAAAATAGATGTTTTTATTACTTGCTCTCCAGCATCATTTTTTCCCCAATATTTTATTCTATAATTGTCATCCCAAAGATGAACTATCTCTTGTCTTATCTTAGAAATAGGAGGAAGTGTCTTTTTTACCCAGTCTAGAAGTCGTCTTCTCTGCTCAATAACTGCTGATTTTTTCGGACCTACAGGCTTATGAGATTTAGATTCAATTAATTGTACTTTACTAAGATCTTTCATTATTCTTCCTTTTTTCCTAAATAAAAATAAAAAAATTGACTTCGGTGAAAAATGCCCCTACCTGGATTCGGACCAGGACTAATACACGTTTGAGGTGTACGCCTCTGCCAAATTGAGCTATAGAAGCAAAGTACCGCTACCCGGAGTCGAACCGGGACACCCTTACGGATAAGATCTTTTAAGGATCTCGCGTATGCCAATTTCGCCATAGCGGTGTATTATTAATATACCATAATTTTAACCACTTACAATGCCCCTGACTGGAATCGGACCAGCGACCTACTGATTAAGAATCAATTGCTCTAAACCAACTGAGCTACAGAGGCAAATACCCCTAAAAGGATTTAAAAAAAATAAAAAGGAATTGAGGTATCTATATAGAATATATACTTATAACTTTATTTTTGAGAGAGAAATTATGAAAAAATATATTAAATTAAAATGTGATTATTGTATGAAAATGTTCAAAAGATTACTATCAATCCACAATAATTATATAAATGTTGAAAGTCATAAACATAATCATATTTTTTGTAGTAGATTATGTAGCAATAAATATAATACACAAGTTAATACAATTACTACAAATTGTGGAAACTGTAATAAGAAAGTTATAAGGCACAATTCTCAAGCTAAAAAATCAAAAAGTGGTAAATGTTTTTGTAGTAAATTTTGTGCTGCCACTTACAACTACAAATTTAAAAAGAAATCTCGAAGATCTAAAATAGAAGCTAAATTTTATAATTTACTTGTAAAAGAATTTCCTAATTTAAATATCTTACCAAATGATAAAAATATGCTAGATGGACTCGAAGTAGATATAGCCATTCCTTCCTTAAAACTAGCTATTGAGTGGAATGGAATAGTCCATTTTAAACCTATTTATGGACAACAAAAATTAGATAAAATTCAAAACAAGGATGCTAAAAAATTAAAAATAGCAGTTAATAAAAATATTAATTTAATAGTTATTCCCGATTTAGTTTCTAATGATAAAATACTTCAACAAGCTTTTAGTGATACAAAAAACATTATAAATAAATTAATTTAACGCCCTTACCCCGATTCGAACAGGGACTCCAAGATCCGTAATCTTGTGTTCTATCCAATTATACTATAAGGGCACTAAAAAAAGGGTATCCCGCACATAGATACCCTTTTTTTCTGAGACCTAACTAAATCTATTCTACGTAGCAACTGCTGTCTCTATATTCGACTTATCATCGGTCTTTTTAGAAACGACACTTTTCTTAGAAGTAATCGATTTCTTTTTACCACCAGTAACAACTGCTGGCTTAAGAATATAAGTGCCTCTTTTTCTACCATGTTTCACTCTGGAATCATTTCTTAATGCAGCTCCGATAGTAGATCTAAAATTAACATCATTCTTTTGATGAGTCTTATAGCCTCTTCTCTTAACTGCATTACGAATTTCTTTGACATCCATTTCTTTACCAGTAGTCATAGATCTACGAATAAAAGAAACTAAACTATTTTGCTTAATTTTTTTAGTTCCAAGCTTCGGACCCCTTTTCTTTCCTGGCACATTCTTGCCTAGAGAAGAAACTCCTAACAACTTGGCAATCTGTTTGTCATATTCTGTTACTTCTGCTGAGACCTCTGTTTGTTTTGCAGCCAGTTTATTTCTTTCCTTTACCATCTTTTTAGCTTTACCTATCCTGGCTTCCGCTGTTTCAATTACATTTAACATATTACTAACCATTTTTTTACCCCTTCAAAATTATTAACTAAGTTAATTCCAACTTACACACCCTCGTTCCTACTAAACATCAGTTATCCTTAACTTAGGTTTCTGATTTAAACTTCATATAATAATCTCCAAAAAAAACAATATTCTGTTAATAATTGACTATACTCACTATACTCTAGTTCTTTCATTTTACAAGAAAAATTATAGATAAAATTCCATATTTTTATTGCTAATAGTGCTATGTGGTGTTGTAAGTCCTTATATCTACTGCACTTAGATAAAAAAAGTGGGAAAAAAATAAACAAAATAGTGCTTAAAAATAAATATTTATATATTATCAAGATAAATTAGGAGTGAATTCCTAATAACCAGGACGGTGGGACTCGGACCCACATACTTCGGTTTAGAAAACCGAGGCTACTCCATTTTAGCTACGCCCTGAAAAAAAGCCAAATCCCATATAGAATTTGGCTTCGGAGGAGGGTGATGAAAAGCTCATTATTTACTTTTATAGTGAATATAGTAGTTATACTAGCTCTGTCAACTAAAAAATAAAAAAAAAATAAAAATACCCAGGAAGGGAGTTGAACCCTCACATTAACACTTTCTAAAAGTGCCTCCTCTGCGATTGGGATACCTGGGCTGGAGCAGCTACTGGGAATCAAACCCAGATTTCAACGGTGGAAGCGTTGTGTAATATCATTATACCACAGCTGCGATTTTTCTACTTTTCCTGTTTTTCTCGTTTTTGCCTCTTAATAGCATCAAAAACCTCTCTTCGATGCACAGGAATTTCTTTCGGTGCCGTAATCCCCAGTCTTACCTTATCTCCCCTGACATCGACAATAGTTATTTCTACATTGTCTCCAATCATGATAGACTCATCCTTTTGTCTACTTAATACCAACATAACTTACACTCCTTTAAATAAAATTAATATCCTTTTTCTTCTAATAATATTTCTAAATGTTTTTTCTCATTTTTCAAAGATTTTATCTCAAGCAATAAATACTCTATTATTGTAGGCAAATCTTGAAGATTACATCTAAAATTACTTCTAGGAGATTCTTTTTCAAGCACATTACCTATCTTCCGACTTATAGAGAATAAGACTTCTTTGTCAGTTAATTCTTTCCCTTCTTGTTTTTCTGATCTTTTAGCCATTTTTCTATCTCTTCATCAGTGCTACATGTTTCTTTTACTAGGTCCTCAGTTGCTTTCTTACATTTATTATATCTTACTTTTGCACTTTTTTTACAAGCATCACAATCTTCTATGCCTGGCATCCATGATAATCCAAATCCTAAACACTTCATAATTATATAAATCTCCTTTTTTTGAGTTGGGTGAAAAAGATTCTCCTAAATAGATTAGGGAGATATGAAAAACCCAATACATCAAGATCTGCTAGTTTCTCAGATATTTCATTATGTTTATCACAAAGTCCTATTTTAGGATCAGTATCAGAGATCCAAATAGCTTCTTTTTCACAATATCTGCATTTCATAAAGAGGATGACAAGATTTGAACTTGCATACAGCGATTTGCAATCGCCGACCTGGCCATTCGGACACATCCTCAAAGGGTGACCGCCGGAATTTGCACCCGGACACTAACATTCACAGTGTCATATGCTACTATTACATCACGGCCACAATGCTAGGAGCAGGATTCGAACCTACACAGTCTCTCGACCGAAGATTTACAATCTTCTTCGCTCACCAATGCATAGTCCTAGCTTATTAAATGAATAGGGGTAGAGAGATTCGAACTCTCAAGATTTTCGGGGAATACTTTACCTAATAAGTTTCACCCCCGTTATATACTATGAGTTATCCCCATTAAATACTGCATCAAATCTTCACATTCTTCTGCTCGTATAATAAAAGTTTCAGGAGGTTGTGTCTTAGTTGGGTCTCCTGTTTGAAACACCCTTAACAACTGCACATCTCCATTTGGGAGTTCTTTGCCACTTAAATTTATACCAACTTGTCCATCTGTTTCAAAATGTATTACTTCCATAATTAATCCTTTTAATAGATATAAGTACTATTCTTTGCATCCCAAAAATAATAATTACCACTATTTTGTAACCATTGAGGCAATTCTGAAATATTATTTATTTGACTTAAATTAAAAGCAAGTGTTTTAGATATTCTATATTTGCGAAGTAATCTAAATCGTTGCTTTTGTGTTATATTATTCCAAAATTCTTGTTTCATAATTATAATCTCTTTTCTATAAAAATCGGGAAGGTGGGAATCAAACCGCCTTATGCTTCTTAGATATCATTTATACACATAAGTGCTAACTAAATAGCCACTTCTTAGGATTTATAATCCTACACATTATCATTATGCTACTTCCCGTTAATCTATTAATTCTACTTTATCTCTTATAGCCTGACATTCTGGTTGTGCCCCAATACAACCTTTCATAAATATAGGACTATCAATATAACAGGCACAAGGACCATTAATATTATCAGGATTAGATAAACCTATATATCCATTATCAGACAACCAATCTTCCATTATTTCTTTAAGAGTATCTTTCATATTACTTCCTGTTATTTACTTTTTCCTTCATCTGATCTAATATACACTCCCCTATTCTACAAGGAGTATCTTTTGAACGTTCTATCTGTCCATGTGTAAAACAAGGAGTTTTTTTATACCAAGGTTTATTATGAACAATACAACTATATTCTCCTACTACATCTCCTTTTAAATGTTTACAAGGACCTTTTCCATCATGACAAATTAAATTGTCTTCAGATAATCCTTTTTCAGGATCATCAACTATTATTACAAGATAGTTCTTACAACAGTATCCACATCTCAAACAAATCATAATGAGGGTAGAGGGATTCGAACCCACAACGGAACCTAAGTTCTCTGGATTAAAAGTCCAGTGCAGCCTACCGTATCTGCAACACCCCCGAAAGTTTGCCAGACTTTCGTTTCTGTTTAGATTTCATAATTATCTCCTTTTATACTTTTAAGACCTTATCTTGTGATGGAGCTGTCCAATGTTTAAGTTTCACATTATGTATCTCTCTTGCATGAGCCAATGCAACTAATTTATTAGGAAGATCATCTTTATGATCACAAATATAATCCACTATTTGTTCTATATCTTTTATTTTATGTGCATTGATATGAGCAAACATTAATTCGTGTACAGAAGTAAATGCTACTATACATTCTGTTAAATCTTTTTCACAAATTGGACATATTATTTGCATAATTATCTCCTTTTCTTAACTTTACCCCTTTTAACTTTTTCTTCTATTACCTGTTTGTAGAATGAATTTCTTTTATTACATCCTGGACAAGGAATATATTCAGGATCATCACATGTTGGATATTTTCTAGTCCAACCACATTTACATGTATATTTAATATATTTTCTTATTACCATTAAATTTTAATATCTTCATTCATTTCTTGTTCTATTTTCTGCAATTTAGAAAGTAAAAGAATACAACACTCTCTATCTGAACAAGTAGAAGAATAAGGATCTATTTCACATTCCATCATTTCTCTGAATGATTTTTTAATTGCTTCAGTATCTTTAGTATTAATTCTTGGTAAATAAACTTCTTTCCATATTTTCATCTTTTGTTCTTTAAGAATATCTCTTAAAAAACTTAATTCTGGATAAGAAATTTCAATCTTCATTTTTTACACTCCATACAATCTGGTTCTCTTCGCTTAAATGCATATGGCATTATAACATATTGTCCGCATACAGTAGGTACATTGTTTTCACCTTCTTTAGGTAAATAGTTGTCTTTTATAGCACACCAACCATCGTTATGTTTTACACACCAATTATCCATTTTTACATACTCCATGAAAGAGGAACAATAGAAATATTTCTTCTTTCCCATTCTTTCTGTAATTGTTTTTTCATTTTTTCGAAAGTTTTTGTAGGATATGCTGATGCAATAAATGTTATATTTTCTAACATCCTATAAATATTTTCATCAGTTGTTGTTTTCAAGTTCTTCATTTTTACATCTTTTCTATTAATACTGGGTCCACCTGGACTCGAACCAGGAACCCCTATCTTATGAGGATAGCACTCTACCTAATTGAGTTATGAACCCTAATCTTTCCCTATCCTAAAACATTTTTCTCCTTCAACTTCTGCCTTAGTAAGATGTTTATTACATACATCTATTTTTCTTCGTTGATTTGCAGGCTGATCTATGGGAAAGTAATTATGTGTAGCTTCTACTTTCCTTCCTCTTTTTAAACATTCATCACATAAATAAAGTAACATATCTCAACTCTTTTTAAAATATTCTATTGTGGACCCTATTATTGCCAAAAATATTGCTATACCGAGTAAGACAAAATAAATCTTCCACATTATATTATCTAATCTACTATTAAACTGATATAATTTTAAAAATCCCAAGATAGCGATAATAGCATCAATTATAAAAATCATTATAGCCGCAATGAGAAGTTTCATATCAACCCTTCCTCAACTACATCCCAATCTACATGACTCCATCTCAGACCCATTTTATGAAATTGAAGGAGGAGAGATGCTTTTTCTTTCCCATAATCCAGAATTCTCTTCGCATGTTGTTTCGGTGTTAGGTGTTTATGTTCTGGAAGATCTAATAACTTAAGATCCATCAATGAAGATTTTCTTTCTATCACTTCAGGAACTTCTTTTTTCGCGGAAATAAAAGAATATCCACACTTACACTTTTGTAGTCTTGCCCCCCATTCTTTCTGGCATTTAGGACATGTCTTTTTACCTTTAGCCATTATTTAGTTACACCTCCCAAATCCATAACTTCTTTTCTTGTTAATTTTTTATGATTGCAATTTCCATATAAATGAGGTTGCCCACATTCATCGCACAATTCAGATGAAGGAAGTTTCCATCTCCTATTAAATTTATCTATTGTAATTCCAGTAGCATAAATATCAATCCTTGTCTTTGAAGTTACTGACTCTACAACCTTAATTGTTCCTCCCACTCCTGCTATGGTAACTACAGAATCCCAATCCATCTTTGCTAAAAGCTCTATTAAATCTCTTACTCTTACTTTAATCATCTTCTTTTACTCCGTGCAACAGTTTTTCCTAAATTACCTAAATTAACATTATCTTTCATATCTCTATAAATCTAATTTTTTTCGTCTCGGTGAAAAAACTTATTTTCCCACATTTCTAAGTTTCTTGTACCTATTTTCAAGAAGATTCTCTATTTTTACCCTCTTAAGCCCCCTTAATGTTCTCAAAATGTATTTTCTAACAGAATACATAATATCATGATGACTTCTTTGAGCACCTCCAATAGGTTCTTTGATAACCTCATCCACCAGATCCAACTTCAGTAGTTCTGAGCTAGTTAACTTTAATGATTTTGCCATCTCTTCCGCATATTTAATGTCTTTTCCTAGAATTGCTGCTCCTCCTTCAGGAGAAATTACTGAATAATATGAAAATTCTAACATAGATAACTTGTCTCCAACTCCTATCCCAAGTGCTCCTCCACTTCCTCCTTCTCCAATTATAATACATATGATAGGCACTTTCAAAATAGACATAGATAATAAGTTTTCACTTATAGCTCGAGCTACTCCTCGTTCCTCAGATCCTAGTCCTGGATAAGCTCCCGGCGTATCAATAAATGAGATGATAGGGATCCTAAACTTCTCAGCAAACTTCATCTTCTGAAGTGCTTTTCTATAACCTTCAGGATGTGGAGATCCAAAATTTCTAGTTATATTGTCATCAATCTTCTTTCCTTTATTATGACCTAGGATCAGCACTTTTTCATTTTCTATCTCTCCTAGTCCAGTAATTAGGGCACGGTCATCTCCAAAACACTTGTCTCCATGTAATTCTTTAAAATCGATGACTAAATGCTCTAAATAATCTTCTAAGATGGGTCTTTGAGGATGTCTGGCAACCTGAATAATCTCCCAAGGAGTCAGATTCTTATATATTTTCTGAAGAGATGACACTCTTCTTTTTTGTAGGGATCTAATTTCTGGATTGTAGTTAATTCCCTTCTTAGAACTAAGTGTTAGAAGTTCTTGGATCTGAAGATCTAATGTTTTAATAGAATCTTCAAAATTCAAATATTGAATATTCATAAATGGAGATAAGTGGATTTGAACCACTGCATTCCCAGGTCTTCAACCTAGAGCTCTCCCAGGCTGAGCTATATCTCCAAAGTCTTATAATATATTTACTAGTAATTGTCAAATAGGAAAATCTTATCCCAGGGGAGGATCTCTTATAGTGAAAAATTTGGATCCTCCCCTAGACAGGGCTAGCGGGGGGAATCGAACCCTTAACCTCAGTCTGCTTTACAAGAACAGTGCACACCATTGTGCGTCGCTAGCTTAATAACTTTTACCTTCAGCATATCGTTTTCTTCTATAATACCTTCCATTTCCTATATTTTTATTTTTATATGTAAAAGTTTGAGAATCACAATTAGGACAAATTAATCTAAGATTTTTAAGAGAATTGTCTTCAGGATTTCCATTAATATGATCCGTAATCATTACGATACTTCTCCCCATCCATTCTTCTTGTCCTCCCATTCCTCAGAAAACCTGACCTTCAATTCCGCAAACCGCCCCCAATTCACCCACAGATTCTCCGGAAGAACCGAACAATAAGGGTAATAAGTATTCTCTTTTTCTTAATTCTTTATTTGTTG
>LAZR01001004.1_pt1 | contig 19085 bp, 31 predicted proteins | sample 329461 | NCBI WGS metagenome assembly LAZR01 (sample SAMN03002196, study PRJNA259156) | marine sediment metagenome | biome: sea floor; feature: Hydrothermal impacted sediments; material: marine sediment; isolation source: Loki non-amplified sample from Loki's castle hydrothermal vent sediment ...
TATTGCAAAAGGGTTCGCCAAGCTGGCCGAGAAGGGATTAGAACGGGCAATTAATCTGCGGTTAATAAAGCAATTACCAGTACTTAAAAAAGAAAGGAAGGTAAAGCATGAAACATAAACTAAAAGGGAATTATGAGAGGGAAAGAGAGGTTTGGCTTGATGGTGAACGGCTTGACCCGAAGCCAAGCCAGAAATATCACAATCACAGTCCTGATGGTTTTAATTGGGGCTATTTAGGTTCGGGATGCGCCCAATTAGCATTAGCGATAATGCTTAAATTAACAGGGGAAGCCGTTGGCTACCAAATGTTCAAAGAGAAGGTCATAGCAGGATTACCTCAAGGGGAATCTTTTGAAATAGAATTTGAATTATAAAAAAGAAAGGCAGGTGAGTAATGAAGGAAGCGACTTGTAGCGCAACAGAATTTGTATGTAATTGGTGTGGAGTGATACTTGAAGATGGTAATGGCGCATCAAAAATAGATTGTGCTAACTGCGACAATAATTTTAGTATAGACGATGAGATTATTTGTTGTGATGATGAATTGCCTCGCAGCAAAGAAAACCCAATAGGGGCTGATGAGGCTTTGCACTATTGCAACGATGACTGCTATAAAGAACATCAAGAGAAAAGAGAACAATATTATAAGGATTTAGCTCAAAAGAAAAAGGTGTAACCATGCCCGAAGTTAGCCAAGACAAAAAGGTTAGTACGTGCCTCAAGTGCGGTGTAGAAATAACCGGCGTATACTATTGCCCTGATTGCGTAGCCATACTTGATAAAGCCCTGGCTGAGAAGAACGCAGCAGTAGAAAAGCATACGACCATAAGCCACGTTGACCTATCAGACATATTCAACCATACGGATGAAGAAGGTAATGAGTTGTTCTGCAATACTTCTGGCAAGCTATACCTAAAGCTGGCCGGCGAAAAGACTTCCCGCATGGTCGGCAGCGTAGGTCGTAAAGGTGGCAGGATTAAATACATCAAGCCGGTCAAGGAAAAGAATAGGCATCGTAAGTCTAATAGCTGGGGTATATGCTGGGCAGTGCTTAATAAGATGCCGAATGATGGTGAGATAATATTCTATTCACCAGAGGCAATCTATTCAATCGAGGTAGCCCGTGCCAGGGGTAAGGGGCAGTTCCTTTTCTTTAAGCGCGTGGGCTATGAAAAACAATTTTTCGTTCCGGTCAAGGACTGGACAATAGAAAGGTTAGGTAGTCAATGAAAACTCGCTGGACGAGAAAAGAATTAAACCATAGAATTTAAGAGGGTATAATTATTTGCCAGGTTTTACTAAATAATCCTTGACAAGATGTCAACGCTTTATTTAATATTAATAAATGATAAAAGAAAAGGCTAAAAAGATGACAAAGACTATGGCTAATCATCAGTTGGTAGAGGCTTGGTTGGCTATGAATGAACGCAGCCAGGCGTACTTAGCGAAGCACATCAAGGTCAATCCGGCCATCGTTTCGCGGTTCATGAATGGTATGGACGTATCGGCAAAGGTGTTACTCAAGATGGCCGAGGTTACCAGGCTACAGTTAAGGATTGAGTTCTGCAAAGGCTGCGGTAAGGTTATTAATTTTACCCACCCGTGTCCGTGTTCAAGGAAAGGCGTTATCAGATGAGAGAGCAGCCATGGATTAAGGTCTGGCAAGAAAAGATTTTATCTTCCCAGAATCTACGAGAACTTAATTTTACTTCCCATAGTTTATTCCTTCAACTTTTAATCCGTGTACGCCCATCGGGTAAGCTTCAAGGTATGTTGGTTTACCCCAAGGGCAAGCCCGTGGCCAATGAAAAACTGGCCAAGGATATGAAACTAAAGTTATGTTTATTCAATAACGCATTACAAGATTTATTAGACCGTGATATAGTTGAGAACCAGACCTTCATTGCAAAGGACAAACAAATTTATCCCCTTCTATATTTAAGGAAATTCGAGGATTTACAGAAACGCAATAGAACCGATGGTGTTACGACCGTGTTACCAGAAGATGCCCCCGCACCGTCACAGGGGTGTAACAACACTGGAACAACTCAAAACCAACCCCTTGATACTAAAGGAGTTACGACTTCGGAAACCCCTAAGAGAGAGAGTAAGAATGATATGAAGAAGAATAATAAGAATAGCATTTATCAGTCCCTCTTTAATTACTGGAATCTCCAAGAGATAGCCAACCATAGAAAACTAACTAACAAGATGAAACGGTGTATCAATGGCCGGTTAGACGAAGGATTCACCGAGGCAGAAATCATGAGAGCCATAGCCAACTATGCCAAGATATTAAAATCAGAGGAATACTGGTGGACACATAGGTGGACTGCTCTGACAGATTTTCTTAACCGCGGCATTGATAAGTTCAAGGATTGGAGTGTGGCGCATATTAACTATCTTAAATCAGACAAGAAGTTGGCCAGCCTTAAGGATAAAAAGGAAGCGCAGTTTGAAGCAAGCCTGCATAAGATAATAACCGACTGCAAGAAGTGCGATGGCCAGGGAAGCATACATGGTGATGACGGAACGCATGAATGCTCATGCCGGAAACGGGTTAAGGAACTGCGGAAGGAACACAATGACATTAACAAAAAAGCGTAGGGTTGTTGAGATACCTGCTAGGTGTCTCTTTTGTCCGTTTTGTTATGGCACTTGTCATTTGTATCGTAAGCGTTTTAATTGGGGTGAAATAGGCAAGCCTAAATTCTGCAAAGCAAAAAGTGTAACAATAAACGAGGTGGGATGATGAGTAAAAGAGTATCAATAATGCCAAGCGAAAGCCCGTTGTCTTACCAGAAGAACGCGATACGAATTATAATCCCTGGTGAGGTTATACCCAGCAGTAATTCTTTTTATTCGATACACTGGGCAAGCCGTAAGAGATTAATCAAGCAATGGTACGTCTGGTTAAGGCACTACAGTAAGCCGGAAGATTGGATTGAACAACCAAAGGTCAAATTTAATGTGTCGATAATAAGATATTCACCGCGTTTGATTGAGGACTTGGCTAACTTAATACATAGTGCAGATAAGCTAATTTTAGATAACATCAAGAGCAAGGTTCTGCGCCGGTTACCTTTGGGGCGTAAGCTGAACGGCAAGCCAAGTTATAGCTTAAGGCCGTACATAACGACCGGCTTGATTTTCGATGATTCGGTTAACTATGTAGATTTTAAGTGCATCCAGATTAAAACTAATACGAAGCACAAGAAGATGGAAATTATAGTTGAGAGGATTTAAAGATGAATAGATGTGGTAAATGCGGTTTTCATTGGGAAGGTAATTCGCGTGTGAAGTGTCCTAATTGTATAGCCACCCCTATATATTTTGTTGAATATTATATAAGGGGTAGTGGGGCTTTACCAAAGAACCAACGATTTTCTGATTTAGAAAAAGCGCGTAAATTTGCTAAGGATAAAAAAACACAAGGTAATATAGTAACCATATTGCAAGCCCAAGATAATCAAGAGATATGGCAGGCTAAAGGAATAGAGTTTTTATAAGGAGAAAGTATGGGAACTAATTCAAGTGTGCCATGGACAACCCATTCGTGGGGTTTGCATTACGGCTGCAAGAAGGTATCAACCGGATGCGATAACTGCTACGCGGAACGGGACATGACCAGGTACGGCAAGGATTTTTATAAAGTTACGCGGGCAAAGGACGCTACCTTTTATAAGCCAGCCTTGTGGCATGAACCGGCTAAAGTATTCGTATGTCCATGGTCTGATTTCTTCATATTAAACGCGGACGAATGGCGACCAGAGGCCTGGCGTATAATCAAAGAGCATAAGCATCTAACATTCCAGATACTTACCAAGCGACCAGAACGGATAGAGAAATGCTTGCCGATTGATTGGGGCAAAGGCTATCCTAATGTCTGGTTGGGGGTAACGGTTGAAAGTATTGATTGCCTTAACCGTATTAATAAGCTGGCTGGAATACCGGCTATATCAAAGTTCATTAGTGCCGAACCGTTGCTTGATGATTTGGGCGGGTATTTAAGAGACAATCCTATACGCTTAATGAGAACGGGTATAGAATGGATAATAGCCGGCTGCGAGAGTGGCCAGAACGTCAGAGAAACCAAAATCGAATGGGTCAGAAACCTACGAGACTTCTGTATCAAGCATAACATAAAGTTCTTTTTGAAACAACTACGCAAAGAAGATGGTGGTTTAGTTGAGATGCCAAAACTTGACGGAGTTATATATGACCAGATACCGGAAAGATAATACCGAGTACATAATCAGAACATTACCCCGACATTTCAGACGGGTATGGTTGGATATATGGCGACCGGCTGATTGCAAAAAGTGTTGCATAAGTATCGGCTTATACTTCATTGCCGTGTACCGTGGTTATGCCATAGACGAACCATTAGAAACTATAGACCCGACCATGGTTGAGGTTAATTCAGTATGCTCGCATTGTGGTGGTAAGCATTGGTCAAACGTTGAAGTAAGTAAACACGGTGGCGGGTTTCATAGATTAGAACGTAGGATTTGTAAACGATGTGTGAAATTAGCAGGCAGGAAAAAATCTTGAAGTTAGTATTCAAATGTCAGACGTGCGGTGCGGAAGAAATGCGTCCGTGTACGCCTGATGACCCGTGCTGTAAATCGTGCGGGGGGAAACTTAAACCGGTGAGACGTGAAGATTAGATGGAACTAAATAAAATACACCAAGGCGATACGCTGGTCGTATTAAAGACTATGCCGGATGATTATGTTGACTGCGTTATGACCAGCATACCTTATTGGGGACTTAGAGACTATGGCGTAGAAGGTCAATTAGGATTAGAGAAAACACTTACTGAATATATAGACAAGACGCTATTGATTACTGCCCAGCTTAAACGAGTGCTTAAACCGACTGGTGTGCTGTATTGGAATCATGGAGATTGTTACGGTGGCAATCCAGCGTCTGGTACGCAATCCGGGATAGGACAAAGAGGAAGCATTAAAAGACAACCTAAAAATGGTATTATTCCCAAATGCCTATCGATGCAAGGCTACCGTCTAATCCTGCGTATGATAGACGAGCAGGGTTGGACACTACGCAACACTATCATATGGAATAAGCCGAACCATATGCCATCATCAGTTAGGGATAGATACGCTAATGGATACGAACCTGTCTTTATGCTGGTAAAACAACAGAAATATTGGTTTGACCTGGATGCGGTGAGGATACCACAGCTATTCTCCGATGATACAAATAGACCAAGTGGCAAAGTAAGGTCGACTGGCCGAATAGAAGGGGCAAGATTTGCTGGTGGACAAAGGATATTAAATTCCGCAGGTAAGAACCCAGGCGATGTCTGGACGATAACAACCCAACCATTCCCCGAAGCCCACTTTGCCACCTTCCCAGAAAAGCTATGCGAGAAGCCGATACTATCAAGCTGTCCTCAATGGATATGCCAGAAGTGCGGTAAGGCGAGGGAGAGGATTAGCGAATATGGATTAGATATTCACCATTATCAAAAAGATAGACCAGTAAAAATGACGAACTGGGATACATTTCCAATGGCCAGAGGAACAAAAACCGTTAATACCATCGGCTGGACAGACTGCAAGTGCAAAAACTTGACATGTGCGGTATGTAACGCTATAATATCAGACAAGGAGGTAAAAGAATATGCCACACAAAGATTACGAAAAGAGAAAGGAATACCAAAGAAATTACTGGAGGGAACATTACAGGGGCAAGCACACAAAGAAATATCCTTTGAAAACCTGCGTGATTTGTGGGAAAGATTTTTACGGAAGGAAATCCCAGAAGTGTTGCAATCGGAAATGCGGGGTTCAGTGGCAAATCAAGCGAGGGCGGCACAATGCCTTCCCCAAGGGCAAGCATTCCCCAAATTACAAGGGCGGGACATTCAACAAGAACGGGTACAAAATAATACTAATTCAGGGGAAAAGATTAATGGAGCATCGGTGGATAATGGAAAAGCACATCAAACGAAAATTACAAGCATGGGAAGAAGTTCATCACAAGAACGGCAAGAAAGCCGACAACAGGATACAGAACTTAGAGATAGTTCAGAAGAAAACCCATCAAGGGAAAATGCTTTGTCCTTTATGCAACGGGTGGTTCAAGATAAAATAAGATGTTCTAAGTGTAAATCTGCTATAAAACTAATTCCCGCCGGCTGGAACGCTGGCATAGTCCTTGACCCGTTTGCTGGTGCTGGCACAACCTTAGTCGTAGCCAAGAAGCTACACCGTAACTATATAGGTATAGAACTTAATCCAGAGTATATTAAATTAGCTGAGAAGCGGTTGTACAATACGATAGTAAACCAGGAATTGTTTGAATGAAAGGAAGCAGGCTAACGTGAAAAAAAAAACCAAGAAAGCTAAAGCGAAATTAGCAATCCCTAAAATGCGTTTAGAGCAAGTGCCTCTAAACAAATTGCTTGAGTGGAAGCAGAACCCTAGGGAAAATAATGAAGCAGCCGGTAAGTTATCAAAACTTATCGAGGCGCATGGTTACCGTGTGCCTATCATAGTTGATAAGAACAAAGTAATCCGCGCCGGTCATACCAGGCTCAAGGCATTAAAGAGAAGCATTCCGGTAGACGAACACAAGAATACCAAGATACCCGTGTTAATCCAGGAATTCAAAAACGATAAGGAAGCTGTTGCCTTTTCAATAGCGGATAACCGTAGCGCGGAATGGAGTTTGTGGGATTTGGAAGGGTTGAGCAAGGTAATGAATGATTTGCTTAAAGACGATAAGAATTTATTATTCTCTACCGGTTTCACGGCAGCAGAAATAAGCAGCCTGATGCCGGACGTAGACCTGGCTGGTATAGAGGCAAGCCTTAAAGACACCCCGCCGGAATTGGCAGACCCAGATATTACCGGTGATTCGGATAACAAAGCAGAATATATTATCGTTAAGTTTGATAGCGATTCGGAATACAAGGCAGTCAAAAAAGCATGGGGCATGAAACCGCACAGCAGGGTAATCGAATATCAAAACCTGCTCAAAATATTAAGGCTTAAAAAAAGACAATGCATCTAAGAGATAATACTTCTGACCAAAAGGTTTATCGGGAAATATTCATCAAGAAAGTCTATGAGAAACATGGGTTCAAAATTGATTCGGGCGAATCATGGATTGACCTGGGTGCTTATATAGGGTTTTTTTCTGCTTATGCCCAATCCCGTGGTGCGATTATCAAGAAAATATATGAACCTTTCGCTGAGAACATCCCGTTTATTAAAGACAATCTTAAGCAAAGCTGCGAGGCTATAATACCTAAATGCGTTACAGCCAGGGGTGATGGCAAGCAAGCCTTTTATATCTGCAAAGACGGGAACTACCAGAGGAATACAACTATCAATCATTACAAACGCAAGGAAATGATTACGAGATTGGTAGATAGCGATGCATTCGGTGATATTCTTTTTGATGATTGCTGTGTGAAAATGGATATAGAAGGAAGCGAATTGGCTATTATAGACGAATGCCATCCAACCTTCAAAAAGATAAACAAGATGGTTTTAGAGTATCATACCGACAAGGATAATTTATTAGAGAATTATTATCGGCGGGTTAAGATACTTGAGAAGTATTTTGCTTATGTTAAGTATGATAGGTTGAAACAGAAGGATGGTTCAACCAGAGGCGCATTAAAGATATTTCCCAGTGGGCGTTTAATCTATTGTTGTAATTAATCATGAAATTAAAGTATTATTATTCACCAAGATGGACTGGTGAGATTTTGGATTGTAGTCTACCGATGACTTTTGATACGTATAATAAGTGCAGTTATAATTGTCTATACTGTTTCAGTTACTTCCAAAAGAGCCATTCGTTAGGCAGGGGTGGTGTTCGTTCCGGCAAGCACAACTACCAGGGTGTTACTACGCCGACCACGTGGGTGAATCCAGAGGTAATCAAAAGGCTATTTGCATTAGACCCAAAGATGTCGAAGTCAATGCAGCAGTTCTATCCGTATATAATCAAAAGGAATACAATGCAATGGGGTGGGCTGGCTGACCAGTTCGATGAATATGAACGTAAGCACGGTATAACATTAGAGTTATTAAAAGTCTTTAGGTCACTTAAGTACCCGTTATGCTTTAGCACTAAGGCGGTGTGGTGGACAAAAGACAAACGGTATACTGATTTATTCAAGAAGCAGGACAACTGGAATACCAAGTTCAGTATAATTAATCTCGATAAGTATATGTCACGGAAGATAGAAAAGGGAGTTCCGTCACCGCAGGCCAGGCTTGAAGCCATGAAAACAGTAGCCGGCTTAAACAAAGGCGGGGTGACTTTAAGACTTAGGCCGTTTATAATCGGATTGTCGGATAAGCATGATGAGTACTTAAAACTGATTGCGGAAGCGAAAAATCACGGGGCAACGGCGGTCAGTACCGAGTTCTTTTGTCTGGAACTAAGGGCTGACGAAAGACTGCGCGGTAGATATAACGAAATGTCCGAGGCAATAGGGGTAGACATATTCAAGTATTATAGGCTTAATTCAAAAGGTAGCGCGGGTTACTTAAGGCTGAACAGAGATATAAAGAGGCCGTATATAGTTAAGATGTATAACTTGTGCAAGGCGTTAGGGTTACGGTTTTATGTTAGTGATGCTCACTTCAAAGAGTATTGTCATAACGGTAGCTGCTGCGGATTACCGGAATCGTTTAATTATAATAGAGGGCAGTTTACTAATGCGTTAATGATAGCCAAGGCCAAGGGTGAAGTAAGATATTCGGATATAAAAACCGAAGTGTTAGAGTTATTCGATTTTCCTTTTATCAAGGCAGCCGGTTTCAATACAAGCACTACGGTTAATAGAGCCAGGCGGGATAATCAAAAGATGACTGATTACGTTAGAGAAGCCTGGAATAACCCCAAGAGTAAAAAAAGCCCGTATAAGTATTTCGGCGGGGTTCTAATCCCGACCGGATTAGATGAGAACAAAGACGTGGTGTATAAATATGTCGGTGAAAAAGTATAAAATAAAGGTAGGTAAATAATGAAAAAGTTTAATTCTTATAGGCAGACAAAAGTTAATTGGGGGAAAAGCCAAGCGAATATATGCAAGCTGTTGGGAAGATTCAATATTACCGATACGAGGTTTACGTTTCTACAAAGCCAAAACAAGCTAATTTGTGAATTCAATTATCCAACTGAAATCAAGGAGAAACCAGTTAATATTGGGATAAGGATTATTATACCAGTGCCAGAATCAAAAGACACCGAACAGGCAAAGAACCAAATCCATAGGGCGTTATATTATTATCTTAAGTCAAAGTTTGAGGCGTTAGAATTCAATCTGGTTGAGTTCACCCAAGAGTTTATGCCTCATATTGTTTTGTTTGATAAGAAAGGAGTTTCAAGGACAGCATACGAACTGTTTGAACCTCAATATAAAAAGAATCTATTGACGGGGAATCAGTCAGAAATAAAATTAATTGGAGACGGGAAATAACTTGAATCGGATAGCATTAAGGCATAATTAATGTGGCAAAGACTAAACCTAAGACATATCGTAAGCATAACTGGCGTGCTATTCGTGACTTATATATCACAGGGGAAATGTCTTTACGGGCTTTGGCCAGACGGTTCAATGTTGACCCAGGGCAAATATCTATCAAGTCCAGAAAAGAAGCATGGGAAAAAAGACGTAAGGTTCACCAGGATAGAATATCATCAAAATTCCAGCAGAAGTCAGCACTTGATACGCTGGACAGGCTTGAACGTAATAAGAAATTGGTATTACACGGCATTGGAACTGTCCTTGCAGGTATTAAAAAGGGTACGGTCAAGCCGACCCTGGCAGACCTGGACAGGCTTATCCGGCTTGATGAGTTCCTACACGGTAACAAGCCACCAGGCGAAGGTGAAACACTGGAAGAACTGTTTGCACGCCTTACTAAAATCAGGATACAGGAACATAAAGAAGCACTTAAACTTGAGAGGCCTGCACTGCAGTTGCCGGTGATTGATGCCAAGGTAGTAGACGATGACGGAAAAGACAAATAATAATCTGGATTATACTAACACCATGTCTATGATTAGGCTCTGCATGGTCGAGGGTTCTAAAAGAAGTGAGCATACCCGTGAATGGTTGCAGGAACATATAAAGCACGCCAAGAGATACCATATTAACGTAACCGGTAGTCAAGAACACAAGCTGATTAAGTTAGACCTGGCGTGCCAGTGCGGTGAGCATTATACTATTAAAATAAGCGAATAGAAAGGTGGTAATGATGGCGAAGTGTATTAAATGTGGAATAGAAATAAGCGGTAAAACATGGAGATGTAGGCCATGCGAGTTGGGTAACAAACCAACCCCACCCAAGCCAGACAAAGGGATTAAGGGGGTGTTGAAGAAGTTATTTTGTGTTAACTGTGATTCACACCATAATCAAATATGCGACAGTGATGAGATTTGTGGTTTCTCCAAAGAATATATAGACAAAGCCCAAGCCGACATAATGGCTATGGCGTTGCCTGTGCTTGAGGGTGCTGTTGAACTTTATGATGATAGGGTAGATTTAGCCAACGCCTTTGTTGACGGCTTTAATGAGGCTGTAACTAAAACCAGACAATGCCTTGAGGGGAAGGGTTAATGAAAAACCTAAATAGCTTAAACCATTCACGCGGTTCGTTGCATGGTCAACGGGGCGATGAACACAACGGGGTATTTAATATCAAGATTGACGGGAAGGCTTATACCATTGTGGCCAGTAACGGTGGTGAGTGGGAACACGTATCGGTATCAAACAAGAAGCACGTACCAAGCTGGCGTATCATGTGCAGGGTCAAGGATATGTTCTTTGAATCTGATGAAGTAGTTATGCAATTGCATCCAGCCAAAAGGAATTACGTTAATATCCACGAGAATTGCCTGCACCTATGGCGTCCACTTGCAGCCGGCATACCCGTACCACCAGCAATATTCGTATAGAAGGGGGCGATATATGATTACAGTAACAAGGAATCCAGATAAAGGCACAGGGATGGCGGTATGCCGTATGTGTGATTATGGGAAGCCCAGGGTATATTATTATACAATCTATGTTAGCAGAAAAGATGCCTCAATTAACGGGCTTTATCTATGCGGGACTTGTTTAAGAAAATTACGTAGAAAACTTAACGCTATGGCTATCAGATAGAAAGGATGGGGGACGATGGATAGACAATTTCATTATAGAACCTTTTACGATGATGAATTTAGACTTGGGGCAAAAAGAGCATGGCAGAAGTTAGAATATCACATTGAGGAATTATCCGAGTATTTGAACGATGTCAGATATACTATTGTACACGAATGTTCAAACTGCAATAAGATTAAAGTACTTTTGCATTATATAGTATAGAAAGGAAACCCAATGACCGACAAAAAAGCTGACATACCCGCTGACAAGTATTGCCCACGATGTAGCGTTGACTACACCAAGACTACGTTATTAAAATGCCCGCGGTGTAGGTATAAGCTGGAAGAAGTATAATGCTCAAGGCTAAAAACGTCAAGACCTACGAAGGCTTAACCAATTCATTACGTTATATTCAAAGGCTATTATATATCCGTAACAAGACGGGTATCATCAGGCCGTTCTACCTGAACCGATTACAAGTACTTTATTACCGGTTGAAGCAGATAGCTATCAAGGCAGGTAAAAAGGCCAGGTTCTTGGTTCTAAAGTTCCGGCGCGGGGGCATCACTACGTTTGAACAGGGCTTAAGTTTTCATCTGGCTGCTACCGTGCATAACCAAGAGTTGGTTACCCTGGCACATGATAAAGAAAGCACCGAGAAGATATTCAGAATATCGCAGTTGTTTTACCGTAAGCTACCAGAAGAAATCCAGCCGGAACGATTCACCGAGCATAAGCAGGAATTAAACTTCCCGTTACTCAATTCATTATTCTACATAGGCACGGCCGGTAATAAGAGTTTTGGTCGAGGCCAGACTATTCAGCGTGCGCATGGCAGCGAGGTTGCCAGGTGGCGCGGTAGCAACCAGGATATTAATGATTTGATAATAGGCTTGACCGAGGCAGCAAGTCACGGTGAAGTAGTATTAGAAACCACACCCAAAGGCGTGGGCGGGTGGTTTCACCAGACCTGGGAAGAAGCAAAAAAGGGTGGCAACGATTGGACACCGATATTCCTGCCCTGGTTCTTAGACCCGCTTAACATGATACCGCTATTGCCTAAAGAGGAAATGATTGCTAATGAAGGCGAACAGGCATTCATGGCTATGGTTAAACGAGATTGGAAGATGGACATATACGCCGAGCAGATTAAATGGCGCAGGGATAAGCAGCATGGGCTTAAGGGTTTATTCCCACAAGAGTATCCAGAGGACGATGTAACCGCGTTCCTGGTTACCGGTATAAACTTCTTTGACGTAACCAAGGCCAGGGATTTGGTAAAACGATGTAAACGGCCTATCGAGGTTAGAGACGGTGGCCACACAGTCATTTGGAAGCGACCAGAGGCCGGCCACCGGTACGTTGCCGGCGGGGACGTAGGTGAAGGTCTACCCCATTCAGATTATTCCGGCACGGGCATCCTGGACGCAGTAACTTGTGAGCAGGTGGCCTGTCTACATGGCCGGTGGAAGCCGGAAGTGTATGCCAATAAATCTGTTAAGCTATGTGAGGAATACAACCGTGCCTTATTCGGTATCGAGGCTAACAACCATGGGCATAGCGCATTGAACACGGCCAAAAATACTTTACACTACACCAGACTTTACTATCATAGTGATTATGACCAGGACGGCAAAGTCAAATCTAAATTGGGCTATCAGACTACGGTCAAGACCAGGCCTATTCTACTTGACGATTTATCAACCGCATTGGATGATGGCCACATGATAATAAACGATACGGGTTTCCTAAGTGAGTGTTTAACCTTTCAAGATAACGGTTCAGGCAAATACGAAGCCATGGAAGGCTACCACGATGACCGGATATTCATGTGGGGTATTGCCTGGCAGCTACGCAAGCAAAGGTTCGGCGCAGAGCCGAGGGTGAGCATGGTATGAAGAATCATAAGCCGAGAATAAAATTGAAAGTAAAACCTAAATAAAGGAAGGGGAATATATGTTAAGAAAGTTAATGATGAGATTAGGTGAATATGAACCATTTCCGTGTTATAGATTAACTAAGAGTAGGTTTGCTTTTATTGAAAGAATCAGATGGTTTTTTATTAAGCCTTTTTGTATAAGGGTTAATAAGGCATGGAATATTTCTATATACGATTGTTGGTATATAAGAAAATGTAAACAGACAAAAGGTTGCTTTGGGGGTAAAGCAAATAATATCCCTAAGTGGAGAGGTCGTTAATGAGTTTAGCATACGGCCACATCAGGATTGATTACGAACCGCATCCAGGGTCTACTATCCAGAACGTTTGTAACGAGGTCACCGCGCTATCAAAGAAGAAGAACGTTGTCGTTGAGTTTGTGCTTAATGGTGTACGGTTGAAGGCATACCCGATTACAGAACCAAGTGACCTAATGGATAAGTACCATGAAGAAATTGAAGATAACTGATTACCTTGGCCTGGTGAAGTATCACGCAGGCAGATTATTCCGGCGTACCCCAGCCAACGTTGCCTATGATGATTTGTTCGCAGCCGGACTTGTTGGCCTGAACGATGCTATAAAGAAATACGATGTTAAGAAGAACGATAACTTTAAGGCGTATGCTACCGTAAGGATTTGTGGTGCTATGATTGATGAGATGCGGGAAATGTCTTGGCTGACAAGATGGTATAGTGATAAGCATAAAAAGACAGGTTTCGCTGTTAGGGAAATGCTTACTTATAGCATGGTGTTTGAAAATCCGGTATCGGTAACTAAGCAAGGATATATGTTAGGCTTGTCGGCTGACCTTGAGAGGTCGTTTAATAAGTTAAGTATGAGAGAAAGAACTATCTTACGGATGTATTACCATGATGGAATTATTATGAAAGATATTGCTAAACTATTTGGTATAACCGAGGCAGCGATAAGCCAGGCTCATAAACGGGCTGTTGGAAGCCTTAAACTAATGATGCGTGCGGGGTAACGTGGCGAAGCGAAGAAAGAAATGCAGAAAGCGCAATAGGCATAAGGAATACTTAATCGTGTGTGTCGAATGCGGTTCGGGCTTTTCTTTTTCAAGTAAGAAAAAGAAGAATTGGCTTTGTTCGTTTTGTGAAATAACGAGTGGTGGTAATAAACCGCCACCAGGAATAGGAATAAGGGGGTGATTAAGTAAAATGAAAAGGCTATTAGTATTATGTTTGTTAATGGTATTCGTGTCTTGCGGTTGTACTAACGTATGGCGTGGCTTCTGGAATGAAATGACCGGTAAGGAGTCAGCCAGCACTAAAGCAGCCGAGGAAATAGCTGATACCGGCAAGGAAATTGCCGACAGTTATAATGAGGATGGCAAAATTGATTTTGCCAAGGTGCTTGAATTGGTCAATGAGGTTAAGTCCTTTGCGGATGAAACCAAGAAGGAAAAAGAGGAAGCACCTACCACGGCAGGGTTGCTTGGTAGTATGTTGGCAATCGGTGTAGGCTCATATCTTGGTACACGTAAGATTCGTAAGTCACCGGCTGGTGCAGCGATTTATAAAGTGTTGATGTTTATACCAAAGCTGGTCGGGCTGGTCGAGGATATTAAGAAGAAGACATAACGTTATGTCCGGTCGGCATAGGCTGGCCGGACGGTATTATAATCGGTAAGGAAGGAAGGCACGATAATGAGGATGTTAAAATTTAAGGACGAAGAGGGCAGTGTTATCACTTCTGGTATTGTCACTTTGGTTAATTGGACTATGATGCCAGACGGTAATACTTATATATATGTGTGGTGTAGGCACTGGGAAGTAGTAACTGACAAGATGATGCCACTTGATAATTTTCGTTCTTCTGAACATTGGCAACTGGCCGGATTGGTTAATGGGAATATTATGTTGTTTCTCCCTGGTTGTCAGGTCAAAGCGTGGGCTTATTCTGAAAACAAACCCAAAAGCCCTAACTGCTATGAGTTAAAACTATGATACGCATTTTTAGGTAGGAAGGAAGGCTTATGTCGAGAGTTAAGATAGAAATAATACGATTGATAATATTGGTTTTAATAATACCTGTTTTAATCTTCGGGACATGGTTACTTAAAAGGTGGGTCGGTTTTGAATGGGCAGTGTTACTATGGCTAATAGGAATACATCTGTCTATCTGGGAGTCTAAACAATATGAAAACAGAAGGAAGGCAATTACTGGTCAATCATTCAATGGTAATAGAGAGAGGCTTATCGAAAAGATATTAACCAGGAAATAAGGAAGGAAGGGCTTATGCCGGAAGAAGTTAAAGGAATCCCACCCACACAACTAACTGCCGTATGGGCGAAGAGTTTAATTGGTCGAAGGATTCTTGCTAAACTTAGTCCCAAAAGAAATATTTTATATGAAACTAAAATCGTTGAAGTTTCACCAGCCGATAAACATGTAAAGCTGGAACGGTTAGACGAAGGAGATAAAGGCACAGAATGGTTTGATATTAACAGGGTAGAAGTATATGAACTATTAGGTGACCTGCCTAAACCACCAGCAACACCTACGCCGACCGAAGGTAAAAAGCCATGACAAATCCTAAAGTGAGTGAGCAGGAAAAACTGATTATTGCCTTGACGAAATATGTGCAGGAAGAAATCAAAAGGCTGATGGCTAAAGGACACTACGGCAAGTTGATAATAGAATTCCAGGCTGGTAATGTTCCTTTTGTCAGGTCGGAAGATGTTAAGTCGGCCAGAGAAATCGTTAAACAGTATTACCCATAGAATTATTTCTTCACATATTTTCTTTTTTCCTTGACAGGACGTAAGCTACGACCATAATTAAATTATATGACATTAGCCCTTTACTTAAAGTTTGGGGTTTGTATAGGTTTCGGTCGCTGAACCCTTAATCAGCGACTAACATAATTATATATAAAGGTTATATGACGTAAAGATAGTTGCCGATAGAATAGTAAGACCAATCACGCGGATAGCGGGAACACCGAGCCGAGTGACTAATACCATAACGGTATTTGTTGCTTGGCTTTTTTTATTATATGAAGAAGAAAAATAAAAAGGCTTCCCGAATCAAATCTATTATCCGGTATCGTAAACCCAGGCCGGATAAACCCACTCCACAACAGACTGCGTATGTTGACCCGTTCTATGGTACACGCAAAGGCATAGGCACACTGCCGGCTGACTTATCCTTTTTCCAATCTCTGCGGTTAAGGTTGGAAGGCAGTAACGAAGTAACCAGGCCATACGAGCAGCACGCATGGGTCAGGGGTTGTGTCAATACCATAGCCAATAATATTTCTGGTGTGCCGTTCAAGCTGTTTACCGGTGAAACCAAAAACCCAAGCGAAGTTGAAACAGGCGAACTGTATGACTTGTTCCAGAACCCGAACCCGTTAATGACCAAGACGCAGCTATGGCAAGCGACAATGATTTATCTGGAAATAAAAGGCGAATGTATCTGGCTCAAGGATATGCCCAAAGGCAAAGAGGATAATGTTGCTGTTGTTCCTTTAGGGATATATCCGAGAGACCCAGTGAACTTTGAGCCGATTGTTAAGAACGATGTATTCGTAGGCTGGATGTATAAGGATGGCAAGGAAGAAACTCCGTTGATGCTTGCCCAGGTAATTCAATTCAAATACTTCAATCCATATAATTATTATCGTGGTCTGTCACCGCTGTCTGCTGCCATGATGGGTGTCAATCAGGATTGGAACGCAGCCCGATACAATTTAGCGTTCTTTGAAAACTCTGCTGACCCAGGTGGAATTATAACCTATGACCCAGGCGCGAACAAAGAAGGCCTGACCGATGAACAGCGTACTGCCATAAGAGAGAATTGGGAAAACCGGCACAAGGGGGCTTCACGGGCAAAACGAATTGCTATTTTAGAAGGTGGATTAAAATACCAGCAGACCGAGGTGAGCCATGTTGATATGCAGTTCCTTGACCAGCGCAAGTGGAATCGTGAAGAAATAATGATGGTTTACGGAGTTAATAAGTTTGCGATGACTATTTACGAGGACTTAAACTTTGCCACGGCTAATGCTGCTGCAAAGCAGTTATGGATTAATACTTTAATTCCCAAGATGAATTATCTTGATGACGTATTAGAATCCAAGTTCTTTAAGTACATAGATAACGGGAAGGTATGGAGTGAGTTTGATACGTCAGACATAAAGGCCTTGCAAGAGGACTTCAATAAAAAGATTGAGACCGCGCATAAGATGTGGCAGATGGGATTCCCACCTAACGCTATTAATGATAGATTGGAATTAGGAATGCCGAAATTAACGTGGGGCGATACCGTATTTGTGTCTATTGCTCAAGTTCCGGCTGAAAGTTTATTAGGGGCAACACCTACATCAACAGAAGAAGAATCAATCAAAACAAAACAGAACACGGCTATAGACTATGATAAGTTCTGGGTCAAATACGTTGCGAAGATATTAGACCCGAATGAAAAGAAGTTCCAAAACAGAATGAAGTGGTATTTTTATAAGTTAAGGACAGACCAGCTTGCACGGTTAGCTGATGCAGAGAAAACAATAAAAGCAGCCGTAGCCGAGAAGTCAATACATAAGGTAGAGGCTTTCGAGGTTGACAGCATCCTGTTTGTTGAGGAAGAATGGGACAAGAAACTGAAAACAGCGACCCGTCCGTTATACGAAAACATTATGATAGCTTCCGGCGAAGAATTAGCCAACGAGTTAGGTGGCCTGTTTCAGTTTGATTTGACTGACCCAGCTATGCTACGATTTATGAATAAGAGATTATCTAAAATAGTTGGGGTCAACGATACTATCAGGAAACAATTAAGACTAACCTTGATGGATGGCATAGTAGCCAAGGAAACAATCGGCGAATTACAGAACAGAGTTAGAACGGTATTTAACTTTGCGTCAAACCGTTCATTGACTATTGCCAGAACCGAGACGGCCACGGCATCAAGTGGTACGAGATTTCTGGCAATGAAACAGGAAGGTATTGAATTTCATAGGTGGGTGACAGCGGGTGATGAACACGTCAGAACGTTACACAGAAACCAAGGCATTGTTCGGGTAGGCCAGAAGTTCCCTAATGGTTTGCTTGCCCCGTCTGACCCTAATGGTAGTCCAAGTTTGGTAATAAATTGTAGATGTATCGCAGTAGCAACACAAAAAAAAGAATAGAAGGGGGATTATATGATTAAGAAAGAAAATCAAAAACCACCGGAGTTGGTAACGAAATGTTTTAGAGCAGAGATTAAAGAGATAGACAAAGATAACCATACGGTAGTGGTTACCATGTCTAATCAAACGCTGGATAGTTACGGCGATATTATAGCTGCCGATGGTTGGAAAAAGCATTTAGGCAGATACAAAGCCCATCCCGTTTTATTAAGTTCTCATAATTATGGTAGCTTGCAGAATCAGATTGGCATATCCGAGAAAACATTTGTCCAGGATAATGCATTAAAGGCCAGGCTAAAGTATTTTGTTGGTGCTGGCAATCAAGAAGCCGATTGGGGCTGGGCTTTAGCTGAACGTGGTATTGCTGCTTATTCCGTAGGCTTTAGAGCCAAGGCGGTAAGATATTGGAATGAAATGACAGAGGAAGAACAGGCAGAAGCACGGATAAAATATAACATACCTAAAAAGGCAACTCCGTTCAGGATTTTTCTTGAGCAGGAATTGTTAGAGAATTCCCAAGTAGTTATACCGGCCAATCCTGATGCGGATAAAAAGATAAGTGCTGTCAGAAAGAGAGACAAACACAGCGAAACTTTACGATATTGTTCAATCATACGACACCCCGGAATCTAAACTGTATTTAAGAAAAATAACAACTAATTTACATTTGTTTTCGCCAGTATTCGTTATTAAGGGGATTCAACTCATAAGTGCATCAAAACATTAAAAAGCAGCCAAAAAAAGGTGAGATGACGCCGTCGGCGTAACTGACCCTTTTATTATAGGACTTTGCGAGAAAAAGTCAAGAAAAAAAACCTTTAACGCCTATTTTTGGCTCATCCGGTT
>LAZR01001005.1_pt1 | contig 19083 bp, 14 predicted proteins | sample 329461 | NCBI WGS metagenome assembly LAZR01 (sample SAMN03002196, study PRJNA259156) | marine sediment metagenome | biome: sea floor; feature: Hydrothermal impacted sediments; material: marine sediment; isolation source: Loki non-amplified sample from Loki's castle hydrothermal vent sediment ...
TTCCTGAAATGTTTTTTTTGTGAGCCGAGGTCATAATCGCCGCCCATATGGCCGGTATTTCAGACCTTCCCTAGCGGGATGATCAGTCCTAATTCTTCTGCTAATGGAATAAATTCGGCTGGCGACATTCGTATGCCGTCCGACCTGATCCACCGTACTAAAGCCTCAGCGCCGTATATAAGTCCAGCCTCAGCATCGACCTTCGCCTGATAATGGACCTCAAAGGCGCCATCGTTTATTGCTTGGCGCATGCTCTGTTCCAGCTCATGCCGGCTGCGCGCGCTTTCTTCTACGTCACGCGAAAAAAAGCGATAACGATTTTTCCCTTCTTGTTTGGCTTGATACATTGCCGAATCTGCGTGGCGATATAGATCTTCAATATCTCTACTATCATCGGGGTACAGGCTGATGCCGACACTGGTGGTGAGCGAGTAGGACTCTCCTGCTATTCGAAACTCTGCGGCTATCAGGTTGCGCAACTTATTCGCAGTATTAACTACGTAATCCACGTTGTTTACTTCCGGGAGCAAGATGATGAATTCATCTCCCCCTTGGCGGCTAACCGTATCTACTGAACGGCAAGAGTCACGAAGCCGCTGAGCTGCCTGAACGAGCAACTCATCGCCGACTCTATGGCCCAGGGTGTCGTTGATCATTTTGAAGTTGTCGATATCAAACAGCAGCATGGCAACCCGCTGGCCTTGCCGCTTCGCATGCTGCAACGCTTGCTCTGACCTGTCTTGCAGCAGCATTCGGTTCGGCAAGTTGGTTAAAGCGTCGTGGTTGGCCAGGTGCGTCATTTTTATCGCCATGGCCCGCGCTTCACTTACATCGTGGAACACCACTATTGCGCCGGTTATGTTGCCGCTTTCATCACGGATTGGCGCGGCGGAGTCCTCAACTTCCAATGCATGGCCGCCCTGCTGGATGAGTTTGCAGTTGAGAGCCATGCCGACCACGCGTTCTTGCTCGAGCGCGAGATATATCGGGTTTCGCAGCTCTCTACCGTCGCCACCATCTTGGAGCGGCATTACTTCTTCAATAGGTTTACCTAATGCATTCTCTGCGCGCCACTCGGTTAGCGTTTCTGCAATTGGGTTCATAAAGGTGATAACGCCCTGATCATCGGTGGCAATAACCGCGTCGCCAATAGAGTTCAAGGTAACGCGAATGCGTTCTTTTTCCGCGAAAAGCTGTTTTTCAGCGGTTCTACGTTCAGTCACGTCCGCTAGCAGCATCAGGCAGCCGATGTAATCACCCGCTTCAAAACGCGGCACAAGAGATACCTGACTATAACGGCGGGTTGGACGACCGGTATTTACCTCAAGGTCCAATGACTGCGCCATGCCGGTTTTCTCTGCAGCCTTCATATATGGCTCGACGCTTGCGTAACAGGCTTGCCCCATTAGCTCTTCGAGGGACATGCCGACCGCGGCGTCAGCGGTGATACCGAACCATGCTCCGACTCTGTCATTGCAGAGCTGGTTTCGCCAATTCTTATCCCAATAGGCTATGAAGGCGGGAAGATTGTGGATTACGTCTTCTAGATCTCGGTGTGCTAGCGCGCGCTGTTTCGCTTCATATCGCAACGCTAGGTGAGTTTTTACTCGCGCTCGTACGACGGGAACGTTCAGTGGCTTCTGAACGAAGTCGACCCCCCCAAAGGAGAGAGCTTGGAGTTCATGCTCTGCTCGTTCATGCGCTGTAACGAAGATGATGGCTGATTCCGCTAGAGCGGGCAGGCTTTTGATTTCGCTGCAAACGGCGTAGCCGTCCATGCCGGGCATTTCAATGTCCAGCAGAATAAGGTCTGGCAATATTTCTTTTGCCAGACGGATTGCAGCAGGCCCAGATGTCGCGAAGTGGATGCTTCCAAGGTCTTTCACGGCTTCTCTCAGCACGCGAATGTTGCTCGGCTGATCGTCCACGATCAGTACCACTGGCGGCGTATCATCAGTCGTTAACCGCATGTCTATCATCCTTTTTGTCTGTCCTAGACTCTAGAGCAGCATACAACCAAGTGTAGTGGCATATCATCCATTCTGATCTTGCCGTTAGTCTCGAATAGCTTGTTATAGGTGCTCCTGATGGAAACGCCTAGCTGATGCTCGCTTTAGACATGACGACCCCCCGTATTACAGGAGGCGTGGTATGGATAAATTCACTGGCGGCTGCCTTTGCGGCAAGGTGCGCATCACTGCGTTGGGCTTGCCGTCCCGGGTTGGCGTTTGTCATTGCCTCGATTGCCGCAAGCATCATGGAGCATTGTTCTATGCAGCGGCGGTATTCCCTGAGGAAGCGGTGAGCATTGAGGGTGAGACGCACGATTACGCGGGACGGTTTTTCTGTCCTCGTTGTGGTTCGTCGGTTTTTGCTCGCAGTGCAGACGAAATAGAGGTGCATTTGGGAGCTCTAGATGCGCCTGATCAATTGATGCCTACTTATGAGAGCTGGACAGTTCGGCGTGAGGGATGGTTGCCTTTGCTGCCTTTGTCAAAGCGTTACGAGCATGACCGTGATAGTGCAGGGCGTTCTGAGGAGTAAGGCGAGGGAGGGTAGTTTGGTGATGCCCGGTAACGATGCTTTTGCTGCATCATTGTTACCGGGCACCATCGTGCTTTTGGCAGCTAATCAGGCCAGCGGTATGCGATCCCACACCCAATACATGCCGGTGCACGCGATAAGGGTAATACCGACGGGCAGTATTACCCGTTGGTAAATCCACTGGCGTCTCAGCAAAAAAATCGCCGGTACAAACACTACAACAATGGCTAGCTGAGCCAACTCGACGCCGATGTTGAAACTGGCGAGGGCGACGGCTAGCGAGCCCGTATTCACCAAAAAGTCAGACAGTACGCTGGCGAAGCCAAAGCCGTGAATCAGGCCGAAGCCAAAACCTAATAAATAGAGCCTTCCACCGAGGAACGGCCAGACGATATTGATCGCCGCTGCAACTATTGATAACGCGATGATGGTCTCGATCCAGGCAATATCGAAGCGCACCCAGCCTAGTGTTGCCATTACGAGCGTGATTGAGTGCGCGAGGGTAAAGGCGGTGACAACCAATGCAACTTCCTTGACCGCGGAGCCCATGCTGTCAACGCTTACCCAGCGACCTTTTTTACGCTTGAGCACCGCAGGCAGCATCAGCGCGAGCAGGAAAAGGATGTGATCGTAGCCGATCCATAGATGCACCATGCCTTCCCAGAGGAAGGTTTTTGCGGTCTGGAGCAGGCCTGGATTGTCTGCCAGCGCCAGACTGCGTTGACCGGGGCTGAGCACAGTGAGTCGCTCGTTGCCGTCCTTGCGCACCATGACCAAGGCTCGGTGTTGTGGGTCTTCGGTAAAGAACAGGTTGTATTGCAGCTGTTGTTCTTCAACGCTTTCAGTCGGGCAGTTGGGCTTTACCTCCATGGCCAAATAATTGCCGTCACTGTGCTGGGTCAATCCTGCCATTCGCCAATCCATTGCGCAGTTTTGCTCGCCGGCGGTCATACTGATGCGGCTTGCAAGGTACTCGGTGATGCCGCTCTGCTGATCTTGCAGCTCACCCCAAGTGACTTGGTTATCGCCATTGCTATCCAGCACCATCACGCCGAGGAGGTCGACCAAGGCGATATCCAGACGCCCCGGTGAGTCCTGGTTTGCGGCATCCCAATATAAAAAACTGTCACTGGCTTTGTGTGCGTGTGCTGAGCCGCAGACAAAGAGCACCAGCAGTAAAATCGATACGATGCGCGTCATAAGGCTGCTCCGCTTTCAACGCCTAAACGCTTGAGGTCGTCTTGTTTGCCCGCAGCTATAGCAGCGCGCACTAACAGTTGACGATCCGGGTAGGCTCGCTGGGTCTGCCAGTTTGCCTCGGCCATCTCAAAACCTGCCCGGGCATCACCCTGCACGTCTAACAGAAAACGTGCGTATTCCCATTGATGCAAGAACTCGCCGCGCCAGCTGGCCTCCTGAAAGCGGCGCTGCAGATCTTCGGTCAATGTTTGGCGCTGCGGGTGCTGCAGGTCGGTCATTGCCACCGCTCGTAAAACGGCAAGTGTATCGACTGCTACATAATCACGGGTGAGGGGTAGTACTGCTTTGGCTTGATCGTTTAGAAGCAGCCAGTCGGCAAAGCGGGCTCGCCGATACAAATCATCCGGAGCTTGCAATAGCGCCTCAGCCCAGAGCTTGCCAGCCACGGGCATGTCTAAGCGGCTAGCCATATCGGCCAAGGTTACCAGCGCGTAGTCACGCTCTGATGAATGTGCGTTGCGGCTATTTTGAATGCTTAATTGCAGGTCTTGAAAGGCCTGTTCCGGCGCGTCGCCCATGCTTGCCAACTCTGCCGAGCAACTTTGCGCGACCAAGCCTGGCAGCACTTTCTCAAGCAGACCACAGGCCTGTTCGGCACCCTGAATATCGCCCCGTACCAATGCAATGCTGTAGCGGGTAAGCCAGGCTTGATGATTATCCGGGTCGGCTTGCAATACGCGCTCAAGGTCGGCCTCGGCATCGTCAAAGCGATGCAAGCGTTGCAATACGGTGGCGCGTATCAAATAAACATCGGGCGTCCACTCTGACTCTGGCACCTGAGCGAGCAAGCCTTCGGCCAAGCCAAGCGGCCGAGGGCTTCCGGTTTCTCGCGAACGCTGGATAAGCTCGCGCACCTGCAGCGCAAGTATCGCCGGGGACAGTTCGGGGCTATTGCGCTCGGCCTTTGGAATGACTGGCAAGCTGTTGTCGATGCGTAGCACTACCTCTTCGCGAGACGGTATCTGCACATCAGGACCAATCGGTGCCGCTATGCCCGCGGAAGGCAAAAGCAGCACAGATAAAATGAGGGGGTAGAAGCCGGGGCGAACGCCCCGGCCTCCTTTACTGCTGGCTAAGAAGATCGTTGAAGGCATCCTCGTTATCCTGATCGTCATAGGTGATGTCTAGCGCATTGATATCCACAGGCTCAGCGGTATCACTAGTCTGTGCAAAAATATCCTGCACCAGAGCGGTAAAGGTCGTTGGCTGCATTCCGCCGCCCCCGTCACCGCCACCACCATCTGCGCTGTCATTTCCGCCACCACCGCCGCCGCTGAGGCAGCCGGTAAGCACCAGGCTACTGAGCGCCAACACACCTAAGGTTTTGACTAGGTACATGATGATCCCTCCTTAGTTAGGTGCGCCGGGCAAAGGCGTATTCAGGTAAGGAAAACTAACCATCAGATTCGCTGGATCAACCTGCACACCATCGGTGAACGGTGCGGTATTGTTCGGAGCAACCGTGGCATCGGATATCAAAGCGCCCATGGCGACGCGCAAAGATGCATCTACTACGTCATCAATCGGCCGGCGACCGTTCGGGAATCCGGCGTTATCACCACCAAGCACACCCAGGTCGTTCTGCATACCAAAGGCCGTCACTTCAATGGCCGGGTTCAAGCGCAGCATTTCAGAGCCTGTTACACCCACTGGCATATTGACGCCGGGTACGCCTTCCAGAAAGGCTGTTACCAGGTCGGTGCGGGGGAACATGTTGGGCGCTACAGCGGTACCGGCAAACAGAATTTCCAGTAACTCAGGCAACGTAGGGTTGGTAACGTAAGTAGCAAACTGGCCGTCGTCCATAGGCTGGCTCGCATTGAACGCATCCTTGTCTTTCAGACCGATCACGACTTCGTTAACCAACGGCATACCCAGACGTGATACCTGGGTGTATGCACCGCCGGAAACGCTTGCACCGGTGCCGTCAGCCATAGGCTGCGGATTGAGTACGCGACCCTGACGCAGACTGGCAGTGGTCCACCCGCCAAGCACAGGCTGCCCGGCCGAGTTAGCCGCTACACCCGTCAGGCAGGAAATAGGTACTTCCAGCGCTAGCGAGGTTACGTTCTTGTCTGCCAGATCATTGGTCTCCGCATTGCGCGGCCCCAGCGGATTGGTGTTAACCAAGTCAAATATCTCACCCAGGTTGACCGCAAAGGCTTCCTGGCGCTGGCCGGCGAAAACGCGAACGTCGCCGTTGCAACCGGAAAAAGCCCCTGCATAGATGTGCTCTTCAGCGTAGCCTTGGTAGTCGGAAAAGGACTTACCACCGATGTTGTCCACCGGCTTGATGAAGGTATTGCTGCCATCCAGGGTGTTCATCATTTTTTCTGCGGTGCCGGTGCGTCTGTCGCCTCTGATGACGGAAACTTCATACGTCTGAGTCATCTGAACCGACCCGGTATCGCCTGGCCCTGGGCCAATGCCACCGATGTTTTTCAACGGCACTGAGACTTGCTCGGTAGCGCCCGAGTCGCCTACTGCCAGCTGCAAGTCTTGCTCTACGTCGGTGAATTTGAATTGGAAGGTGATGTCTTCCTGTGCGTTGCCGGAATTGTCGATATGAATTTCGTATATCGCATCCTGGTCCAGATCAAAGTAGTTCGGTCCGCCGTAGGCATCCTGCAGGGGCAGGTAGTTAGCGATCAAAGTCACGGTATTTTCGCGACCAATTTCATAACTGCGGAACATGTAAAAATCAGTTCCGTCTACCTTGGGCGCCTTGGTAATAAAAGGTGCTTCACGGTGGCTTGAAGCAAAACTGACTGCCGAGCCAAGGCATACACCCAGTACAGCGGTTGAGATTAAAGACCGTTGAAAAAGACGGTTCATGGGGAAACTCCTTTTTGATTGTTTTACCGTTACCTCCATGTAGTTACGGACACCAGCAAAAAAAAGATGCACTTGTGGCGTTTTTTTTAATCAGCGGGGAATGTATGCGCGGTGGAACAGGGGGGCTATCAGGAAGTACGAGGCCAGCGGGAGGTGGCTGGCCAGCAGGTATCTGCTGGCCAGCCAATCATCGGTAAGGCTTAAATCTCAGTCAAAGCGCCCTGCGCCACCACCGGCCCAGTGGGCAGTCCAGTAGGCGAGCCGCCAGCTGGTTCCAGCGAGATTGCAAAGACATTGGCCGCCTCAGCCAGTGCGCGCATATCGGCTGGTACACGGACGGCGGTCGGGCGAGCATCTGATAATAATCCCAGGGATAGGGGTTGTGCGTTGCCTGCGATCAACCACAACTGAGCCACCCTGCCATTCAAGTCCACGTCTGCTACAGGTATTACTATCATCGTCTCCCGATTGGCATCGAGCGCGACAGTAAAGGCAGTCTGACCATTTTCCAGGTGCAACGAGACGGCGATAAGCGAGTCGGCGACTGGCTCTTGCGCAAGGTTGTTCCACAGCAACGCGCTTAATACCAAGGTTGCGGCAAGACTGGATGCGGTCAGCCAGCGCCACAGCAGTAGACTCGACCACAAGGTGCCCGGCTGCTGCGCGGCTTGCGGAGCCTGTGTTGGCGCCGACCTTAGTTGAATCTCTTCACGTATCCGAGCCCAGATAAACTCCGGTGGCACGACATCGGATATCTCAGCAAGCATCGGGGCTAACCGCTCCTGCCACTCAGCCAAATGCTGGGCGTACATTGGGTCGCTTTCTACACGCTGCTCTACTGCAGCGCGCTCGTCCGCATCCAGCACGCCTAGCACATACTCGGCCAGGCGGAGGTCGTCACCTTCATCAATATTCATAGTGTTGTTCATTTTTCGAGACAAGCCTTGAGGCTTTGCAAGCCCCGGCGTATCCAGCTCTTCATAGTGCCGAGTGGTACCCCGGTGCGCTTGGCCAAATCGTCATAGGTGCAACCGTCAAAAAACGCGATCTGGATAACCGTTCGATGTTTTTCCTGGAGGGTCGACATGCACGTCTTCAAGCGGCGCTGAACGCCGTCTTGGTCGAGCGTAGCATCCGCATTTAGCGGGTCTTGGTCGTCGAGTTCTACGGGATCAAGGTGGTTATCGAAGCCCCCCGACCTGATCCGGTCAATGCATTTGTTTCTGGCAAGCATCGCCAACCAGGTAATGGGGTTGCCTAGCTGCCCATCGTACTGACCCGCCTTGCGCCAAACCAGGATGTAAATTTCCTGAAGCACATCTTCAGCGTCTTGGCGCCGCGCCAGCATGCGCTTGCAGATGCCAAACAGCTTTGCACTGGTGAGCTGGTACAGCTGTTCAAAGGCATGTTCGTCGGCCCGCCCAACGGCCTCCAGCAACTGACTTAGGCGTTCAATATCGTGCGATGCAGCCATCACTAACTTAATCCGTTATGTATCTGACTCAGCGCGAGCCAAATTGATGCGAATCACGTTAGCAGCAAATTGTTGAAGTAACTATCTTGGCGGCTGCAAAGGTATTCAGTCATACCGAATTCTGTGGCGGACTCGGCTTTTGGGGCGCGCGCAGGTCAGCGGATTTTGTGAAAAAGCAGGCTATCAAGGTATGGCGTGTCGTGTTATTGAGCGACAGGGATGGGTGATGGCCGAGCACGAAAGGGCCTGATAGTTAAGCTTTCGAAAATTGATCTTAAAGGAAATGGTGCACCCGGCCAAGACGCATAAGCCAATACATTTTTCACAGTGTTTTGACGATTTTTTCATGCCCACTTGCTTAGCCTCGTATCCCGTAATGGATACTTAAGGCTAGTAATGTCGCAATACGCCCCTGCCACTCCAGCCCGCTGGACCTTCACTGCCAGCCGCAACAGCCTGACTCTGGCGGTCGCTTTCTGGTTGATGCTGACAATGAACGGCAGCTTCTGGAACACCGTCTGGACCGGTGTCGGTGGCTGGTCGAATGAGAACAAGTGGTTTCTGATCAGCATGCCGCTGTTTGTGCTGTGCTGGCTATTCGGCCTGCTTAGCCTGCTCAGCTGGGGGCGGGCGACCAAAGCCCTACTGACGCTGTTCCTGCTGATTTCGGCAGCGGCCAGCTACTTCATGTACAGCTACGGCATCGTCATTGATTCGACCATGCTGGCCAACACTTTGCAGACTGATCCGGCAGAAGCCACCGAGTTGTTGAGCTGGCGGATGGCGGGCTTGCTGTTGCTGTTTGCCGGACTGCCGATGCTGCTGATGAGTCGTGTGCGTCTGCTGCAGCGTGGCTGGAAGCGCGAATTGTCGGGCAAGCTCGGCGGTATTGCCGTGGCCTTGCTGTGCATCGGCGCTATTGCCGCGACCAGCTATCAATCCTATGCCTCGCTGGTGCGCAACAACCGTGAAATACGCCTGATGCTGGTGCCGTCGAATGTAGTGGCGGCCACCCACAGTTACCTCAAGCACCAATTTGCTACACCCTTGCAACTGGAGGTGGTTGGCGAAGATGCCTACCGTTTGTTGCCGGGTGGCAAGCCGAAGGTGACCGTGGTGGTGGTCGGTGAAACCGCCCGTGCCGCTAACTTTTCGCTGAACGGCTATGCCCGCGAGACCAACCCGGAGCTGGCTGCACGCGGCGTGATCAACTTCGAACAGGCCAGTGCTTGCGGCACTTCCACCGCTGTATCGGTGCCCTGCATGTTCCAGAATGTGGGCAAGGATGGCTACAAGGACAGCATGGCCAAGAGCCGCGAAGGCCTGCTCGATGTGCTGCAGCGAGCCGGGGTAAATGTGCTTTGGCGGGACAATAACTCCGGCTGTAAGGGGGTTTGCGACCGGGTGCCGTACGAAGATGTTTCGCACTTCGATGTGCCGGCCCTGTGCGCTACCGGCGAATGTCATGACGAGGTTCTGCTACAGGGCCTGCAGGCGTATTTTGACAGCCTCACCCATGATGCTGTGATCGTGCTGCATATGAAGGGCAGTCATGGCCCGGCCTACTACAAGCGCTATCCAGCCGCTTTCAAAAAGTTCACCCCTGTGTGCGAGAGCAATCAACTGGATCGTTGCCAGCAGAGCGACATCGTCAATGCCTACGACAACACCCTGCTGTATACCGATCACGTGTTGGCGCAGATCATTGATCTGCTGAAGCGCAATAGTCAGCGCCTCGATACAAGCATGTTGTACATCTCGGATCATGGCGAGTCACTCGGTGAAAGCGGCCTTTATTTGCACGGTTTGCCCTACGCCATGGCACCCAGCGAGCAGACTCATATTCCCATGCTGATGTGGGTTTCCAGCGGCATGGAAAAACGCCAGGGCATTACCGAAAGCTGCCTGGAGGCCAAGGGCAAACAGCCGGTGTCACAGGACAATCTGTTCCACTCGGTATTGGGCCTGATGGATGTGCACACCAATGCCTACCACCCTGATCTCGACCTATTCCGCACTTGCCGTCCGCCAAGCGACGGCAAATACGCCAAGCACCTGCTTCTTCAAGAGCAGGCCAAGGATTGATCACGGCGTAGCCGCAGTCCGCCATTACTCAGAGTGCACAGCATGCTGGTTTATGCCTGATCGAAACGTTGCCGCCCGCAAGTGCTCACGCCGTTTTCCAGCAATAAGCTGCCAAACAAAGCCTCTCAAACAAGGAAGCATCATGCTAAAGCTCGTCCCGCAAGATACGCAGGCCATGCTGAACAAGGTACCGATGGTCACGCTGGTGTTCTGGGTAATCAAAATACTCTCGACTACCGTTGGTGAGACCGGAGCCGATCTGCTGATATACAAGTTGCACTGGGGGCTGGCATTGACCTCGCTGGTCATGTTGCTGCCGCTGCTGGCCATCATCATTGTGCAGTTGCGTGCATCGCGTTATGTGCCGTGGATTTACTGGTCGACGGTGGTAATGATCAGCATTGTAGGCACCCTGATTACCGATAACCTGGTTGACAACCTCGGTGTGTCGCTGGAGGTCACCACTGTTGCTTTCAGCGTGCTGCTAGCGCTGACCTTTTTCATCTGGCATGCCCAGGAAAAGACCCTGTCGATCACCAGTATCGATACGCCGAAACGTGAGCGTTATTACTGGCTGGCCATCCTTTTTACTTTCGCTCTGGGCACTGCTGCTGGCGATCTGGTGGGTGAAAGCATGAATCTGGGCTATGGCGTCTCGGCGCTGATCTTCGCAGGACTGATCGGTGTGGTGGCCATTGCCCATTACGTATTCAAGCTGGGTGTGGTGACCTCTTTCTGGGTGATCTACGTACTGACCCGCCCCTTCGGCGCATCCTGTGGTGACTTGCTGTCAAAGTCGGTGGCCAAGGGTGGGTTTGGCTTCGGTACTGTCGGTACCAGCGAGATATTCTTGGTAATCATCGTTGCATTAGTGGTCTATCTAACCCTGCAAGACAGGCAGCAGCAGGCTATCTCGAAAATCTGAAGCACTGCCTGTTGGTGTGGTTTCACCATTATTTTCTTAGCCGCGATGCTATCTCCGCGCTGCTTCACGGCGATTTGACGAGTGCTCATCAATAATTGCCTGACTGTATCCGGCAATCAAGGACAACAAATGAACGCAGAAGTAAAGCAGGCCTTGAGCAAGGTTCCCGAAGTCACACTGGTCTTCTGGATCATCAAGATATTCGCGACAACTCTTGGCGAGACCGGCGGGGATGCCCTATCCATGTCTATGGGTTTTGGCTACCTGCTCAGCACCGTTATCTTCGGCGCCATTTTCATAGTCGCCGTCACCTTCCAGATGTATTCGAAGAAGTTCCATCCGGTGACCTACTGGGCAACCATCATAGCCACTACCACGGTAGGCACCACCCTTGCCGACTATGCCGACCGCTCGCTGGGTATTGGCTATGCTGGAGGGGCAGCACTGTTGCTAGGACTATTACTGACATCATTGTTCGTCTGGAAGCAGACGATGGGCTCGGTCGCCGTGAGCTCTGTCAGTTCGCCCAAGTCTGAAATTTTCTATTGGGTCACCATCATGTTCTCGCAGACCCTTGGTACTGCTCTCGGTGACTGGGTAGCCGACACCAAGGGGCTAGGTTATCTAGCCAGTGCGCTGATCTTCGGCGGGCTGTTGGCAGCCATTGCACTGGCTTACTACCGAACTAAGATTTCGCATACCGTACTGTTCTGGGCCGCGTTCATTCTGACTCGGCCATTGGGTGCGGTAGTCGGTGATTTTCTCGACAAGCCGATTAGTAGCGGCGGTCTGGAGCTGAGCCGTTACTCAGCCTCTGCAGCGCTAATGCTAGCCATTGTCGTGATGCTCATTGCCTTTAAACAACGCCCGGCAACCACAGCTCATTAATGCTAAAGGAGACTCGCAGGCGGAGGGCCCACTATACGCAGGCCTGGGCCACACACAGATTGAGCAAACCGCAGCGCCCTATTGGGCACAAACTGGGCACTGACGATTTTAAAGGGTTTGCTCGTGATTTGAGCTAGATGTCATGGTATTCATCAGCTGTCTGACTCGAAATTGAGTGTTAGCTGATTGGGGCAGGGATCGGCTTGTGAGTTTGTCGATTTAGAGGGGGTGTAAATTGTTGATTTATAACGAGATGGTGCACCCGACTGGATTCGAACCAGTGACCCCCGCCTTCGGAGGGCGGTACTCTATCCAGCTGAGCTACGGGTGCATATAAGTAATGCGAGGTCATTTTGACCTTTAGCCGCACCGTGGCACAAGAGGGTGAGTATTGCCTTCGGAGGGCAGTGTCGCCTAGCGGCGCTAAGCGTCATTAAGCTGTATAAATTAGTGTAAGTCAAGCATATCAAGGCTTTCAAGCGATTTCACCATTTTCCGATTAGGCACTAACGTAGTCGTTTAATCACATTCTCTGTGGGGAGGTAGCGCGTCATGGGCTCAAGCTCACAGGTCGTTATGATTCATATGTTGAAGAATAATGAGTATCGCCTAAAATGGACCGACCTGAATATTTGATACTTTTCACCTCGGAAATGGCCTTCCGATAAGGGCGAAGCGTTGGGCTCCATCTACTTTTTTCTAGAAGCAATTTGCGCTTGGAAGTCATTGACTCTGCTGTGGCTGGTAGTAAAAACCTCCAATTATTGGCAAGCACAGGCGTTACGAGCGAAGGCTAAGAATTTAAAAATCCACGCTTCAAGCCTGCTTGGAGGTAATCCATTATGGCGTCATATAAAAAGCTACAGTTGAGCCATCTGTACCCCCACTCTGCGATAGTTTCAGCGGTGGAGGCGTCTCTAGAGCTCGATGACCAGATGAATTTAAAGCAGTTCAGCGACGATATGCTGAACACGCTGCAGCAGTTGCAGCCAGCGCATGTCGTGCAGGCAGAGTCAGGGCTGTTAGAGCTGAAGAAGTACCATTTTTTTGCAGGTTGGCATCTGTTTCATGAGTTGCGCAGACGCGGCATGACTACGATTTACGCGGTCGTCCATCAAGCACCCTTAGCTGATATTGAAGAGCGGGCAGTGATGGCTGAATTGGGCATGTCTAGCCTTGTTGGTATTAATGAATGCTACCAAGCAAGCGCTTTCCAGTTGTTAAGAAAGCACGAGTTGCTATGGCCGAAAATTTTCTCTGGTGACCGGCCGCGCACACCGGCTACCGCGCTTGAAAGCCTTTGCGGCATATCGCGATCTGCTGCACAACGCATCGCCGCGCCAATAACTCCTCCGTCAAAACCAAGCTTGCTCGAGGAAATGCTGTCCAAGCAATCTAAGGGCAATAGCTAGTGATAAACGCGCTTTTCACAATAAGGCAAGATCCCACTACCATCGGTGCGCTCGTACAGAGAGCCAACCGAATCCTGATTAAATTCACCGAGAATGCTGACAACGGTACGACGCTGATACATCTCGCGCAGAAACACATTACCGACAAAACAATAGGCGATAGGCCTGCCGAAGATCAAAAGCTGTTACAGACCCTTGAGTCGTTGCGAGGAGATAAGAAAATTTCTGAAGCTCAAGCTGAGGCTTTTTTATGCACACCAGCGGACACGCTCGAGCTGCAAAGTTTTCAGGCTGTAGTGTTACTCGCTGCCCTGGAGCACCACAAGCGTTTCGGTAAACCTGAAAGACCATTGAGAGCCATGATGGTATTTCGCCTGTTGTATGAGGATCGAACAAAATCCCAAAAGCGATTACGTGCCATAGAAGTTGATAAATATCTAGCTGTTGCTTGGCACTCTGTTGAGGAAATCGTGTCGAGAATTGACCTGATTTTCGAAGAGCTGTCCGACGACAGCTTGAGCTATGCTCATCAACGACTGATGCCGGTACGGCGGATCCTTAGAGACCTGATTGCAGAGAGTTTGGAAAACCTCCGCACGTCCAGCTCCAGCAGTGGGGAAGCGGTAATTGATGCGTATAAGTTAGCCGCTGAGCATGAGAAACCGACAGGTTCATTAAGAACGGGAGATACGAATCAGGCTATTGAATCTTACGGCGATTTCGGTAGCTATCCCGACGTCGCATCAGCGGCGGAGCCGGACCAGCTGCATGGCGACGATGTGGCCGAGACAGAGGACACTCCCGCCTATATCGAGCTGTCTGCTCAGCCGATCCTCTCGGATACTACACAAGATCCATCAGAGCGCCGCGCGGACAACCAAACGTCCGGTGTATTTTTGGCGACACAATTTGAAAGAAGCGCCCCAGCCAGCCTACGTAGATCGCACGTCCTGAGTGCTGTGCATGCGAAAACCGTTGCTGGCAGCATTGAAAGGCGTGAAAAACGGCTGATATGCCTTACTAACAGGTTAAGCAAATATGAAACTGAAATACTGATTTCGGAGCTCAAAAGCCGTATGCAGCAGTGCGACGCTTCATACATGCTGTACTTAGCTTTAGCAACGGGTCGAAAGCCTGCGAAACTTCTACAAGCAAGGCCGGTAGCTGTTTACAGGGACTTTCAGGAGGTGGGAAGTGGATACTTTCTCGGGACACAGGAAATTTATTGGCTGTATCGTCAAGCATTGCCAGCCCATCGGCTGCCAAAGAGCCACCGATCGCTGCTTGATCAGCAACAAACCCCTGTAGTACTCCCAGTGCCGTGTAGCGCGGAGGTGATGCGTCACTTCCCTGAAACGGACAGTCAAGAGCTTGAGCTTCAAGCTGAAGCGCTTCTCAAAAAGATCAATAAAGCGAACTCAACCAACCTGTCGATTGGGAAAATCGCTGATCACTTGGCGAATTTTCTGCATCATCAGGGAGTAGACGATGTTCTTATCGCTCTCATTACCGGTAACCCGGACATCCAGGAAGCAGGGCTTTATTACACTCAGTATGACTCCGTTTCCATCTACAAGGCATATCAAAGGTACCGGGAAAAGGAGCTGCGGGCTGAAACTCAGGATCCCATTGAGAGCAAGGTCGCGCTTGGCGGCTCACAGCTTGTAGTCACAGAGAATGCAGTTACTGGTATTTTCGATCATCTACAAAAAAACGTTCAGGCATTACAAGGCCAGGGCTGGGATAAGGTCCATTACGGCTATGTGATGTACGTGCTCCATTTACTTAATTTCACTACCGGTCATCGTCCCGTTCGAGATCCCTTTGATGACATAGAGCACATCGACCTTATCAGTAAAAAAATCTTCATTTCAGATAAAGAGTCGAGATTAACAACCAGCTCTGCACGAACCCTAGTTTTGCCAGATATAGCTGTGACTCAGATCGGACTCTACATAGAGCACCTAGAAAAACTGCATGTACAGATGCAAAGCTTATCTCCTGAATTTGCTCAACAGGTCAGTAGCGTTCTGAATGGCAAGAGCCCGCTTTTCTTCTTGATAGATAGGGGGAGTGCGATTGACGATATCCGAATGGCTCAGCTGTCACCTAAGAGTGTTGTGCATTTCTGGTCCGGTGTTTTAGATCTGCCACCCAACTGGCACCGCCATTTTTTGCGTACCTATTTGTCGCAGCAAAAAATGGTTTCTGGGGAGTCGATTGATACCTGGATGGGGCACGCTAAGCCCGGGCAGGAGGGCCTAACTCGGTATAGCGGTATGAGTATTAAGTCTCTCGAGACGATTGCTCTCAAAATCGAGCAACTTTGTATAAAACTGAAAATCATTCCCCTTACCAGTCAAGGTCGTTCCGATGGGTAGACCTATGTATGGCTCGGCAATGCGGGCTGAAAAAGGTAAATCTAAGTTATCCAGTGCCGAAGCACAGGTGCTGAGCAATATGGCCAGCATGATCGCTGCCCACTTACCTGCACTATCAGAAAAGCCTGTGAATAGTGAGGAGTTTAATACCCAAGTAAAGAGCTTTCAGGGCTTCCTCCGGACGGAGTATCAAGACAGCACAAGACTCCGGATTGCTTACCATGCATTGGCTAGCTACGTAGCAACGGGCAACGAGAAGGGTTGGTGGCAGCTGGACATACCGTCGATGATCGCCAGGATCCCTCGAACCACTAGCAGCCGTAGTCAAAAAAACTTCAAGGCAGGAGTTAATGCAGGGAGGTTCTACGAAAGCTGGCTACAAAAGTTAGCTAATGAAAAACACTCGCCCGACCTTAAAGTCAGGCTTGCAGACGTGCTCATTTCTGCAGTTTTTTACGGTGGTCTGGCGAATCCACGGGCGGTTACCAGTCTTGCAAATCTGCTCGTCAGCGAACCGAAGCCTTTACAGATTGCCGATGGTCATACTGCCTATGTCTGGATAGATTTGGTCTTAAGTGGAGGTAATGACCCTCTGAATGATAGGGTCTCTTCTGAGAGCGGCACGAGTTGGCAAACACTTCAGCGTTTTTATCCAGACAACCGAACACTCGCTCAGCTTTTAAAGCTCCAGCACATAAAGATTCATAAAACTTCAGAAAAACTCGAAGTGCTAGATCAACCGAGCGTCTGGGCGATTATCGAGAGCAGAATGGCTAGCCGCTCTCAAAAAAAGTCAATCATTAGCTTAGGTACCTTTTGCCAAGGGGCCCAAACGATAACAGAGACATTACCTGGTGTTGAGCTTCCACAGGCATTGCTAGAGTGTGCAGCGGGTCGTGTGGGTTCGGTGTCACTACCGCCGAAGTTTGTACAGAATTGGCTTCTGAAAAGCTTCGACGAAAATACCCCGAATACGTTCTCTTTGAGTGATGTACAAATCGTATCGAAAAGTAGCCTAGCAACTGGTGCACCAGAGCGGGTAATACTCAAGCATCCCGAACATGTTGGCGGCATAACGCCCGTGGATGTTGTGATTAAGAAAGCTCGTGAAGCTTTGCAGTCAGAGGTTTCTGGAGAAAAGAACACACCTGCCCGAGCTATAAAGCGGCTGCAGGAACTACGCAATCAGGCACTCCCCTTCAATGCCGCCATTCTGGTTGACTGGCTTCTCGATAGGCTTACATACCGAAAAATCAAGGTCTCTTCAGCGCGGCGTTATTTCTCTGCTCTCGCTCGTCTGTGGCTGTTTCATACAAATGAAGCTGACATCGACGACATGGATGAGAACGAGCTCGAACAAATATATCGGCAGATACTCACGTTCAAGCCTGGGGATGAAGTCTCGTCGCAGAATTACCTTCAGGGTCGTTTGCAAGACTTGCACGGATTTGCATGCCAGTCGGATCAGTACGGCCTACCAGATTTAACAAGTTATTTTGAGTGCGTGGGCGATACACAAAAGCAGTCACAGGTAAGGGCAGGGTTCATCCCGGAACACAATTACCAAGGCATGCTTCAGGGTATTCAGAACCTGACGGGCCTAGATCGAGACACGAAGGAAGGTCTTTCGGTGCTTCTGATCCTGGCATACCGCACCGGAATGCGGAGAGGGGAGTTGCTCAAGCTGAGGCTTTCTGACATTGAAAGGTCTGATGAGCACTGGCTCTACGTTGTGAGCAATCGATACGGAAACAATAAAACAGACTCGGCACGTCGAAGAGTCCCCGTTTATCTGCTGCTACTACCTAGTGAGCTAGAAAGGTTTCGTCATTACGTCTACCAACGCGGCACACAAAATAAGAATCACTTAAGCACGCTGCTTTTTTCAGAATCACATGCGGTGACGGTTCCTCACAGCGGGACCATGGTTTCAGGTCTGACAAAAGCTCTTTTAAGCTTCCAAGGTCTGGACGAACTCTCCTTTCATCACCTCAGGCACAGTACTTTGACAACCCTATTCATTGTAATGGAGGAATCCCCTGACTTGATTGAAGCACTGACCGGATACAGTCTAGAGCAGGCTAAAAGAATACGGTCAGAGTTGTTTTGCTCAAACCCGATGTGTGACCGAGATAAGTACAGTGCGCTTGCTGGTCTTGCCGGGCACCTATCACCCGATACGACCTTTCTGTACTACATCCATGAGACAAGTCTTTTTATCTGGAGGAGGCTTACAAAATACGACCCAGTGCTCGAGAAAGAACATATCTCTAGTCTGAGTGGGCTTTCATCTCAGACGATAAATACTCATTTTAAGGATAGTGGCATCGCCGTCAGGTTGTCAGCCTTGCGCCCCGAAATTCTTAAACGGCTTGCGCCGATGTCCCGAAGATTCCAGTCGAGCGATATAGGCACTATGGCAGCTGAGGCTTTTCAGTACGCATCACCAAAACCGAGGGCTACAGTTCTTGATTGCTACACAGTTCTTCGCGATCTTGAGGGGGGTGACCCTATCTCGACGCTTTGTGTGCGTTATTCCATTGATAAAACGAAAATAAAAGGGTGGCTGGAAGCGGCGACGCAAATACAAAATCTAGTAACCAAAGCTGGGAATCGGCGACATTTTCCAAAGCGCATGAGCTCAACCGCTATCGGGATCCCACTAGCGCCCATAAGGCCTCAAGATAGGGCTACAGCGAAGGAAACTGACAGAGTGATCTCGCTTTTGCGAGACGCATTCGGGAAAGATAAGGGAGCCATTAGGTGGTGTATCGATTACTGGAAAAAAAACACCAGCCAAACGAAGCAGGGCATACGATTTACCTGCTTGGATGATGCAGAAAAATTCATCAACTCACTTGAGAAGGTCATACCTAAAAGGCGCTGGGAATTAAATATTTTGCTTGCGCCAAAGGCGCGCATCGAAGAACTGAATGTTTGGCGTTCGCTCGGAATAAGCACTCATTTGCAAGAAGCTGCGCAAGGCAAGTCGATTCAGGCGTACCTGAGATTGCGGCATGTCAACGAGGATGAAATCGTTGGGAAAAGGAAAAATATAAAACAGTACTCCTCGCAGCTGCTTAACTATGTTTTTCACATGCTTGCGATAATGGTCGACGGAGATAGTATTGAAAAGCCCTAGCGCAGATTCAGGCTGAATTTCTGGCTTGGGCAGCTCAGTAGATGAGAGGAGCGTCCTTAGGGAAGGTCTGAAATACCGGCCATATGGGCGGCGATTATGACCTCGGCTCACAAAAAAAACATTTCAGGAACGATTTC
>LAZR01001006.1_pt1 | contig 19066 bp, 20 predicted proteins | sample 329461 | NCBI WGS metagenome assembly LAZR01 (sample SAMN03002196, study PRJNA259156) | marine sediment metagenome | biome: sea floor; feature: Hydrothermal impacted sediments; material: marine sediment; isolation source: Loki non-amplified sample from Loki's castle hydrothermal vent sediment ...
GGCAAAAGCCCGGTTCGAGCACGATTGGGCGGATCAGGGGCCGATCCCGTTTACCATCAGCATCGGCATCGCACCTTGCTTCAAGGAGGATGCCGCAGTCGAATACGCGCTGAAACGGGCCGACCTGGCACTCTATGGCGCCAAGCAGGACGGTCGCAACCGTGTCAAGGTCTGGTCAAGGATGCCCGAGGCCGAAGCTTCGGGCGAGCTGCCGGACGGCGAGGTGCGCCAGGCCAGTTGACCGGGCCGGATGCGGGTCTGTCAGGCGGGCAGACTGGCATGAACACGGGCGGAAGCCAGATGACCCCGGCGTTGTCTCCGCCTATTATCGAAGCGGTGGAAGCGTGGCGATGAAGCAAGCCCCCGGCGGTGTCCGGTCGGTTGTCAGTTCGCCGCCGAGTTGCTGCAATTGCGTGCGCACCACCAACATGCCCAGACCAGACGACTTCGTTGGATCAAAATCCTCCGGCAAGCCCATGCCGTCATCGCTCACCGTCAGACGGTGGCCATCGGCAAGATCCTCCCACCGCAAGACGATCCGGACCGCCTCACCCGCGCCGCGGGCATATTTGAGCGCGTTGGTCACCAGTTCGGTGGCGAGCAGGCCGACAGCCACTGCCTTGTCGGTCGAAATTCCTTCGCCCCCGGCCCCCTCGAATGCGAGAGAACACGCGGCGGTATCGGCGATGAAAGCGCCCCGCAGATCTTCGCAAAGGCCGTCCAGATAGGCGGCCATGTCCTGCGCGCCGGGGCTATTCTCATTCAAATACAGGCGGCGATGCACCAGGGCCATGCCGTTCACCCGCCGCGCCGTCGCCTCCAGGGCCTCGGCGGCCGCCTCGTCCCGCACCGCTCTGCGCTGCCAATTGAGCAGCGAACTGATGATCTGAAAGCCGTTGGCGACGCGGTGGCTCAATTCGCGCATCAACATTTTCTGTTGCTCGAGTGCCTCGGCCAGCGCGGCCTCGGCGCGTTTGCGCTTGGAAATATCGATGACGGTGGCGACGACGCGCGGCCCCTCGGCCGTTTCGAGCGGGCTCAATCCGATCTCCACCGGAAACGTCGTGCCGTCTTTTCGCCGCCCCATGAGATCGCGGCCGCTGCCCATCGGGCGGGCTTGCGGTGCGGCCATGAATCTTGCCCGGTAGTGCGGATGCGCCGGACGTTCCGCCGGGGGAACGAGCATTTCGACCGGTTGGCCCATCAATTCCTGGCGCGTATAACCAAACAACGCCTCGGTCGCCCTGTTGACGAGCGCGATCTTGCCGCAGCCGTCCACCATGACAATCCCGTTCGGCACGGCCTCGACTACGGCGCGGAATTTTTCCTCGGCCAGATGGCGTTCCGCCGACAGCGCATCGATCAGGCGCCGTAGGTTCGCTGGGTCCAGATCTCCTGCGTCCAAGTAGGTCGCCCCTAGAAGCGAGAAAATGCCGCTTTTCTCTTATCGACGGCAAGATGGCATCCCTCACCCGCGTTAGCACGAATCCCGCGGACCGTTTTAGAACCAATAGTGAGACGGCTATAGATCGCGAGTACCCCCGGTTATCGCTGTCCCAGCTTGAGCTCGATCTGGGTAAACTGGTGGTAGCGCCGGAAATAATCGCGCCATGAGCCCTTAGCCTCGGCAGCTGTCCACAGTGGCATCAACAAGCGAGTAAAGGCGGTGCGTTCGGGACAATGTCTGACGAGCACCTCATCCACCGACACGACCCGGTCCATCCACGGGCGTCCGCCTCGGTATCCTCGGCAACCTCCCTCCGCATGTCCAGGCGCTGATGGCTGGTTTGCCTATGGAGTTCTTTCGCGGGGCTGCGAGTGCTCATCATCTCACTTTTCAACCGCCTGTGGTCGAGAGAAGATGCGAAGCGGAAACAGCGAAGCCCGACTGCCGTCACAATGGCTCCATCCCGACGGATGGTTCTCGCCGACTTTGTTTGGCGGCAATGGATCGCAGTTGTAGATTCGCGTGCCATGAGCACGCTCCCCTAGAGCCTCCCGGGTGCGGGAAACGCAGGCGGATTGCAATGGGGCAGCATAGGTGAGGTCGACAGCGCGATTTCCGTGAGATCATCTTTCGCGAGAGCTTTTTCAGGACGGTCCAGGCTCCGCGAATGACGTCACTGCCCACGATGATCCCGTCGATGGGGCCGTTGGTCCATCGACTTCATGAAACCGGCTGTATGGGGGAACGGCGCGATCCGTGGCTTTAAAATGCCAGGGATCGCGCCATGAGGGACCTCGACGACAGCGGCACTTAGCTGCCTGAGATTCGTTTACGTTAGCTCATGTCCCATCCCGCCAGGCTTCTCCGCATCTGGGGAAATTGTTGCCGGTTCAAGCGTCTTCCGGCGGCGGATCGAACGTCGAAATCAACTCCACGAGTTCGGCGACCCGGCCCTTGGGAAAGGTCCGAAGCTCGTCATGGAGCGCTTCGTCATTATCTAGCCACGCCTTGGCTTCGAACAACTCGCGCTCGTTCGCGCCGGAACTCACAATCTGGGTTGCGAGATCCTCGCCGACGGGACCCAGCACCGCGGTGATCGATGTTTTGCTCAAAGCGGACATATCCTGCCTCCTGGTCTCGACCCTGCCGGTCGGTCGCCAGCGGACCAACGCTCCCCACCGACCGCCGGTTCGACGTTTACGACGGGTCCAACAGGTCTGGATTTAGGAACCGTTGACCGGCGTTTGAAGGCGCCGGGCCACATCACTTCGACACCATCTTGACAAGAAAAAAAGCTCTTCCCACATCGCGCGATGCGGGATGCCGCTGACGGGTCCCGAGGCAAAAGATGGCATGTCCGGCCCGTTTTATCAGGGCGGAATGCGGCCCATGTCGCTTCACGGTGGAGGATGTGCGCCGGGTCATGACTGACGACATCACATTCGTGACCGTCGTCACCCGTGCGCTTCCTCGTTAAGCCGTAGCGGGCCGTCGCCACTTATCCCTCGTCTCTCGGCAGCTTCTCGCGAAGGCTTCGGTTCGTCGCAGTTTGGCGCGAATGAAGCGAAGACGGCGCTGATCGGTCGTTCCCAAATGCGTCCGTCTCGTCTTCTCCCCTGCTGATGACTGCGTCGGACCGACAAAGTCAAGGTGGAGACGAAGGAGACGAGCAATGCAACATCATCTCACAACCGGTTTCGGCGGCTGGGACCCCTTCGCCGAAATGCGCCGGCTACAGGCCGATATGAACCGCCTGTTCGACGGAACAACCACCACGTCCCAGCGCGCCCAGCGCGTCTACCCGCCGGTCAATCTCTGGCTCGGCGACAACAGCGTCGTCGTCACGGCGGAGTTACCCGGTCTTTCGGGCGATGACATCCAACTCACCGTCCAGGACGACACGCTGACCATCGAGGGCGAGCGCAGGCTGGCGGGCAACGATAATCAGCTTGCCTGGCATCGCCGCGAACGCGCGACCGGCAGCTTCGCGCGCACCGTCCAATTGCCGTTCCGTGTCGATGCGGACCGGGTCAAGGCGCATTTCACCAACGGCGTGCTGGAGGTCGAGATGCAGCGGCCCGAGGCCGACCGCCCGCGCAAGATCGCCGTCAATGCGGCGTGACTGGAACAGAAGGAGACAAGACATGGCACAGGAAATCGTGACCACCCAGAAGGAGGAGGTCGATCGCGGCAATCGCAACGGCGAGGCGACCCGCGCGTCTGTCGTCTATCGCCCGATGACCGATATCTTTGAGACGGAAGACCATGTGGTGCTGGTCACCGACATGCCCGGTGTCGGTGCCGGCGACGTCGAAGTGACCCTGGAACGCCGGGTGCTGACGCTTCGCGGTCATGTTGAGCCGCCAGCGCCGGAAGGCTACCGGCAGGTCTATGCCGAATACGGCGTCGGCGACTTTGAGCGGGTCTTCACCCTGTCCGAAGACATCGACCAGGACCGCATCAGCGCGAACCAGAAGGATGGCGTGCTAACGCTGGAGCTTCCCAAGGCAGCATCGGTGAAGCCGAAGAAGATCACCATCAAGGTTGCTTGAGCGCCAACCCCAGCGCGGACGCACGATCCCTAAACTGGCTCTACTCGAACGAAAGGAGAACCCATAATGCAGATCCGAGACCTCATCCCCTGGAGCCGGGGCAAGGAGCCGGCCCAGGGCAACCCCTCCCATAACGACAATCCGGTGAACGGCCTCCAGCGTGACATCAACCGGGTGTTCGACGACTTCTGGAGCCGGTTCGACCGGCCCGTCGGGAGCTCCCTTTCTCCTGCCACGAACGGGCTTCTGTCCGGCTTCGGCCCCCGCTCCGATGTTTCCGAAACCGACAAGGAAGTTGAAGTGTCGGTTGAGTTACCGGGCCTGGACGAGAAGGACATCGACGTCAGCCTGACCGGGGACATGCTGACCATCCGCGGCGAAAAGAAAGCGGAGAAGGAGGACAAACGGAAAGGCTATTACCTCTCCGAGCGCTCCTATGGCTCCTTTCACCGCTCGGTGCCGCTGCCGCCCGGTGTCGACACCGATAAGGCCACTGCGCAATTCAAACGCGGCGTCCTGACGGTGACAATGCCCAAGACCCCCGAATCCCAGGCACAGGTGAAGCGCATCGAGGTGAAGGCTTCGTGAGGGGCTGGCGGACCACGCGTCCGCCTGCCCGTCTTTCCAATGAACGCTGCAAACTGCCAATCAAGAGTTACGCCGCCACACTGATGCGCCCGCCTGTGCGCGCCCCGTCGTCGGGAAGCAATAGCCGGGTGCACGGATGTCCAGAAACGTGAACGCTGAGGCGCAATCGAGGCGCCCTCCCCCTCCCCCGCGATTCGGCAAGACCTCAGCGAAAACACCCGTGCGCAAGCGGCGAGTCCGGTTCACCCGGCCAGTGGAAGCGAGATGTCGACAATAGAGGAGAAGAAGGAGACGAGGCGATGACGGTAAGAGCGTTGCTACAAAACAAGGGGAACTTCGTGTCAACGGTCGGCCCCGAAACCAGAGTGCAGGAGGTGATGGACCAGTTGGAGCGTGACGAAGTGTCCGCCTTGGTCGTCGTCGGCGAAACCGGAGATATCCTCGGGATCGTATCGGGCGGTGATGTCGTGCGCGGGCTCAACCGCTTGGGTCCGGAGATCGTCGAAAAGCCAGTTATGGACGTTATGACGAGCGAGGTCTTCACCTGCGATATCGCAGAACCTCTATCGGCGATCTACGAGTTGATGGACACCAATCGTATTCGTCATATCCCGATCCTCGAGGCGAACCGGCTTCGCGGCATCGTCAACACGCTCGATGTTGTGAAGTATCGGCTCAGGGAAATAGAGAACGAAGCCGAAGCCCTGAAGGAGTACGTCAGCGGACGGACATGAAAGTACCCTTGCTCGGCGGACAGAGATGAAAGAAGGAGAAAAGCGGCATCGAGACCGGAGAACCGGATGCGGGAGAGAAACTGAGGCCGCGGCCCTGGATCCGATCAATGAGCCACTGCTACAAACGTTTCCGGCGAGTGACCCGCCGGCTGACGTTCGACTGCCGCCGCGAGACAGCCGAACTCGCGGCGCAGTCCGTGGAGTTGCTGGATCAGCGACAGTGTCATCGGCACCGTCATCGAGCGTCGTATCGGCCTTGAGCTGACAGGCAAGTCTTACTCGCGCCAGACTTGGTCGAAAAGCGGTCCTCGCTCGCCTAGGGTGGGCGCGATCCAACCCGGCGAACCTAGAGTCTCAGTTGATGCGTTTGTCACGTCTTCGATCTGATCGATCAGTTCTGCTTCGAAGCTGCGAAATCAAGCGGCAGATCGGCTGCCAGCCTGCGATCTCGGACGATCCAACTCGATTTGCGAGGCGGGCTTCGGTCGGCCGAAATAGTAGCCTTGAACCTCAATGCATCCTGCGGCCTTGAGCGCCAAATACTCGTCTTCCGTCTCGACCCCTTCGGCGGTCGTGGTCATGCCGAGGCTGAAGCCGAGTCCGGCCACCAAACGGACGATGGCCAGGCTGTCAGCCGAGGTCGTCAAGCCACGCACGAACGACTGATCGATCTTGATCTTGTCGAAGGGGAAACTGTTCAGATAGCTCAACGACGAATAGCCGGTGCCAAAATCGTCCATAGCGATCCGGACGCCCAGCCCACGGAGTTGGTGCAGGATGGCGATATTCCGGTCACTACGATCGAGCAGCACGGTCTCCGTGACTTCCAGTTCAAGCCGGCTGGGGGCCAAGCCCGAGGCGGCAAGGGCGCTAACCACCGTTTGCACCAGCGTCTTGTTGCGGAACTGCACCGGCGACAGATTAACGGCGATCCTGATCCCGGAAGGCCAGGAGGCCGCTTCGGCGCAAGCCTGCCGCAACACCCATTCGCCGAGCTGAACGATCAATCCGAGATCCTCCGCAAGGGGGATGAACTCGGCAGGTGGAACCATGCCGCGTTCCGGATGACGCCAGCGCATCAAAGCCTCGAAGCCACAGATGGCGTCGCGGGCGACCTCGATGACCGGCTGGTAGAAAACCTCCAACTCGCCATTGCCGAGCGCATTGCGCAGTTCCGCTTCAAGCGACTTGCGGGCGAGCAGGTCTTCTTCCATCTTCGGCTCGAAGAAGCGAAAGATTCCCCGGCCATCGCCCTTGGCTTGGTAAAGAGCGAGATCGGCCTGTTTGAGAAGTTGTCCCGGCTCGGCGGAACGGTCTCTTAATTCGGCGATGCCGATGCTTACCGCGATGGTGAACTCGACGCCGTCAATAGCGAAGGGCGCACTGATGGCGGCGATCAGGCGCGAGGCGAGACCGGCGCAGTCGCGGGTCTCGCGCGAGGGCGGCAAAAGGATCGCGAACTCGTCGCCACCGAGCCGAGCGACGAGATTGTCATCGCGAATGTTCCTTCGCAGCCGATCGGCCACCGCCTTCAGCACCTCGTCGCCGAAGAGGTGACCGTGCGTATCGTTGATGTCCTTGAAACAGTCGAGATCGAGGAACATGATCGTCAACGACGACGCACCACAATTGGCGTGGTTCAAACAGGCTTCCAGCTCGTCATTGAACCGAAGGCGGTTGGCGAGACCGGTCAGCGGATCATGACGCGCCATGTGGACGATCTTCAGTTGGTCCTGCCGGAGCTTGGTGTCGGAGCGTGCCAGCAGGCGGTTGCTCCATAAGAGCAAGAGGATCAGGGCGATGCCACAGAGGATCAGACCGGCAGCAAGGCCGGTGAACAAGCGGTGGAGGCGCCGAAGCTCGCCCTGATCCTCTGCAATGCGCCTGTCGCCGGTCTGCCGGGCGTCCGAAGCGAGTGAGGCCAGTTCCGCATGGAGGGGGGACAGTAGCCTGTTGAGTGCGAGAACCGTGCCGGGCTCGCCCAACCGACCCAGAAGCGGCTCCGCCGCAACCAGCGTTTCTTCGAGCCGCCCCAGAACACGGACGTTCTCTGGATTGCGTCGAATGTATTCTTCGGCTTCCCCATTATCGAGGATATCCAGGCGACCGAGAAGAATCTCAACCCGTAGGGCAACTTCGTCCGCGTCGACGCCACTGCCAGCGACCGCGGATTCGGCAACACGCTGTTGCAGACGCGTAAACTCGACGAGCGCCTGATTGACCGACCAGACGATGTTATAGCGAGAAATCTCTCGCAGCGCCGTCTGCCGTTCCGTGATCAGATGCGAGATGTAGGCGGTCGCCAGGACAAAGCAGCCGACCGTCACCGCCAGCAGCGCTTGGATGAGACGCAGCCTCATATTCCGACCTTCGAATAGGATGACTTATTCGACAATGAGCTTGGCGAGCTGCCAGGCCGACCGACCATAATAGGTCTGGCTCTGGAGTTCCTTGTCGCTGTCGTAGGGATAGACGATGAACAGCGGCCCCTTGTCCCGCACGGGCATATATTCCCCGTCCCGCTTCAAGGCGAGAATGGCGCCATACTTTTCGAAGTCCTCCAGCGGGATGTCGGTGCTGTAGTCGTTCAACGCAACCGCTTTGACATTGGTGCCCTCGGCACCGACCAGTTCCATCAGCATTGCCAGCGGGACGCCCTCGAAGGTGACCGGCTGGGTGTACCAAGGCGTCATGGTTTTGAAGGAGACGGTGCCCAGCGTTTCCAGCATCGCACGATCAAAGACGGCGAGCTCACCCTTGTTGGTCGTGTCGATCTTGCCCGAGATCGACAGGATCGCCTTGCCCGTTGGATCAGCGAGCTCGCCGGCGTGGGTGGCATGGGAGGTGAACGCCATCAAAACGCCGAGCAGGGTGGCGGACAAGAGCGAGGCGTTCTTTGCAAGCGGATTCATGGTTCATCTCCGTAAACTTCATCGAACCCACAAATAGCCCAGCGCGCCTAATATCGACTTAAGAATTTATCTGTAATTTCAGAGACTTATTCCTGGCGACGCGTGATGTGACTGGTTGCGATTTTTTCATTGACAGGGCCTTACCCGGTTCCCGGCAAAGAGGGATGGCGCGAAGATCAGCGAGCAAATGTCCGCGGGAGAGCTCAGGGCCCTCGCGCGGTGAGGGACCAACGGGCGGGCGGCGCGCATTTGCTGGGCTGACCGGCTTTTGGGGCACCGATATCTCGCCGGATTTGCCAGCGTGCCCGACGAGGTCCATGTCGTCCTGGCACTCGTCAGTGCGGATAGCACAGCGAGAAGCCTCTCTACGTGTGGCCACCCGTTGGTGTTTGATCGCAGAAGGCCTTTCACCGCCCGGCCTATCCAATGGCGCAGTCGCTAGCCAGCCAAAGCAATTTTGCGGAACTCAAGCGCGACTGGCCCGCTATAGCACCTTCAGCTGCCGGCTTGAGCGTGAGGTGGACGATCGATGCGCGTATTCGATAGCTATGAGTGGACGGACGACGAGGCACACCGGATTTTCGAGGACATCAAGCAGACGGTAAACGAGATATGGCGCAAAGCGGCAAGCGACGCCCGAAATCAGCCAGCGGAAAGGGTTGTCGAAATCAGACGTGAAGCCTTTAGAGCGGCAAAGCCGTATCTGGATGACGCGAATGCTTTGAGGAAAGTCCATGCGCGGCCGAGATCCTAACCCGGCGCAGCCGGAACAATAATAACAGATGGCTCCTTCTGTTCGCTTTTACATTATCGCCGCGGTCCCGGTGGTATCGAAATGTTCGACGAGCGCGCGGACGTAATGCTAACGTTTCGCCTCCCCGACCGGAAAAGCGCTGGCTCTCGAATAGGGTCGAAAACCAATGATCCGCCGGCTGCGCGATATTCTGACCCGCAGCTCGCCGCGGATCCGCCGCGAAGCCACGTTCCTGATTGCGATGCACGGGGTGCCAGGTGCGTGGAGCGAAGCGCGCGATCGGCGGGGCTGCCGAAAAGAAGGCTTGCTAGGAACCGGCGCCCACCCCCAAGGATCGCCATTGGCGCGCCATCATGCGGGAGATTGAGCGTCAGACCGGCTACCGCAACCAGCCAGATACGGCAACGCGGATGGTGAAGTGATGTACCCGACAAATCGACAAGGCGCGGCACCGGCGTTTGGAAGTCGCGACGGATCGGCCATCCCGACCCTTTCTCTTGCTCCCTAGTGTTTGGGCGAGATCGCGCCTCGACCAAGATGCCGATTGTCGGCGCCTTGTCCGGCGGGGATGATTTTGCGGCGTGGCAGCAGAGAGATCTGCCGATTCCTATTGAGGATCGGCTGATCGGCCTGCAACGGCCCGATGGATACCGACCGCGATGAGCCAAGGCAGATTTCGACGATCTCGATAGCCCCGCAAGCCTGTTGTTTCGCGCCTGAGAGACCACCCGCGTGTCGTCGGACGCTGGCAGGTTTGCCGGTGGCGGGCCGGACCATCGCGCCGATGTCGACAAACCCCATTCCTCCCGATCGTGCGCGTCTGGGAAGAAAGAGGATCGATGGTCTCTCGGTCAGCTGCGATGCGGCAGTCAGGGCATCTTTGTCCAGAACGACGTCTTGCGGCCATGCTCTGATTTCAGCCGCGCGATATAGGCCTCGTGAGGTTCGAGTTCGCCGAATGCCTCGATCCCCGCCGCAAGACCCGCGCATTCGGCCAGGTGTCGCGCCGCGTGCCGATACCGCTTCACCCTCGCCCGCTCGAGAGCAAAGTTGATCATCGCTCGCAGCAGCCTTGTTGCCGCCAGCGGATATTTTCCGGCCAGCGCATCCACCGCCGGGGTCAAAAGCTCGTAGTGGTCCCCGTTCCATTCGCGCCCGGGCTGCAACACCAGCGCCGCGGCCGTGTCGAGCGCCGGCCAGTTGAGAAAGAACACCAGGGCCTCGTGGCCGTCGGGATGGGCGAGCGCATGCGCCAGAGCCCGGTCCTCGGCCTCGACGTCATCGAAGTCAGGCAGTTGCTTGAGATAGGCACGCAGATGCCTGACGCTGAGCCTGCGCTCGAAGCATGCCCATCGAAACGCTTGCGCCTCGTCGGCCCGGCCAAGCGCCTCCATCACGGCAAGGCGGGTTTCTTCCCATTCATACGGAATCCAGCCCAGCCGGTCCGATCGCCGATCGTCGACCCTATTGATCGCCGTCCATGCCTCGTTCGCTCGCCCGGCCTCAAGAAGACGTTGCGCGATCTCGGCGGCCACTGCCGGGACAGACCGCGCCGCCTCGCTCTGCTGGGCGATAAACGCGTCGACGTCGCCCTGCGCGTCCGCGATCGCTTCCAGGGCAAGGCGAACGGTGCTGTCATGCCGGCGCGCTTCGATCTCGTCGGCATAGACCGGGCCACCACTCCCCCATCCGATCACCTGCCGTTCCAAATCATTCCCCGGCCGATCGGGCGGCGTCTGGGAGAACGCAACGAGGCGCGCCTTCAGATGATCGAGCCCTGTCTGTCCAAGACTTGGCGCCAGCACCGCGATCAATTCGTCATATTGCCCGTAGTCGTTTTCGAGGAGCGCCTCGAAAGCCTGGTCGGCCAACCGTGTGGAATCGGCGCCAGCGGCGTTGGCGAGGTTGCCGAGATCATCGCACGCCCCGTGGAATATCCCGATCACCGTCCCGCTGCTGTCGTCGCACCGGCCGAATACCGGGGTCGCCAACGCCAGAAACCGCCACATCAGGTCAAGGGCCTCGGCGGGATCGGATTTGCCGACCTCGTCGACGATGGCGCGTCGCTGTGTTTCCAGATCGCCGACCAGGGCCTTTCGCCGTTGCCAGTCGACGAGGGACCGCGAGCGCGCGATTGTCGTCAAGCGCTTGCGCACTTGTCGTGCGACCTCGCCCGCTCCTTGTGCCCCTGCCAGTTCCAGGCGAAGCCGCCGCTTGGCGCTCGCGCTGCCGGTGCTGATCTCGATCAACAGGCTCGCGAGCCGCTCGGCACCGAGGGCTTCAAGGTTCTTTGGGTTCAGCGTGGTCTTCGATGCCATGTCGGTCTCGTCTTCGAACTTGGCTTGCGGAATGACGCAACCATGCTTCGATCGCAAGGCCGGCTGCAGATCGCGCGGAACGCCCACCTGCGACGAGCCCGCGCTGCCATCTGATCGCAGGCATTGCCGCTACCGCGCTACCGTACGGAAATGTCTGCGAACAAGCCGGAAGACAGGCCTTTCGCCATGAGCAGATAAAATGAGGGGACAGCCGCAGCCGCCCTCGATGCGCCGCAGGCAGTACCGACCAAGACCATGTCCTCCTGTTCTACTAGGTCGACCACATCTCGTCTTTGACAAGGGTATGCTCCTCGCGGTGTTGGTGCGCCATTGCGGGGCGCATTACGGTGCGAAGGAATCTCATTTGGCTTTCTTGAGGCCGGCTTTGGGCCGTGCGCCGACCTCCATCCCATTCCATTCGCACCACTCGATGAGGCTGGTCTCTCGATTGGCGAGGCTCTTGGCCCGACTGAAGGCCGCCTGGGCTGGGTTCTCCTCCTCGCGGAACAGAAGGCGGCTCCATCGATAGCCGGCCAAGAAAAATAATCGGCATCAATCCCCCCAACGGGTCAACCGGATCCCGGCGGATACGTTGGCTCCCTAGTGGAATTGGTTAACGCTCCCCGTCAGGGATCCAAAGGCATCGAACGATTGGGAGGTGAGAAAATTGAACGCGGACATCATCGAACTCCGGTGGCAGCCGGCGGGGGCGAAGCGCGTCGCCGTCGTGGAGATTTCCAGAATTTCCTCGTTTTCGATCCGGGATAGATCTGTGAAGGCTGTCGACGAAGCCGGGAAAATCCATGAGATCGCTGTTCGGGAAGGTTTTTTTACCCGCGCCATTCCAACGGTGGGCGATTATCTCATTCGATACGGAGACGGTCATGTGTCTCATGCGCCGCCCCGAAAGTTGCGGGAGGGCGGGTATCTGTCTTCAACCGCGCATACCCAAGCTTCCTATACCCGCCGGGATGGGCGCCGCACAGACCATTTTGGCCCAAGTCGGCCGGTATCCTGCGGATCCAAATGACAGGAGCAGCCAGCTAAAGAAACTCCCCGGAACCGCCCTTTCCCTCTGGGACTTTATTCGCGCGACGATGATCGCGAGGCTCGCACGGATGCGCTCCGTTCGCCCTCCACCACACCAGGGAGACAAGCGATGACCACCGACCCCAATTCCGCTCACCCCGGGCCTCCACAGCCCAGGCAGCAGCAGGAGATGCCGGGTGAAACCGGCATGATGCGCCCACGACCCGACCACGGCGAGGAAAGCTACAAGGGTAGCGGATGCCTCACTGACAAGGTCGCCATCATCACCGGCGGCGACTCCGGCATCGGCCGTGCGGTCGCCATCGCCTATGCCCGGGAGGGAGCCGATATACTCATCTCCTACTACAATGAGGAGGCGGATGCGCGGGAGACTGCGGAATGGGTCGAGCGAGCCGGCCGAAAGGCCATCCTGTGTCCAGGTGACATCAAGGATGAAGCCTTTTGCAACGGCCTCATTGATCGGGCGGTGTCGGAATGCGGCCGGCTCGACATTCTGGTCAACAACGCAGCCCACCAGGCCAGCATCGAGAGTATCGAAGAAATCAGCGCGGAGGAATGGGACGTCACCTTCCGCACCAATATCTACAGCCAGTTCTATCTGAGCAAGGCCGCGGTGGCGCACATGAAGCCTGGCAGCTCGATTATCAACACCACGTCCATCAATGCCAAGAATCCCACGCCGACGCTATTGGCCTACGCCACGACCAAGGGTGCGATCTCAAATTTTACCGCTGGCCTCGCCGCTCTGGTCGCAGACCGAGGCATTCGGGTCAACGCGGTGGCGCCGGGACCGATCTGGACGCCGCTCATTCCCTCGACAATGCGTACTGAGAAGGTCGAGAATTTCGGCGGAAACACTCCGCTCGGACGAGCCGGACAACCAGCCGAACTGGCCGGCGCGTATGTCCTTCTGGCTTCGGACGAAGCAAGCTACATCACTGGAGCCGTCATTCCGGTCACCGGCGGACGGCCTATGCTATAAGGAAAGGGGGTGGTAGTCTTGTGCTGCGCCCGGGCATGGCGGATGCTCCCAGTCGCCGTCGGTTCTGAGCCGGGGCGTCCGACAGCGCGACTACTGGTGACACCCCCGTCGTCCCTTATCCGTAGCCTCTTTCGGTCGCTCATGCCGAGTGACCCAGCCCCTGCTCCGAAATCATGGAATTCACCGGTCATTTCTGCCCCCTGCGCAACGCCTTTCCTTGCGGTTGTGCAACCAACTCGAGCGGCATTTCGTTTTGGAATTTTGTCGATGAAATGATGTTCCGGAGAAAGTCCCATGCCCGCCAAGTCGAAAGCTCAACAGAAAGCCGCCGGGGCCGCGCTGGCGGCAAAACGCGGAGAGCAAAAGTCCTCGGACCTCAAAGGGCCATCAAAATCCATGTACAAGTCGATGAGCGAAGGGGAGCTCGAGGACATGGCCGCCACGAAGCGTAAAGGGAAGCCGGATCATGCTTCCGAGGGGTAGGTGATGGCGCTTGCCCCACATAATACGACCATGCACCGGTTGCGCATGAGTTCGTCGCCGCAGCCATGAGATTTCGATCCCGGAGACCCCTGCCCACGACACTGGGTTGGGGCCAAAACCGCCGAGGACCAATTTGCAGCGGGATGCCTCAATTTCTGCGCCTGCGAGCCTCACGCGGGCTGACGGGGCTGCTCGATAGCGATCCTAATGTCGAGGGGGACTGGCGGCGCTTTCCACGCCAGTCCGCAGGAAAGATGTGGCGGTGAGACATTTTGCGAGGCCCTGACATCGCCAAGGCCTCGCCCGTTCCCACCATCTACCGGATGGCCCTGCCCATCTTCCCTGGTGCGAGTTATAGTCCCCCGATTCCGTAGTACTCGTCGACCCTGCGGCCATATGCGGGATCATCCCAGTTGGGCGTGTTATCCTGGCCATAGCGGGGGGCTGCCTCAAGCCGCCGCTTGTCAAGGTCGACGACATATCCTCCCTGACGCTCGTCGTAGTCGAGTTGAGACCAAGGCAACGGGTGATACTCGTCGCCAATTCCGAGGAACCCCCCGAATGACATAATGGCGTACTTGACTTGACCGTCGCGCTTGCCGATCACGAGATCGTAAATGCTGCCCAAGCTTTCGCCCTGGCGATTGTAGACCTTGGTGCCGTTGACTCGGCTGGCTTCGATGTTGCTTGGGTCGACGTTCATATCGGACATGTCGAATTCCCATCTTGTTGAAGTTGAAGTTCACACGAAAGCCGGGAAGGCAATCGAAGGTTCCCCAAACTCCATACGATTTGTCATGAAAACAACGGTTCATTCGGTAGGCGTCGATCGAAGACGGGGTCCGAAGCTGGGCAGAACGTCGAGGATTCGATGTGAACCTTGCGGTGCGGAAAAGGGGCCAGCACCGCCGGAGACCCGCGACAGCGGTATCCGGCTGAAGAAAGCGCCCCACGCACTTTCGGTACCGCCGCTCGTTGCCCCGTCAGTATCTCGCTCGAACTTGCGGCGCAATAAACCAGGCGATAGCCGCTGCGAATACCAACCTCAACGCGACGACTACCGAAATCAGATATTTCCATTGTTCCTGAAGGGCGGGAAACGAAAGCGCGGTGATCGCGCCGGCCCCAAATAAAACGCCGTTGATCATGGCGTAAATCAGGAAGGCAATACGCGTGTAGGTTCTCACTTTTCCTTTTGTCCCCGAGCTTGTCGTGATGACGACCAAACCGATAGCCCGGCGCTGAAAATTCCGACCGATCCAGCTCATCCAATCAGGCGCTTGAGGTGAACTGTGGGCATCAGATGTCGAGCCTGACTGTCGGGAACGCAATGGCAGTGCCAGCCGTTTTATCTCAATAAATCAACGACAAGGATATTCGGGATGAAACATTCTCCACTTCTGCTCGTCAGTTGCGCGTTCGTCGCCCTCGGGACGAGTTCAGCCTTGGCCGATTGCGCCGAGGAAATTGCCGCCCTTACCGGAGCGGCCGCAGGGTCCGCCGCGATGAGCGGAACGGCAGGTGCAAGCGGCGGTGAGTCCGCAGGTGGCACCGGCGTCGCGGAAGGCACCACGACAACCTTTACCGAGTCGGGCGAGATCACCACCAGTGGCGGAGCCGCGATTGCGGCGGCCAATCCGGGAGGCATCAGCAAGGACGGCACGGTGGCGCCGCTCGAGACCGATAAGGCGGCAACCACCGGGGCAACCGACGGCGGCGCGACTGCTTCTGCGACGTCCGGTGCCGCTGCCGCGCCGGCTGATATGTCGGTAGGTTCCGCGACCGCCCCAGGGACGTCCTCAGACGCCAATGATGATTCGGCTACCTCTGTCGAGTCTAGCAAGTCGACATCCACGTCGGACACCAGGACGTCCACGACGGGGGGCTCAAGTGTACCCGCGACTCCCCCGGCCGCAGCCGATTCAAACGCAATCGGCGACGCGCCCTCCGGAATCTCCCGCGATAGCGCCTCTTCGCCTTCATCAACCGATGCTGCAGCAACGTCGACCCCGGGAACAGACGCGTCCGACCCGAGGAACACGATGCCCGCAGCTGGCGCCGACGCAAGCGCCACCGAGACGACCACGGCCGATACAGGCACTGCGGCGACGACCGGCGGGCAAATCGTCAAGGACGGCTCGACGATGCCGTTAGAGGATGCGGCGGGCACAGCTGATACGGATGTCGCCATGTCCGCCCAGGACGTTAAGGCGCAACAGGAAGGCGCTAACACGGCGGCCGCTGCCGCCGCGGCCGGCACGCAAGCCCGCGCCACGGCCTCGAGCGATCCTGCCTTCACCGCCGCGCTTGAAAAGGCGCGGACCGCCTTGGAGCAGGGGGACGAGGCCGCCTGCCTGACGGCCGTGGAGGAGGCGCGGGCCATTCAGGGCTGAACTGCCGCTTGCCATTTCCTGGAAAAGCGCCTCTGCCCGGTATTTCCGGGTGGAGGCTTCCCGACGCCCGACCGCTGCGCCCGCTGCGCCCGGCCGCAGCCTTCGCCGACAACGAGGCTGGCAATCATATGCGCAAACAGCGACCTGTCGACCTTTGTAATGCTCAGTAAGACTTGGCGGATGAAAATATATTTCTGCGTAGTTTATATTTTTAAGTTATTCTTATTATATTTCAAAAATATTCATATGACTGGATTTATCCGCGAGTACGATGGTCATGCGTTCGCTTGAAGATTTCGCTCAGATTGCGTCGGACTGGTTTTGGGAAATGGACGCGAACCTGCGGTTCTCCTATTTCTCGGGGCCATTCGAGCAGGTTACCGGTGTGGCGCCGACTGCGCTGATCGGCCGGACCCGCCTCGAAATATCAGCCAACTTCGATGATAGCGAGCATTGGCGGGAACATTTCGCCGATCTCGACGCACATCGTCCGTTTCGAGATTTCGTCTATCCCTTTAAGCATGGCGATGGTAATCCGCGTTGGTTCAAGATCAGCGGCCGACCTCGGTTTGATGATGGCGGCACGTTCGCCGGTTATCTGGGTGTTGGCACGGATATCACCGCGGAGCGTGCCGCCCAGCAGGACCTTGCGGGAGCGCTTGAAGAGGTCCGCGAAACCAATGCTCGGCTCGAACGCCAGAACCTTCAGTTCGATGCCGCGCTCAATAATATGTCTCCCGGCCTGTGTATGTTCGATGGCGACGAGCGCCTCGTCGTCTGCAACACGCCCTACACAAAGATGTATGGCCTGACGCCGGAATTGACGAAGCCGGGCACCACTCTTCGTGAGATGCTGGAACACAGAATGGCAGCCGGCATCCTTCCGGATATGGACCCTGAGGAGCATATCGAACAGCGCCTCGAACTGGCGAAAAGTCGCGAGCGCAGATACGATGTCCTGGAATTGCGGGACGGACGGGTTTTTCCATCGTCGTTGAGCCAATGCCCGACGGAGGCTGGCTCGCGACGCATGAGGACATAACCGACCGAAAAACCGCCGAGGCAAAGATCGCGCACATGGCGCGCCATGACCCGCTCACCGATCTCGCCAATCGGGCGCTCTTTCGGGAGCGGCTTACCGAAGGATTGGCCTGCGCAGCACGCGAGGGCAATGAAATGGCCGTGCTTTGCCTCGATCTGGATTATTTCAAGGCGGTAAACGATACGCACGGTCACCCGATAGGCGATGCTTTGCTCATAATAGTGGCGGAGCGACTTCGCGCGGCCGCACAGGACACCGGTACGGTTGCTCGACTCGGGGGCGATGAGTTCGCCGTCCTGATGCCGGGAGCGACGCCCAAGCTGGCCAATTCGCTTGCGCGCCGCATCGTCAGCCGCCTTGGTGAGCCCTATGACGTCGATGGCCACCCGGTCGATATCGGCGTCAGCGTCGGGGTCGCCATGGCACCGAGCGATGGCAGGTCATCCGACCAGATACTGCGCAGCTCCGACATGGCGCTTTACCGTGCGAAGGCCGAGGGGCGTGGCACCTATTGCTTTTTCGAGCCCGGGATGGACGCGTCGATGCAGACGCGTCGCCTTCTGGAAGCCGAGTTGCGGCAAGCCCTCAAGACCGGCGAATTCGAGCTCCACTATCAACCTCTGGTGACGACGGCAACGGGGCAAATCAGCGGATTCGAAGCCCTCTTGCGATGGCATCATCCCAACCGCGGCATGGTTGCACCGATGGATTTCATTCCCCTGGCAGAGGAGATCGGCCTGATCGTTCCTCTGGGGGAATGGGTTATACGCCAAGCCTGTGCTGACGCGGCCAGCTGGCCGGAACACGTCCGCATCGCCGTCAATGTTTCGGCGATTCAATTCAAGAGCGGCAATCTGGTCCCGGTAATCGTGTCGGCGCTCGCGAACTCAGGCATTGCCGCCAACCGGCTGGAAATCGAAATCACCGAGAGCGTGGTTCTCCACGAGAGCGAGGCGACGCTCGCCAAGCTGCACCAGCTGCGCAGTCTCGGCGTGCGGATTTCCATGGATGATTTCGGGACGGGCTATTCCTCCCTAAGCTATCTGCGCAGCTTTCCGTTCGACAAGATCAAGATCGATCGCTCTTTCGTTGCCGATCTCGACAAGAAGGCCGACTGCGCGATCATCGTCCGAGCAGTCGCTTCGCTCGGGGTTAGCCTCGGAATCGCGACCACGGCCGAAGGCGTCGAAACCGCGGAGGAATTCGAACTCTTGCGAGCCGACGGCTGCACGGAGGTGCAAGGTTATCTCTTCAGCCCTCCAAAGCCGATCGCCGAGACGCTTCGCCTTCTGGGTGCCCGGCCTCAAATCTTTACACCCGACCGCAACTTCACGATTGAGCACAAGGGCCGACTCAACACTGATAAAATCCCCGCAGTGGCGCGGGCCGATACCGCAACTCTTGCGCTGGGCACAGCGGCTTTCGGTTCTGCCCGCGGATGAGGATCTGACCTTTGACCCTGCTGCAACGTCCGCCTCGACCGGCGGCCTTGCCCTGTTTTATCGCCGCTGCGCACACAAATGGTCCGCGCAAGCGGAGCCTCCAGGATCGGCCAGTCTTTCAGAAACAGTGGTGCTGCCCCGTATAGGCTATCATCATCATTCTCGAGCCTCGAGCCATGACCGTCCCGCTTCTACGACGGCCTTTGGCAGCTCCACGCCAAGGTGGTCCAGAGGTTATGAAATTATCGACAGGGACCGTCGTGCATATCCTGCATTTACGCAGGTCCGCGAGCAGATAACGCGGTCGTCCGAGCCACCCGTTTAAGAAAACGGCCGCCTACTCCGTCATCCGCCTTCGCGAGGCAGCGC